>Ga0116141_10000175_pt1 | contig 44671 bp, 38 predicted proteins | sample AD_UKC097_MetaG_FD_89744 | JGI IMG/M metagenome (GOLD analysis project Ga0116141, IMG submission 89744) | Active sludge microbial communities of municipal wastewater-treating anaerobic digesters from USA - AD_UKC097_MetaG | ecosystem: Engineered > Bioreactor > Anaerobic > Digestate | place: USA...
GGACTTGGGAGCCGGAGAGATTTGCCTTAACTCCATTGATACGGATGGCACAAATCTTGGCTATGAGCTTATGATCACCTCGATGATATCAAAGGCCGTTTCCATACCGGTCATTGCATCCGGCGGCGCGGGAAAACCGGAGCATCTAAGGGATGTATTTATTAAGTCCGGAGCGGACGCGGCACTCATTGCTTCCATGGTCCATTACAGGCAGTATACCATCGGTCAGCTTAAATCCTATCTGGCCGAAGAAGGCATTCCGGTCCGGACGCTTGTATAATACCCTCTTTCTGTTGGATCTTCATTCCGGGTGACAACCATTGCGACGCCGAAGACCCAGATGGAAAATTTCCTGAGAAAAACGGAAAACTGCGATCATGAATAATAAAAAATTTTTCAACCTGTATCATCATGGCTTGATAAGGGTTGCGGTCTGTTCACCGGAAGTCCGGGTGGCGGATCCCGATTTCAATGTCGGGGAAACCGTGAAATTGGCAAAGGAGGCGGCGAAAAATAACGCTGTTTTTGCTCTTTTCCCCGAATTGGGTTTGTCTGCCTATTCGAATGAAGATCTTTTTCACCAGGAGGCGCTGCTGAAGGGTGTTTCCGAGTCACTGCAGTTTTTTCTGGACACAACGAAGGCGCTGCATCTGATTATGGTCGTCGGCGCGCCCCTGCAGGTTGATTCACTTCTTTTTAACTGCGGGGTCGTTGTTTATCATGGAAAAATCCTTGGGATTGCGGTCAAATCATATCTTCCGAATTACAGGGAATTTTACGAAATTCGCCAGTTTAATCCGGCTGAAACAGCAATTACAAAAGCGATCGATATTTGCGGACAAACGGATATCCCTTTCGGGGCAGACCTGATATTTGAAGTAAAAAATATAAAACATTTCAAATTTTTTATTGAAATCTGCGAAGATGTATGGGTCCCGATACCGCCATCCGGTTTTGCCGGTCTTGCGGGGGCGACGGTGGTTGCCAATCTTTCCGCCTCCAATATCATCGTGGGAAAATCGGAATACCGGCACAACCTTGTTTCAAACCAGTCGGCCCGTTGCATTTCCGCATACCTTTACACTGCATCGGGTCTGGGCGAATCCACTACCGATTTGGCCTGGGACGGGCATGCGATGGTTTATGAAAACGGCAACTTGCTGGCGGAGTCGGAAAGATTTCCTCAAGTCTCTCAAAGCATCTATGCCGAAATCGATCTGGACCGGCTTGCCCAGGACAGAATGCGCATGAACAGTTTCGGCCAGAATGCGCGAACCCATCAGGAAGCAATCAAACGGTTCCGCAGGATTCCTCTTTCGGTAAATATTCCCGACCGCCGTCTGTTGCCTGTCAGAGAATACCCGAGGTATCCGTATATCCCCTCCGATCCGACCAAGCGGGATCTGCGTTGTTATGAAATATACAATATTCAGTCAAATGCCCTTGCAAAACGTTTGAAGTCCACGGCTCTGAAAAATGTCGTTATCGGTGTATCCGGAGGGCTGGATTCCACCCATGCCCTCATTGTTGCGGCTCATACCATGGATCTTTTGAAATTGCCCCGATCCAACATCAAAGCTTACACCATGCCGGGGTTTGCAACCAGTGAGAAAACGTATCGAAACGCAACCAAATTAATGCAATCCCTGGACGTGGAGGCCAATGAAATCGATATCAAACCCAGCTGCCTGCAGATGTTTCAAGATATCGGGCACCCTTATGCGGCAGGGGACGAGATTTACGATGTTACCTTTGAAAATGTGCAGGCGGGCGAGCGAACCTCCCACTTGTTTCGTATCGCGAATCTCAGAAATGCCCTTGTCCTGGGAACCGGAGATCTCAGCGAACTGGCCCTCGGTTGGTGCACGTACGGAGTGGGTGACCATATGTCCCATTATAACGTGAATGCCAGTTTGCCGAAAACCCTTATCCAGCATGTCATTCGCTGGGTTGCGGGCACGAATCAATTGGGCGTTGAGGTATCGGACCTCCTTTTCGATATTGTGGAAACCGAGATCAGCCCGGAATTGATTCCCGGCACGGACAGGAATCAGCCTTCGCAAAAAACCGAATCCGTCATCGGCCCATATGAACTCCAGGATTTTAATAATTTTTATACAACCCGATTCGGCTACTTACCCTCCAAAATCGCATTTTTGGCTTATTGTGCCTGGAGAGACAAGAAAACGGGGCAATGGCCGGATGTGCCGGAACGTAAAAGAAATCAATACACCATCGGAGAAATCAAGCATTGGCTCCGGGTTTATTTATACCGGTTTTTTAAAACCACGCAGTATAAGCGTTCCTGTATCCCCAATGGTCCGAAAATCGGATCCGGGGGTTCCCTGTCACCAAGGGGTGACTACAGAGCGCCAAGCGACAGCGAAGCGACGGTATGGCTGAAAAATGTCGAAAAAATACCCGAGAACGATGATTCATCAAGTTGACCGGATGAAGCTTCAGGCTGTCGAATAAACCGAAAAATAGAAGTGTTCTCTGAAGGCCCGCTTTCGATTCAAACCGAAACGACCCCACCCGATCCGGATTTTACTTTCCTTAATGGTGCAGCCAGCGGGTTTCAGCGCGGATGATACCGACTGCGAATCCAATCTCCCCCTCCTGTCAATCACAACCACCCCGAAGCATATTTGACATTTCATTAACGATCCGGAATTCATCATTTTTTCTGGAAACTAACCCATTGGAAAGAAGATGTAGATCAATCGGAAGAGTCGACTGAGTTTTTTCGGTATCTTCTATTTTTGCTCAAAGGCAAAATTTCAATCATGTTTTATCTCTTCATAAAAGTTGAAAAACACCATACGAATCGATAATTGAAGAAAAATGGCAAATTAAATTTAAGAAACTCCTAAAGAAATATGCTCGGTATCTTAAAGATAAAGAAATTTGAGAATACATATTTCTTGACTTGCTTAAAAATATCTTTATAATTGAACGGGATTTGCACCGATCTTGTTCAATTAAAAAATTTCTTTTAAAATTTGACGGCCTCGTAAAAAGCTCGATATTCGCACGATTGTGCCTCCTTTGTCCGGCCCCTTGTGCGTGTATCCGGGCAAGAAACTTCATAGCGGGCCTATGTGTTTCATTTACCGGAATTTTTGCGTATCGAAACGGTAACATTTCGTTTTGCCGCTGAATCGACGTTCTTTTAACCATTCAATTTGGAAAGTACCTATGGAATTCTGGCGGATTCCACTGGATGTGGAAGAAATACAAATTACACGGGGTGTTGTGCATATCCTCGAAGAACGATGCAAGGGGTGCGGATATTGTATTGAATTTTGCCCTCGACAGGTTCTTGCATTTTCATCAAGATTCAATGAAAGGGGTTATAACCCCCCTGTCATAAAGAATCCCGATGACTGCGTGAACTGTCATTATTGCGAAATCATTTGCCCGGAATTCGCCATTTATTCCATAGAGATTTCTGAACAAGACGACAAAAGGCCGGATCCGCGTCTGCATTCAAACCCGCGGTAATCCGAATGGAAGACAGGCCTCGTTTCGCCGCCATGATATGAAAAAAACAGTTTTTCGGAATTGAAACGGATCATGTGAGGAAAAAGGATGAAAGCATCTGTCCTGACAGGGCAACATTATATATCGGGCGATGTCGCCTGCGCGGAAGGTGCGCTGGCGGCCGGATGCCGCTTTTTCGCAGGATATCCCATCACGCCTGCCACCGAAATCGCCGAACATGTGGCGAAAAGGCTTCCGGAAGTAGGAGGAACATTTATCCAAATGGAAGACGAAATCGCTGCGATGGCTGCTGTGCTCGGTGCTTCCTGGGCGGGGAAAAAAAGCATGACCGCCACTTCCGGTCCCGGTTTCAGTCTTATGATGGAAAATATCGGGTTGGGGATCTGTACAGAAACTCCTTGCGTTGTTGTTAACGTGCAGCGCACCGGTCCATCTACGGGCCTTCCGACAATGGGTGCGCAAGGAGACATGATGCAGGCCCGATGGGGGGCTCACGGACATTATGAAATCATTGCACTTGCCCCGTCCTCGCCTCAGGAAATGTTTTATCTGACCATAACCGCCTTCAATTTGAGTGAAACGTATCGTTTACCGGTTTTAATCATGAGTGATGAAATTGTCGGGCATATGAGTGAACGGGTGACAATTCCTCCCTCCAAAGAAATCTCCACCTCGTCGAGGCCCCGACCCAAAGGGCGGAAAGACCGATTCAAGCTTTACAAACCCGGACCCAATGGGGTGGCCCCGATGCCTTCGGTGGGCGAGGGTTTCCGCATTCATGTGACCGGATTGACTCACGATGAAAAAGGCTATCCGGTTTTGACCGCCGAAACTCAGGAAGAGATGATGGCACGGATCACCGGTAAGATCCGTAAAAATCTAGGCGACATAATTCAGACAGAGGGCTATCGCCTGGATGATGCCGAGGTGGTACTGATATCTTACGGGGTTTCTGCGCGAACCAGCCTTGCGGCGGTGGATTTGGCCCGAAAACATGGGGTAAAGGCGGGTCTTCTTCGTCTGATTACCATATGGCCGTTTCCTGAAGATCCGATCCGCAGATTGGCTGAAAGAGTGAAAGGTTTCATGACCGTCGAAATCAATATGGGCCAGATTCATCTGGAGGTTCAACGGTGTGTTGGAAGAAAAACCCCCGCGGTTTTGGTGGGGCATCCGGGTGGAGCGATCATATCCCCGGATCATGTTTATGAAGCATTGAAGGAGGCCTTTTAAACCATGACGGAAAAGCGGAGCAAGGCCAAGGAGCGATCCGGACATCCATTGGATGATCTGTTGCGAGAAGATCGCATCCCTCATATCTGGTGCCCGGGATGTGGAATCGGAACAGCGTTTTCCTCGTGTCTGAAGGCCATACGAAGCAGCGGTGTGGAACCGAAAAACGTGGTAATGGTTTCCGGAATCGGCTGTTCGGGTCGTGCGGCGGGTTATGTCAACCTGGATTCTTTCCATACCACTCACGGCAGAGCCATTCCATTTGCAACCGGGCTGAAGCTTGCCAATCCCGTTCTCCACGTAATTGTATTCAGCGGAGACGGCGATTTGTTTGCCATTGGTGGAAATCACCTGATCCACGCCGCGAGAAGGAATGTGGATATGACGGTGATCTGTGTAAATAATTTCAATTACGGCATGACCGGAGGCCAGGTGGCTGCAACCACGCCAAAAAGCGCCCGGACGACGACGACTCCTTTTGGAAATCCCGAGACACCTTTCAGCCTGCCTCACATCGCCTATGCGTCCGGTGCCACCTATGTTGCCAGATGGACGATACTCCACACCCGCGAGATCGCCAAATCGGTGGAAGAAGCCCTGCTCAAAAAAGGGTTTTCATTCATCGAGGTGCTTTCCCCCTGCCCGGTCAATTACGGCCGACGGAACAGGGAATCATCCCTGGAAACATTAAAAATATATCAGGACAAAACCATTATCAAAAACGGCGCGCATCCATCAAGCGTGGACATCGATCCCGAAAAAGGTATTATTTTGGGTAAGTTTATCGATGTGGATCGACCCACTTGCAAGGAAATGTACGACAAGATCTGCCGATCCGAATAATCGTTGCCATCGATCCATCAATTGGATTTCATACAATGCTGAAGGAACGGAATCAGGACTCCATGAAAAAGGAAATTCTTATAACGGGATTCGGGGGACAAGGGATTGTAATGGCCGGTCGTATTCTTGGACAGGCGGCTTCCCTGGAGGACCACCACGAGAGTACATTTGTTCAGTCCTATGGGCCGGAATCCCGCGGCGGGGCATGTAGTGCCCAGGTAATTATTTCGAATCAGGTGATCCACTATCCTTATATCAGCCGCCCGGATATTCTTATATGCATGTCGCAGGCAGGATATGAGAAGTTTATCAATACGATAAAACCGGATGGCATGTTGCTGGTTGAACAGGACCTTATCAATCCGCGCAATGCCGAGGTCGAGATTTTTTCCATTCCAGCCACCCGCATGGCTGAGGAATCAGGGAATAAGATGATGGCCAATATTATTATGCTTGGCTTTTTAACCGCCGTTACCGAGGTTGTTTCCCTGGATGCGGCTCTGAAAACCGTTACCAGGCTGGTGCCGGAAGGAACGGAAGAAAAAAATATTCAAGCCTTTAACAAGGGTTGGGATTACGGCCGGGCCACGCTGAAGGGGCGAGAGAAAAAGGCCGCCGGCCAAACAGGAGCGATTTCATGAATCATTCCAAGAATCGGCTACACAGCGTGATTGTCATCGGTGCCACACCGGCTGGAGTTGTGGCAACCAATAAGCTGGGAGAGTTGGGTATTCCGGTTACCCTGGTGGATTCCGAGACCGACTTGGACCGGAAGCTGTCCAGAGCCGATTGGAAACTGGACTCAGGGGTCCCCTTCAATTATGCTCACCGGCCCGGGCTTTTAAGAATCATGAGAAATCCCGGTATCCAATGCGTCATGCCCGCCGAAGTGATCTCGATCAAGCATACGCCTCAGGGATTCCGTATGCGCCTGAAAAAACTTCAGACATTCGTAGATCAGGAAAGATGTACGCTTTGCGGTCGCTGCGTGGAGATTTGCCCGGTACTCACCGCGGGAGGGGAAAAAGCCATTCAAATCAACAGCCGGCAAAGTCTGCCGGCCCGACCTTTTATTGATAAGAGACGGAAGCCGCTTTGCCAGGTCAATTGTCCCCTCGGGGTCAATGTGCAGGGCTATATTGCCCTTACAAAAGCCGGAAAATTTCAAGAAGCATTGGAATTGATCAGAAAAGACAACGTCCTTCCCGGTATTTGCGGGCGGGTTTGCACGCATCCCTGCGAAAGTTCATGCCGAAGGAGCGAACTGGATGAGACGATTGCCATTCGGGATTTAAAACGGTTCTTGGCGGATTATGAACTGGCCCATCCGGATTGTGCAAAACCGCCGGTTCTTCCTTCAAGATCGGAAAAAGTCGCCGTCATCGGTTCCGGTCCCGCCGGGCTTGCCGCGGCCTCGGATTTGGCTCGATACGGTTATCAGGTAACCGTTTTTGAAAAAGAATCGCTTGCAGGAGGATTGCTTCGCTATGGAATTGGGCCGTATCGCCTGCCCCGAAACATTCTTGACGCCGAGCTCGAATATATTTCCGGACTCGGGGTTCTGTTTCGAACTTCCTCTTTTGTAAACCTGGAACATGATTTGGGGAAAATCCGAAAAGAGTTCCACGCGGTTGTTTTGACGGTAGGAACCTCGGAAGACCGGATTTTAGGCGCTCCCGGAGAAAATTTGGAAGGGGTGGAAGGATGTTTGTCCTTCCTCCGGAGATTTTATCGAGGCGAGATAACGGAACTGAAAGGAAAAGTAGCGATTGTCGGAGGAGGAGATTCGGCCATTGATGCAGCCCGATGCCTTGCCCGCCTCGGGACAATCCCGACGGTGTTATATCGCCGGCGTCTGCAGGATATGCCCGCCGATCCCGAAGAGATCGAGGCGGCACGGAAGGAAGGAGTCTCGATCATAGACCGAATTCAGGTTACGGCCTTCCTGGAAAAAGACGGCAAGCTGAATCGATTGGAATGCATGCCCACTCAACCCGGGGAGTCGGATTCCCGGGGAATTCCTTTCCCTGTCATTGATCCTTGCGCCAAGCCTTTTGAACTTGAATTCGATCGGGCGATTCTTGCCATCGGGCAGTCGGGAGCATTCAAAAGGATTCGAAATAAATGTGGAATCCATGTCACGGAACAAGGGTTGATCGAGGTGGATGAATTCATGCGGACGCATCTGCCCGGTTTTTACGCGGCCGGTGACGCGGTTTCCGGACCATCCACCGTCGTGGAATCCATGGCATCCGGCAGGGCCGTTGCCCGGTGGATTCATCGGAACATTTCCGGGGAATCGGATGTCGGATTCCGACCGGTGCGGCCGGAAGAAAGAGAATATCCTGAAATTCCTTCCGGCATTCCTTTCCAGGCCAGGCCGACCCAGCCGGAGAGACCGGTGGATGTTCGCATAAAAGATTTCTCCGAAGTCCTCACGGGTATTACCCAATCACAGGCTCTTGCCGAAGCACAGAGATGCCTGCAATGCGGAGTCTGTTCGGAGTGCTTGCAGTGTGTCGAGGCCTGCGGTGCCATCGGGGCGGTGAACCATGGAGAAGCGACGGAAGAAATCGTCGAGCACGCCGGTGCGATCATTGTTGCCGATGCGACAATGACTCCTGCAATCAAAGGGGAGGATGTTATTCGTGCGTATGGCCCCAAGGCCGCAAAGGCCGATGTTTATGCCATGATTTTGCGGGGTTTTGCCTCCGCGGCAAAGGCTTTGATTCTGCTTGGGGAAACCGCTCAGCGGCTAAAAGGACACGGAATATCTTTTTCTCCTCCCGATCCGGGGCTCTCTCCGCAAATCCGCCTGGGAATATTCGCTTGCCGATGCAATGATTCACTGGGTTGGCATGACGGCATGAGCAAATACATCGAAGGGCTTGAATCCCAGGCCGATGTGGTGCACGCTGCAACCTTATCCGCAGCTTGCATTCCGGAAGGAACCTCTGAAATCCTCCGCACGATACGCCAGAAAGGCATCACCCGGGTGGTCCTTGCCTCCTGTGTATGCTGTCCACTGAATTTTGTGTGCAGTGCGTGCACGGAACAGAGAAGCCGATTGAAAAACAATCTGTTTACAGGAACAGAGATCAGCCGCTCCATGGTAGAGACATGCAACTTAAGGGGAGAGGCTCTTCGCTTTACCAGGCAGTCTCCATCCTTGGCGCTCAGCAGATTCATGGGTTTGATCGATCGCTCGATCTCGCGGGCGCGAAAATTAAAACCGCTTCCCGCCCCGATGCGGAACTATAATTTCGCCGCCGCCGTAATCGGATCGGGTGAGGCGGCCGTTAACAGCGCATTGACACTGGCGAAAACCGGACTGGAGGTCTTTTGGTTCGAAAGGCCGTCAAAACATCCGGCTAAAGCGCCGGAGCATCCGAACATTCACATTTTTAAAGGTTTTTCAGTCAGGGAAATCAGCGGAACTCTCGGTGATTTTCGGCTTTTTATCGAATCGGAAGATTTCAAGCAGGTTATTCCGGTGGGAGCGGTTATTCTTGGCAAAAAATCAAGAAAAGATATTCGGTACATCCATCAGGAAGAACTTCCGGGACATTTTCTGGAGTCTTCGCTGCAGAAGGAGGGCGTTGCCGGAGTTCCTTTCTTTTATCCGGGAGCCACCTCCATCGCCGGACTTTTTCTGGCGGATCCGCCGGGTACCAGCGTTTCGAAAAGCCAGAAGGGATCCGCCGCTGCGATCCTGGCGGCAACCGTGATGCCGCGAGGGCCCAGACAGAGCAAAGGCTTTACGGTTGTGGTGGATGAAAAGTTGTGCCGGGGCTGCGGGCGATGTATTCAGGTATGCCCGTATCAGGCCGTATCCTTGCGGAGGAATGCAATGGACGGCTGGTACGCTTCGGTTGACGAAGCATTGTGCAAGGGATGCGGAAACTGCATCTCGGTATGTCCATCGAATGCGGCGGACAGCCCTTATCGTAACCAGGTTTTTTTGGAAGAAATGCTGGAGGAAGTGTTAGAAGGAAAAAATGAATAGTTTTCATATCATCTTATTCGTATGCAACTGGGGCCCCCATAGCGCTTTTCAAAAGCTTCAGGATGAGTCGGCCGACATACCCGCGGAAGTGAAAATGGTTCGAATTCCATGTGCCGGAAGGATCAGCAAAGCACTGCTGATCAAGGCGTTTGAGATGGGAGCCGACGGCGTCATGCTTGCCGGGTGCCATCCCGGCGCCTGCCGTTACGGGAGTGGAACGGAATCCGCCAGGCAAAATACGGAGGACGCCCGGGAGATTCTTGAACTCCTGGGTCTAAAAAAAGATCGTGTGCGTTTTGCAACATTTTTGCCGGACGATTCGGAAGCCATGCTTCGATTGTTGAAAGATTTTTCAAATGAAATCAAGCGGGTCGGCAAGAGCCCGGTCATTCCGACCCGAAAGCCGGCCCCGGGCCCCATAGATAAAAAAAAGGTCGCCGAGGTCGTTGCTGCGCATGATATCTTTGCGTGTCAGGACTGTGGGAAATGTTCATCCGCCTGTTCATTGGCCCAGATGGGAAAGCCTTTTTCTCCCAGGGTCGTGGCCAACTCCGTCATCGCCGGAGACATCGAATCGCCGACGGTTATCGAAAATATCTGGGCCTGTCTTACCTGCGGACTCTGTTATGAAAGATGTCCTTCCGCCGTCAACTTCCCGGAATTCATCCGGGATGTCCGTCACGTGCTGAGCAAAAGCGATCGGGCGGGTCACGAAACCCATGGCGGTTTCTTTCAATCGATGATGCGTACATTGACATCTCCCGATCTGAAGCCCGAGCATTGGGAATGGCTTCCCAACGATATCCGAAGCAATCCGGACGGCAAGGTCCTTTTTTTCGGTGGATGCGCTCCTTACTTTGATATATTTTTCAGGCGACATCTCGGTGTCCGGACCCGAAAGATACTCGTCGATAGCCTCCGCCTTCTGAATTTTTTCGACATAGAACCCGCTCTTCTCAGCGATGAACGATGTTGCGGCCACGATCTCCTATGGTCCGGGGATCAGGAAAATTTTTTAAAACTTGCGGCCCTGAATGTGGAATCCTTTCATCATCTCGGAATCGAGGAAGTGATCACCACCTGCCCGGAATGTTACCGGACTTTGAAACACGATTATCCGGAACATGGTGTCGAAATCAATTTCAAGGTAACCCATCTCTACGAAATTATAGAAAAAGAAATAAGCAAGGGTGCCGTTGATTTCAAAAAAATGGATCAGAGCGTGACCTTTCAGGATGCCTGTCGCCTCAGCCGAATGGAACGGATGGCCGATCTTCCCAGAAAGCTGCTCAGCCGCCTGAAACCCAAAGGCTTTCAGGAAATGAAGGATCATGCCAATGCGGCTGTATGCTGCGGTAATTGCTCATGGATCGGATGCGATTCCTTCAGCAAGGCCCTTCAGGTACAACGCCTCCGACAGGCGCATGATACCGGAAGCAACCTGCTGGTCACCGCCTGCCCCAAATGCCAGATCCATCTCCAATGTGCCATGGAAGACCCTTTTATCGGGGAGGAAATCAAAATGGAAGTGGAAGACCTGTCGAGCGTTATCGCCAGAACGATCTGCTGGGAATAGCGGTTTGAGTGACTGGTTGCCATGATATTTATAAAGCGGATTTTAATACTTCCGGTGAGTGCCGAGAAAAAAAATTTTAATCAGGATTGAAAATGGAAACACGTATTCTTACAAAAACGATTGCAGATGATCCGCAGCAGGTTCGGATCGGGGTGTATGTTTGCCACTGCGGTTTGAATATCGCTCAATCCGTGGACTGTCGAGGGGTTGCTGAAACGGCATCGAATCTTGAAGGGGTGGTCGTTTCAAAGGATATTACCTATGCCTGCTCCGAGCCCGGCCAACAGGAAATAAAAGATGATATCCTTGAGCACGGTCTGGACCGGATTGTGGTGGCTTCCTGTTCCCCACGGCTTCACGAGCCTACTTTCCGGCAGATGATGCAATCCGCGGGACTCAATCCCTACCTTCTGGAAATGGCGAACTTGAGAGAGCAGTGCAGCTGGGTTCACATGAATGAACCGGAGGCGGCGACAAAGAAGGCCGTTGATCTGGTTAAAATGGCCGTCTCTCGAGTCCGGCTCCTTTGCCCGCTTTTTGAAGAAACCCTTCCGCTCACCAAACGTGCGCTGATCATCGGTGGCGGTGTCGCCGGTATCCAGGCCGCACTTGACCTTGCCGACAATGGTTATGAGGTCATCTTGGTTGAGAAAGAACCATCCATTGGCGGTGTAATGGCGCAGCTTGACAAGACCTTTCCGACAATGGACTGCTCCATCTGAATTCTTGGTCCGAAAATGACGGATGCCGGTCGGCATCCTCGGATCAAACTTCACACAATGAGTGAAGTGGTGGATGTTAAGGGATATGTGGGAAACTTTGATGTCCGAATCGTGAAAAGGGCACGCTATGTGGATGAAAATGAGTGCACCGCCTGCGGGGAATGTGCCAAAGTCTGCCCGGTCGTTCGCCCGAATCCGTTCGACATCGGGCTTTCCTCTCGGAAGGCGATCTATACACCCTTCCCGCAGGCGGTCCCATCTGCTTATGTAGTGAATATTGATGAATGCCTCGGTCATAATCTTTCCGTATGCAATAAATGCGTGGAGGCTTGTGAAAAGCGCTGCATCAACTTCGATATGTCCGATGAGGAATTCACGGAAAGGGTGGGCACGATAATTGTTGCCACCGGCTTGGAAGTATACGATCCAACCGAGTTGGATGAATACGGATATACCCGCTTTGAAAACGTGCTGACGAGCCTTGAATTCGAACGACTGGTCAATGCCGGAGGACCTTCGAAAGGCGAGCTGATCCGCCCCACGGACCGGATGCACCCCAAATCCGTGGGCTTTATCCAGTGCGTCGGTTCCCGAAGCGCCAGAAAAGGCAGCGAGTATTGCTCCAACATATGCTGCATGAACACGGTTAAGAGCACCCTGATCCTTAAAGAGCATTACCCTGAAATGGATGTCAAGGTTTTCTATATCGATATCCGTGCTTTTGGAAAAGGGTTTGAAGATCTTTACAAGCGAAGCCGACGGTCCGGGGTTCATTATCTGAGAGGTCTTCCCGGTAATATCGAAGAATTGCCCGACAAAAGTCTGAGGGTAGCCGTTGAAAACATGATCACGGGTAAATTGGAATTTTATGACCTGGATATGCTGGTGCTGGCGGTGGGTCTCAAACCCGCAAAAAGCACGCAACGGCTCCAGGAGATGTTGGGATTGCAGTTGACTCCGGATGGATTTTTTCTGGAGGCTCATCCCAAGCTTCAACCGGTGGATGCGGCTACGCGGGGAATTTTTTACGCCGGCTGCGCGGAAAGCCCGAAAGACATTAAAGACAGCGTTACTCAGGCTTCCGCAGCGGCTGCCCGTTCCATCCGCCTGATGCACAAAGGGGAAATTTCCTCGGAACCGATCATATCCGAGGTCATCGCCGAAAGATGCAGGTCATGCGGAAAGTGCGCGGAGGTCTGCCCTTACAATGCCATTACGGTGGATGTAAAGAAAAAGACACCGGCCGTGATTAACGCGGCGGCATGTGCCGGCTGTGGCAACTGTGCGGCGGAATGTCCGTTCGGGGCCATCACGATGAACCATTTTACCGACGATCAAATCCTCACTCAGATCGATGCCATGCTGGAAGAGCAATCGGGAGAAAAAATATTGGCATTTGCCTGTAACTGGTGCTCCTATGCCGGTGCGGATTATGCGGGAGTTTCACGACTTCAGTATCCCGCCAATGCCCGTCTGATTCGAACCATGTGCAGCGCTCGGGTGGATGATCGGTTTATTTGGCACGGCCTGATGAAGGGTGCGCCGGTTATTCTCGTCAGTGGTTGCCATATCGGTGACTGCCATTACATTAATGCCAACCACTGGACGGAAAAAAGAATAAAAAAGGTGCGCCGGACAATGGAAACCCTTGGCATCCGTCCGGAAAGACTGCAGCTGGAGTGGATCAGTGCGGCCGAGGGGATTCGGTTTGCCGAGGTGATGCACCGAATGGAAAAACTGAGGAAGAGTGTTACGGAAACGGAAATCGCGGAAACGATTAAAATTCTGAAAAATCGCGAAAAGAAATAAGGCGGCGTCTTGCCTTGGATTCCAGCGATGCATGTAACCGTGATCGATAGATGCTTAATTCCGGGAATTGAGAAAATGAACAAAGAAAAGGCCGGGATCCAGATTTGCCTTGGCCAGTTCAACGAGATGATGATGATGGGTAAAGAAAATAATCTGCGTCTGTTCAGATAATTCGGCAAGCGCTTGCAAGGTTGCGGTGGCTCGATGGTCATCGAACTTGATCAGGATGTCATCGACAATAAACGGCAACCCTTCGTTTTTTTCCAGATAAGCCTCAAGACTTGCCAATCGTATGGCAAGATAAAGCTGGTCGGCAGATCCGTCGCTCATTCCTTCCACACCAACGATTTCTTTTCCGCCGGTACGAACTCCTACCAGGACCGCTTCGCCATTTTCGTTGGATTCCAGGCGGAGCCCCTCGAATGAACCGAGCGTCATACGGGAAAAAAGAACATTGGACCGTTTAAGAATCGGGTCTTGGTTTTTTTCACGGTATCTTTCGATTGCCTGGTTTAAAACGGTGGATGCGAGCCGCAAACGGGCATATTGTCGAGCATCGGTTTCAAGGTTTGCCAGAAGACTCTGAACCTCTTCGGCCAATTCGGCGGCCTGGGCACTGCCGTTCATTTTGCTGAGCTCGGTTCGTTCGCTTCCGATGGCCTGATCCAAAAGGGATCTGCGACTGGTCAGTTCGTCAATATTTTCCGCCAGCCGCTCAATTCGAATATCCACGTCGTCTGGATCGACCGTCCGGGCGTCCCGGATGAATTCGTCGATCGTTGAACCGGCGCTGAGCCTGCGCAACTGGTCTTCCAGTTTTCCAAGCTGGTTTTGGATATGTACCCGAAGTGCGGAGCGTTCTTCCGCTGCTGGAAGATCTTCGTAATTTTTGCACCCCGCTTCCCGACACATCATGGAAAGCTGTGCCTGAAGATCGGCAATTCGGTTTTCAGCGTACCGCAGGCGCTCCTCTTCATGAAGCCGCTGCTTCTCCAGGCTTTGCTGTTGCGCTTTTGCGGCTCTGGCGCGGATCAGCCGGGCGTTGAGTTCGGCGACGGCCTCTTCGAAGGGGATTTCGGCCAGATCCGACGCCTCCATAGCGGCGATACGAAGAACGTTTTTTTTGAATTTTTGCGCATCCCGATCAATGCTCTCAATTCGTCCACGCCGATCTTTGGCCTCGCGAAGCTTTTCGGACAGGTTTTTTAAATCTTCTAAAACCGCATTGGCCTGGGCCGGACTGGCATCTACGGTAAGCCCAAGTGGATGAATTGCATCCGTCCATTTGGATTGCCAGTGGACCAGTTCCCGGTCGTTCTGATCGGCCCGGGATATCGCTTCACGAAGTTCGCCTTCCCGTTGCCCGATTTCTCGGATGATCTGTTCCCTTTCCGCCCGGATTTTGTCCATGCGTTCGACAACCCGCCGGCTTTTTTCGATCAGATGCGTCAGGGTCGCCTCCTTCAGGATCGAAGGGCATTCCAACTCGTCTAAACGTTCATTCAATTCCTGCTTATAAATCTCAATGCATGACTTCAGATTCTGAAGTTTTTCTTTTCGTTCCCGAATAACGGAAATCTGTTCAGCCAGGGCGGTCATTTTTATCGTCCAGGCGCGCATTTCTCTCGGGGATTGCGGTGAAACGCCGATTGTTTCCCAAACCGCTGCCCATCGAGTGCCGATTTTCGAAAGTTCAATCCGGGCTGCTGAAAATTTGTCCTTCAGCCGAATGAATTGGCTTTTACGAGTTTCGCAATCCGCCAGCAGCGTCGCTTTCTTGGCCACCCGGTCGGCTTCCCGTCGAAGCCGATCCGCGATTTCATCGGCTTTTCGAACACTGATTTCATATGCCTCCGCCAAGTCTTTAGCGGGAGGGAACCCGGATACGAAATCTTCTTCGCCTTCTTCCGGTGGGCGGTTGTCCATCCACGCCCGGCGAATCAGATGCCAACCGGTTTCCCGTCCGGATCTTGCTTGACTCAGGTCGCCCTCGGTGGGCACTTCCCGTTCCAATTTCAACTTCTCGATTTGCCCGTTCAACTGGAGGAGTGTTTGTTCCAGTTCATCGATTTCCTCCTGATGTTTCCGCACGGAAGACTCCGTTTCGGCGAAACGCTTTTCGAATTCATCAATGGTTTCAGGAGAAGGAATCGGCAGTTTTTCCAGTATTTCAAGATCTCCCCGCCAGAGCCTTTGTTTTTGAAGAGTCAGGATGGCTGTCTGCTCCATCTGATGAATATTACGGAATTCAGCTTCATAATTGCTTTCCAGATCCCCCTGTTGTTGAATTCGTTCGACGGTGATCTTCAGTCTTTCGGTATCCCTTGCGTTTTCAAAGCCCTCCAGTTGCTTTTTCATTCGATCCACTCGAACGGAGAGTTTGGCGATTTCATCCCGGGTGCTCTCCGACCGGGTCAGCAAACGTTCATACGCCGTGCAGAGTTCGTGAATTCGAACGCTTTCCGCTTTACTCAGCCGAAACTGTTCCGCCTGATCCAGCGTTACATCCATGCGAAGCTCCCGAAGGATTGCAACCACATCCGATTCCAGACTGCGCTGTTGAGTGAAAAGGCGAAACCTGTCTTTCACTGCCTTCCGATGACTTCCGAGATCCTGATAAATTGCTTCAATCAGATCCGCGTGCGAAAGGAGAGATTCGGGAATTTCCAATTCCTTCAATGCCTGATGGATTTCATCGAGGTTCTTGCGGGCCTGTGTCTGATCATTTTCCGCAATCTTCAGATTGGTGAGAGCATCCCGCCTGCGCTCTCCGAAATCGGCGGGAAGCAAAACCGCATCGGCACATGTTTTTTGCTTTTCCAGCAGCTCTTTTCGCTGGCTGATAATTGGAAAGGCTTCCTTGATCCGTTCCAGGCGATGCCGTTCGCGTAGCCGTTGCGTCAAATCCTCTTCCACGGATTTTTTGCGATCCAATGCTTCCCGAAGCGCGGTGTCATGAGAAATCCATAGCGGTCCGGGCAGCTGTGCTTCACGCAGAGCTTTTTCGGTTTTTTTAAACAGTAAAATCGTTTCGTTAATTTTTGGCTTCTGGGCTGAAATTTTGAACAAGGCGTCCGCTTCGACTTGAAGCCTCTCCTGTATTTTCCGGAGATCGGAAATGCCGGAGCCCGCGGCAAAAAGAACCTGGCCGATTTCTCCGCCTCCCCGGATGATTTCTTCTCCCCCTCGTACCAAGTCGGAATGATCGATGCCGAACATCGTGGCAAAAAGATCTCTGTCCACTCCGCCCAGGAACGTATGCAAAAGCGCTTCATCAATCCGCGTGGTGTCATCCGGCGCGCGGAGCGTATTTATTCTTCCCTTTCTCCGGATAAACTCTAGGATCGAACCGTCGCTTCGGCGCAACAAGGCACCGATTCGAATTTTCGAATATGGATGCATAAAATCGTCCATCGAGCGCTCGGGGATACCGTAAAACATTTGCCGAAGTGCGCGCAGAGCCGAACTTTTGCCTGCTTCGTTCGGACCGTAAATGATGTGGAGTCCTTCCTGTCCCGCGGAAAGGTCCAGAACTTTTTCCGTGAAGGGCCCAAAGGCGATCAGCTTTATTTCCAGAATTTTCATCGGGCATCGCCTCCCGGCATGAGGCAGCGGAGAAGCATGGGTCGAACCTGATGGAGCAATTCGGACAGCCATTCAGGATCATCCGGACAAAGTGCATCGCTGCCGTGCCTGAGTTCTCGCGGCAGTTTGCTCATCAAGTCGTTCAGGGGTTCTCCGATCTTTTTCAACAAAACCGGATCCGTTTGTAGTTCATCGAGATAATGCAAAAGCTCACCCACCGGGCCGTCCGCGAATCGGTCGGTTTTGTTTTCCAGGTGGGGGAAAGTGTGGAATTTGACTTTCTCAATCCACACGCGGCCGTTTCCTGAATCAATCCCAGCGGACCGGATTTCAGAGATCCAGTGCTCGAAATCCGCGGTCAGCTCCAAATGGGACCTTGTTTTTCCCAGGACTTCAACCCGGACAATCAACGGCAGGTCTGCGTTGTTTTTTAAAAGCTCTTCGATTCGGTTGGAAACGATGTCCAGGATGTCATATCCCGTTTCTGCATCCGTTGCGTCGATCTCGATCTTTTCCCATTGAATCATGTGGAGAGGACGAAAGTCGGCTTCCGCGCGCCCGCTGTCACCCACCGTAACCAGCATGCATCCTTTGGGTCCGGTTTCACGAGCATGCCGACCCTGGATGTTGCCCGGAAAAACGATCAGCGGATCTTCGTGCAGTATTTCCCGCTGATGGACATGTCCCAACGCCCAGTAATCGTAGCCTTTTGAAAGCAATCCTTCCATCTTGCAGGGTGCGTATGGTTCGTGACCTTCCCTCCCCGTTGCACAGGTGTGCAGCATTCCGATGTTAAAATAGCCGGGATCGGCAAGCGGATATCCGGCGGACAAATCCTTTCGAACCGAAGGTGCCGCAAACCCCTGACCGTGAATGGCGACATCCGGATCAACCAGGTGGACCGTGTCGGGTCCGTCGGTGGGGAAAAAGTGAACGCCTTCCGGAAGACGAAGGGTTTTCGTAATCCGGTTCTCGGCATCGTGGTTTCCCGCGATGATATAAACCGCAACGCCGGCTTCACGAAGCTTCCTCATTTGGGAGACGAAATAAAGGCCGGTATTGTAATCTTTCCAATCTCCGTCATATAAATCACCCGCGATAAGGACGAAGGCAACCTGTTCGGCAACGGCAAGTTCGACCAGATTTTCCAGTGCCCTGCGGGTGGCTTGCCGAAGCGCTTCCACCGGCGCGCCTTCATAACGTTCAAGCTTCTGCAACGGGCTGTCCAGATGAATATCGGCGGTGTGAAGAAATTTAAACACAGCGGATTCCTCCGAAAAGGATCTTGGATTTTTCCCCCGGCTGAATATATTGTTTGATCCATTCTTCGACGCGGCTTTTTCCGTAAACCTTTTTCCAGGCCGCCAGAATATCCTCTATGGGCACATCCGAGTAAGATCCATGATACGCAACATATTCCATGAACTGTTTCTTTTCCCGGTTAAAAACCTGAAAAAGAGAATCTTCGCGGCCATTGAATTCCAAGGGGGCGACGTTCTGCTTCCTGCAAAGTTCGATATTGAACGTAGGGGTCGCTTTAATCCATTTTCCTTCCAGAAAAAATTCCGTAAACCCATGATAAACAAAGAGATCGGAGCCCAGAAATTCGATAAGTTGCCGGTTCGCGAGATGATTGCGAACCGTTGCGAAACCGAGCCTGGATGGAATGCCGCAGGCTCTTCCAAGGGCGCAGAGAAGGGATGCTTTGCGGACACAGTGCCCGTGGCCGCTTGCCAGTACATTGCTGGCCCGGAAATGTTCCGGAAGAAAGAATTCGACGGTTACCGTATACCAGATGCTGTCGCGTACCGCGTAAAACAGCTTTACGGCTTTTGCCACCGGATCGTTTTTTTCCCCACGGACGATATCCCCGGCATACTCGATAATCTTTTTGTGATCGCTGTCAATCATCGAGGTGGGGGATAGATACCTTTTATCGATTGGTTCCATTTTTTTTCGTTACTTCCCGATTTCAGATCCGATTGAAAAAGCCTTCCCGAGAAAATTGCCGATTCCAAAATACGCGCGGGTTTCCGGTGCGAATAAAAACGGCTTCACCTTGTTTATGAGGGGGAACCCATTTTCTCCAAGAACGTCTTCATCGGCCTTGACATCCATGATTTCACCGACGAATTGGGTGTGCAAGCCGATTTCAAGGATATGGATCACCTTGCATTCCAGTACAAGCGGGCACTCTTCTATATAAGGCGCATTTACCATGCCGCTTTTTACCGGTGTAAACCCGACGACGGATAATTTATCCTTTTTTTTGCCGGACACAATTCCGAAGTAATCCGCTTCCCTGACATGTTCTTCCGAGGCGATGTTGATGGTAAATGCTCTGTTTCCCATGATATTGCCGTACGAATGGGTTGCTTTCCGAAGCGATACCGCAACACATGGCGGTTCTGAACAGCAGATTCCTCCCCAGGCAGCGGTCATCACGTTTGGTTTTCCGGACCGGTCGTATGTGCCTACCAAAAAGACCGGGGTCGGATATACGATTGTTTTTGCACCGATAGACTTTTTCATTAGCGTTCCTCCTTATTTACATGCCACCGACAATAAACGCTTGCGATAGGGGTTTACACTGGATTTTCAGCTTTCGTTCATTTCCTCCGGACCGGAGGACGTTTTGCGATGCTGAGATTCGATATATTTAATGGGACCCTGAAACATGCATATTTTACAATGAATCGATGGAAATGAAAATATCGGATTTCCTTTTCGTTTTCTTACCGGGAAGAACCCGCTTGATGCCCGGAACAGGACTGCCATCAACGGCATCGAGCCCCTGGAAATCCTGATCGCCGATTATTGAACCGCCACAGCGGCTGCATGGATTCATTTTTACACGAACAAAAACAGAGTATCCCACGATTCCGGAAAAATTCCAGAAAAATTTCGGTATCTGTTTCCTTTTTTAATTGAAAGGGTTTGAAATTTTTTGAATCCGGTTGAAGACCGTAGAAACGTTTGATCCATTTCCGGATTCCTCCATCCATTCTACGGCAACCCACCGAGCCGGCAGGAGTTTCCGTTGTTCCCCTTAAAAAAACAGGCTGATCATTCCCGGTGTTTCCTGGAATGACCAGCCGTAACGGCCTCCTTTGCCGGCGCTTGATTTTTTTTGCATCATATCGCTTGATCAGTCAAAAGCCATCTCTGTCTTCCATACCTTCCAGACTTTCCCAACCAGATCCGGTCCGGGTTTCAGGGTCATTTTGCCGGGTTTCCATCCGGAAGGTGTTGCTTCCGTACCCTTGCTGTTTCGCACCAGCTGAAATGCCTGAATTTGTCTCAGCGATTCCTGCACATTTCTACCCACAGGGGGCATGAGAACCTCATAGGCCTGAATCACACCATCCGGATCGATGACGAATCTTCCTCTGGTTTCCACGCCCGCATTCTCGTCGTAAATTCCATAAACCGTTCCGACTCTCCCACCTGCATCCGACAGCATTGGAAAAGGAATGCCACCCTTCACCATCTTGGATAGCTCGTTCTCATCCCACATCTTGTGAACAAAAACACTGTCGATGCTCATGGAGAGCACTTCCACGCCAAGCTTCTGAAATTCCGGATATTTTTCGGCAACTGCCGAAATTTCCGTCGCTCAGACAAATGTAAAATCACCCGGATAAAAACATAATACCACCCATTTGCCCAGGTATTCGGATAGCTTGACGGAGATGAATTTGCCCTTATGGTACGCCGGTGCAGTGAAATCCGGTGCTTTCATTCCTACTTTTATCATGGTAGTCACCTCCTTTACCGTTTCTTTTTCTTTCACAACGTCTGTTTCAACTTTTTCGCCAACGGGGCCTCCGGTCGGTCGCGAGCAGCCGACCTTTATTTCTTCTTCACTCATATGGTACCTCCTTTCACTTGTTTATCATTAAAAAGTAAGACGCAGATGAACGGAATCTCCCCGAACCGTTCGCCGGGCTAAACGGGATACATATTCCGGTCGTGTTTTTCCGATTGAAGGGAAATATACCGAATCAATCGGTTCGGCTGCAAGGATGGCCATTTTACAGCGGGCTGTTGAAGAGGACCTCGTTGATCCGGGTCCTGCCGCTTGAAGGAAAAATTTTAAGAAGGAAACCTTTTGCCGGCCCAAAAGCCGACGGGTCGGCAAAATTTTCTTTATTGATTGTAAATATAATGTCCGGAATAGCCGGTTGTCAAGAAAAGCAGTCTCGGATGAAGCGAAGCGTTGTGAATCAAGTTCTTACATTTCGATCGTTTCCAATCGAAACGGCTATAACGAACACTTTGATTATAGCCGTTGATGCTGAAATGGCGCAACCAGAAACTCGTCATTTATGCCCAATGGAAAACACCGATGGCCGGTCGACCGGCTTTGAAGGCATTCCTCCCGTGCTGGTTTTGTTTGAAAAACCATCAACTGTTATCCATCATTTTGCTTCATGTAAAAAATCCATGATTTTTTTTAGAAGGGGTTCTGCGAGAAATTTCGGTCGGAAACGCATTGGAACCGAGATTCGATCGATGCACCCTTCCCGATTGACAGATATACATCCTTGCTCTATATATCTTGACGCCGAAATGGAGATTCATTTCACGGCACCGCTTATCTACGACAGTCATTAAAAAGAGCCCTTTCTACGGCGCTTGCGGCCAACCATTTGCCGCGTTTCATCGTTATATCGAATTCATGCGCAAAAGATCAGGCGTTTTGGCGATAAATGACACGAAAAGGGCTTGTTACGGGATGCATTTATGATCCGAATGGAAAATCTGACAAAGAGTTTCGGTCACCGGTTACTTTTTGAAGAAGCGAGTTTTAAGATCAATTCTCATGAAAGGGTGGGTCTTGTCGGGCGAAACGGTCATGGAAAGACCACGCTATTTCAAATCATCACCGGCCATGAGCCTTACGATACCGGTACGATTACGATTCCGAAGCATTACCGGATCGGCTATGTTCGCCAGGATCTCGAGTTTGCTCAGGATACCGTTCTGAAAGAAGGGATGAGAGGTCTTTCCGAGCAAGAGCGGGATTATCACTGGAAAGTTGAAAAGATACTTTCAGGGCTTGGATTTTCCGTAAAGGATATGAACCGGCATCCGAATGAATTCTCCGGAGGATATCAGGTTCGCTTGAATCTTGCCAAGGTTCTTGTTTCCGAACCGGACCTGCTTCTTCTGGATGAGCCGACCAATTATTTGGATATCACCTCGATCCGATGGATTGAACGCTTTCTGATCAACTGGTCTCATGAGCTGATGCTGATTACTCATGACCGTGGATTTATGGATAAGATCGTTACACACGTATTGGGTATTCATCGGAAAAAAATACGGAAAGTACAGGGAAACACGGAAAAGTTTTACTCCCAGATTGCTCAGGAAGAGGAAGTATATGAAAAAACCCGTATCAATGATGAGAGGCGGCAGAAAGAAATCAACCAGTTTATCAGCCGCTTCAGGGCCAAGGCAAGGCTTGCAAACCTGGTGCAGTCCCGGATCAAGACCCTGGAAAAAATGGAGAAGCGGGAAAAGCTGGAAAAATTTAAAGGGCTTGAGTTTTCTTTTCGCAGCAATCCGTTTCACGGAAAATATGTATTGAATATTAAAGATATTTTATTTTCGTACGACGCCGCAAACCCGTTGATCAAGGATTTTAATATCACCTTGGGAGCCGGAGAACGGATTTGCGTGATCGGAATGAACGGCAAGGGAAAAACAACCTTTCTCAAGCTTCTGGCAGGTCGGCTTGTCCCGCAGCATGGTGAGATCGCTTGCATCTCCGGTGTGACGAAGGGATTCTTTGAACAGACCAACGTTACGAGCCTTGATCCCGGAAAAACGGTGGAAGAGGAAATTCTTCATTCTCACCCGGATGTCGACAGGCAACTCGCAAGAAATATTTGTGGAGCCATGATGTTCGACGGCGACTCCGCCTTAAAGAAGATCGGAGTCCTTTCCGGCGGAGAAAAAAGCCGGGTCATGCTGGGGAAGCTTTTGGTGACGCCGTGTAATCTGCTGTTGCTCGACGAACCGACGAATCACCTGGATATGGAATCTTGCGATGCGTTGCTCGCAGCCATTGATAACTTTGATGGAACCGTTGTGATGGTAACCCATAACGAAATGTTTCTCCACGCGCTGGCTCAGCGACTCATCGTATTTCAGAGCGACCGCGTGGATGTTTTTGATGGCAGCTACCAGCGATTTCTTGAAAAAGGCGGATGGGAAAACGAGGCCGAGAACTTTGTTCCCGAGTCAAGAGATATATCCGATAAGGATTCCGGTTCGAGGCAGACAAAAAAAGAGTTGAGGCGAAAGCGCTCGGAAATTATTTCTCAAAGAGCCAAAGCCTTGAAATCCGCCGAGCAGCGGATCGCTGAGATCGAAAAGAACATCGAAACGCACGAAAAGAATTTCGATGAACTCAGCCAAGCCATGCAGGCGGCATCCGAGGCTCAGGACGGTTCAAAGATCGTCGAACTGTCCCAGGCCATTCATGACTGTCAGTCATCCATTGATAGGCTTTTCAACGAGCTTGAAAAAATTACCGGCCTATTCGAGGAGCAGAAAGCTGTTTTTGAAAAAAAACTCAAACGTCTGGAACATTCAGGAACCGTTTCAAAGTGAAAATCGCCAGTTTTAACGCGAATGGTATCCGGGCCCGCATTCCGCTGCTCGGCAAATGGCTTGAAAAGGAATCGCCGGATATCCTTTGTATTCAGGAAACCAAGGTGCGGGATCAAGATTTTCCGAAACAACCGTTTGAGGAGTGCGGATATCATTGCCGCTTTAAGGGGCAGAAAGGATTCAACGGGGTTGCGGTGTTGAGTAAAATAGAACCGTCCAATGTGAAAATCGGTTTTGGGGATATGGATGAAAAGGAAGGCGCTCGTCTGATCGCTTTAGAGATAAAGGGGCTAACGATTGTCAATTCGTATGTGCCTCAGGGGCGGATGCCTGATTCAGAAAGTTTTAAATATAAAATTGCCTGGTTTGGAAGGCTCCGAAAATATTTTGAGCACAATTTCAGTTCGGACGATTCCATTGTCTGGGCAGGAGATTTTAATGTGGCCCCGGAACCGATGGATGTATATGATCCGCAAAGCCTATCGGGCAGCATCGGCTATCATCCGGAGGAGCACCGGGCGTTGGCAAATGTCATGGAATGGGGATTCATCGACGTCTACCGGATCCATAACCCTCGAGAAAAGGCGTTTTCATTCTGGGATTATCGTATACGGAACGCGGTGAAAAGAGGACTCGGCTGGCGGATCGATCATATCTGCGCCACCAGATGCGTTGCGGAAAAATCAAGGAACGCCCGGATTGATTTTACGGCCAGACTGCTGCCGAAGCCCTCGGATCATACATTCGTCATTGCGGAATTCGATCTGTGAACCCAAACGATTTCGGGCAAGGAGGTCGCCGGGTTGGATGAAAAACGATTGCAGTCTGAAACTTTCTATCCCCATTCCATCCAGCACGTTGATTTTTTTTGATTTTTCTCCGAATCCTACCTAAAGTTTATGTTCTTTGCGGCCGAACTAATAAATACTTGTAGAAGTTGATTTCAAAACTTCCCCTCGGGCCCGATCTCAGTGTTTGGGCGAAGCGTTCAAAATCCAAGATACCGAATGCATTCCTGCAGTTGAACTTCCGGCCCCGCCTTGATCGTAAGCATGATTGAATGTTTTGAAATTGCATCCGGTAAATTCAGAATCAATCTTTAGATATACCCGCGTTATCGGTTCATTTGAAAAGGGAGGCAGTATGAATCCAATCAATTTGGAAGAGGGCAAAATAAGTTATGAAAATGAATGGCTGTCCGCGGAGGATTTGGCCGGAAAAATCCAGGAAAAAATTCAGCTTGGGGATCGAAAATTCGCTGGTCTTGCGGCGGCTCTTGAGCGACTCGAAAGCGCATTGGAAAATTCTCATACTCTCGAATGTAAGCTCATTATCTCAAAAAATGATTATCTGAAGTTGAAAAAACGCGGTGGTGATGACGACCGGGAATGCGTCCGAAAAGCGATCGCGAATTTCATTCGAAACGGAGAGCCGGCGGAGCCTGAAAAAGATCCTGCCGTATCCGTCCATGAACCAGCGGAAGTAAAAACGATCGTCCATTGCTCGAAATGCAAGACACCCATAGAGGTGCCGACCGATGAAAGGCCGATTGAGATCCGATGCCCGAATTGTAATGCCAAAGGTCGTTTGGGTTCAAATGACGAAGGCAAGATGCGATTTAAAAATCATTTTCTGGGATAGGTTTATCAATCCGGGAAGAATTCCATCCACGCTTCAGCGAAGCTGATACCTCGGCCCTGTTTTATTCAATTGGCGACATATTTCCACCCAATCAATTCCTGTGATGTGTTTTAAACGCTCCCTTTCTTTTCGATGTGCTTTTTTTGAAATGAACAGGTTTGTGAACCGTCATGAAAGGCGGTATGGAAGCCGCCTATTTTTGTCAAACAAGCTGACAATTTTTGTTTCAACCTTACGAAACTCGTCCGGTTCATTTTTTTTAAGTATCTGAAATCAAACGAATAAATTCTATGAAGCTGTCAAGGTATATTTTTTGCAGATATTACATACCGAATTCCATGCGTTTTACCGATGGTTATCGAAATTTACTTAAAAAGCGATCATGGAAATGTTTAATCAATACAAAAAACACGGCGACTTTCAGAACTCTGGACGTCCGCGTATATACCCCCTCCTGATATTACTCCTGTGTCTTTTTTATCTATCCACCAACGCTTTTTCAATCGAAGACGGCCACGAAAATTTCGAATTCGAATTGAATCGTGTAGAACATACCTCCTCCGAAACAGGCAGAAGCTCTCGTTTCCATGCGCTTTTAAACATCGATTCGTTCTATCCGAAGGAGTTTTTATACAATGTAACTTTCGGGTACTTCAGCAGGTTAACCCTTCTTGATGACTGGCGTATCTTCAAAATCATCGCTCCCATCCGTCACGAAATCGGGGAAAAAATCGATATTTTTTTCAAACCTCATCCGAAGGCTTTTTTGATACCGGACGATCATGCGTTTGGTGAGGATATGGCAGCATTTTACATTTTTTCTTTCCGAAACGGTTCGGCTTGTTTTTTGCTGAGAAGCCTTTCAGATGATGGGTCTCCCGACAGCGATATCCTTCCGACATGTGTGGGGATCGGCATAAAATGGACGTTTTATTAGTCGAAACCGAACCGCAGAATAAGCGCTGTTCCCGTTTTACCTCCGCCGTTTCGAAATCCCCGGCAATTCACCTTGTGAGTGTAGGTTAAGAAACCGTGCCCCCCTTGAAATTTTTATCCTTTTCCAGAATTGTTACTGTCTCTTCTTTTGATCCAATATGCCTGTCGCCCGGTTTTACTCGCCACACAAGCGGGAGATAAACTTGAATCCGTTATGGTGATGATGTATAGTTTATCCAAAAGGCCCTCCGCAATGATGCTTTCATCGGATGGCCGTCAAACCCTTTTCTTTTCTTGTTCGCATCTTTTTAAATATGCCAAGCCGGCTTTATTTGGCACCGCCGCGGCGGTACTCAGCCGGAAATCCGCAAACCGTTGTAAGTTTTTTGCGTGCCGCTTTCGGCCGGTCGGGTGTAATCTGAATGTTCCTGATGATTTGTCTTATCCTTGGAAGCGTTTTCAAAACCTTCCATCGGGCTTATGAACGGGGCGGAGTGGGACGTTATCGCGGTTAAGGATGGAACGCTCCATTGAAAGCGTGGATTCGTAAAATTTTTTAGAACGAGTATTTTGCTTCGAAAGGAACCCAAGGCGAAAAGAATGGCTCCAAATAAAAATCAAAAGTATGACGTGATCATCGTAGGCGGAGGTCCCGCGGGTTTGTTTGCGGCGCTATATCTGTGTGAACACTCCGATTTTCAGGTATTGCTCATTGAGCGGGGTAAAGATCCGCTGAAGCGAAGATGCCCGATTAACGATCACGGGAAATGCATCAAGTGCGAACCATGCGATATCCTCTGCGGAATCGGGGGCGCGGGGCTGTTTTCCGACGGTAAGTTGAACTATATACCCAAGCTCGGAAAAACCGATCTTACACAATTCATGTCCGCTGTGGAAGCCCAGGCGCTTATCGATGAAACCGAACAGATTTTCAACAGGTTCGGTATGAATGGCCCGATCTATCCGACCGATATGGAGGAAGCCAGAAATATCCGTAAAAAAGCCATGAGATACGGTATCGATCTTCTTATCATCAAGCAAAAACACCTGGGAAGCGAACGACTGCCGGATCACATTGAAAGCATGAGCAATTATATCCAATCGAAAGGTGTGGCCATTCACACATCGGAGACGGTCAAGGACGTCATCATAGAAGATGGAAGGGTAGCCGGGGTTGTCACCGAACAGAATAAATATCTTTCAAACAACATCATTCTGGCTCCGGGTCGCGTCGGAGCGGATTGGGTCGCGAATCTGGCCCTGAAATATGGAATCGGGCTCAGACAACGGGGTATTGAAGTGGGCGTTCGCGTCGAAGTTCATAATGAAATTATGCAGGATCTCTGCAAAATCATTTATGATCCTACTTTCTTCATCCAGACCGAAAAATATGATGATCAGACCCGGACATTTTGCACGAACAGAGGAGGCTTTGTTTCGATCGAAAACTATCGAGATTTCGTTTGTGTCAATGGTTATGCATATCTGCAAAAAAAATCCGATAATACCAACTTTGCTTTTCTTTCCAAGGTGGTCCTTACGGAGCCGGTTACGGATAATCAGGCATATGGCGAATCCATCGGCCGCCTTGCCACGCTGATCGGCGGCGGCAAACCGATCCTTCAACGCTTCGGTGATCTTAAACGCGGAAGACGCAGCACATGGAATCGGGTCAGGAAAAGTTATATCGATCCGACCCTCACCAATGTGGTGTGCGGCGATATCGCCATGGCTTTGCCTGACAGGATTCTTACCAACATTATCGAAGGGTTGAATAAGCTTAACTTCGTCGTTCCGGGTGTGTCCAACGACGAAACACTCCTTTACGCTCCGGAAATCAAGTTTTTCGCAACCCAGATCGAGACTTCAAACGATCTGGAGACAAAAATTAAAGGGATGTATGTGGCGGGAGACGGTCCCGGCCTGGCCGGAAATATCGTTTCGGCAAGCGCCACCGGTTTGATACCCGCCAAGGCAATGATCGCCAAATCAGAGTGATTTGCAGAAATGAACTGGTTGCACTGGCCCCTGATTGCTCTTAATATTTTAATGGCTTTCGCCGCTGCGGGCCATGCGCTGCTCAACAAACGCGATCCAAGGGCAGCCCTCGGCTGGATTGCGGTGAGTTTGATGTTTCCGCTGGTAGGTCCGATCTTGTATTTTCTTTTCGGGATCAATCGAATTAAAACGCGCGCCAAAAAGTTGGATCTGCACTCATCCAATCGAATCGGTATCTTCGATGATTCCTGCGGGACGAAAGAACATGCTTTGGATTCCAGCCAAACCCTGCCGCCGGAATTTATTGATATCGCAACAATTTCCGATTCCATTTCCAGGTGGCCGGTAGTGGGGGGAAACCGTGTCCGGATGCTGCAAAATGGTGAGCAGGCTTATCCGGAAATGATCGAAGCAATCGAAACGGCCAAAGAGTCTCTTTTCCTGACAACCTATATCTTTGAAACCAACCATTCGGGACGGCGGTTCATCGATGCTTTGATTCGGGCGGTGAAACGCGGTGTGGATGTGCGGGTCATTGTCGACGGAATCGGTGAACTGTACTCCATACCGCGGGCGGGAACCCTTCTTAAAAGGAACGGGGTCCGGGTTTCACGATTTATTCCGCCAAAGCTGCTGCCTCCCACGATTCACATCAACCTTCGCAATCATCGCAAGTTTTTGATTTCCGACGGTCGCATCGGCTTCACCGGCGGAATGAATATCGGCGATCGTCATTTGGCGGATAACTTCGGCAATCCTTCCAGGGTAATGGACGTGCATTTTTGCTTGACGGGCCCGGTGGTCATGCAGATTGAACGAGCGTTTCTCGATGACTGGAGTTTCTGTACGGGGGAGAGCTTTTTGCCAAGGAATCGGGATACCGATATCCGTAGCGGTGACGTGGCATGTCGAACCATCGTGGACGGCCCTAACGAAGACATCGATAGGCTCGCTGCAATTATCCAAGGCGCCGTTTCGTCGGCCCGTCGAAGGATTTTAATCATGACGCCTTATTTTCTTCCGTCACGGGAGCTCTCGGGTGCGATACAGACTGCCGCCCTGCGCGGGGTAGAAGTGTCGGTTGTTCTTCCATCCAAAAACAACCTGCCATTTGTTCAATGGGCAACCAGCAATATGCTCTGGGAACTCCTGCAGCGGGGTGTGCATGTGTATTTTCAGCCTGCTCCATTCGTGCATACCAAGCTGTTCGTTGTCGATGATTATTATGCTCTCATCGGTTCGGCAAACGTCGATCCCAGAAGCCTGCGTCTGAATTTTGAATTGGACGTTGAAATTTATGACCGAGGGTTTGCCGAAATCCTTGCCGCGCACATTCTTCAAAAGATCAATCAGTCGAGGGAAGTGTTCCTCAGGGATGTTGATTCGCGCTCGTTACCGGTCAAAGCCCGGGATGCCTTGGCCTGGTTGTTCTCACCCTATCTGTGAATCGGATGGAAAAAGATCGATAAATACCATCATCGGCCGGATCAGGGAGACAGATTTTTCCCATTTTTTTCTTTTTTCCGGATCTTTTCGTTCAGGCGGCGTTTCAGATTATCACGAAGGATTTTTGATTTTGAATTGATCAGGATACAGCTGTATTTAATATTTTTTTCCACCAAATCGGGATAATTTTTAATATTGGTTCGAAGTTTGAAACCGTTTGTGGCGACTTTCTTCAGTATGTCGATTTCTTTTCCGATGACTTTATTCCGTTTTTGTTTGATGGCATCCAGAAATGCCTTTCGATTTTTCATGCAAGCAGCCCAGGTCACCGATCTTCCCATGTGCTGGACGGTATGACCATCGCTTCCGCCGGTAACGGCTTTATCGAGATTGAAGCCTAAAACCGAGCTTTTTAAATTCCATTTGTTGAGGTTTCCCGAATTAATGACCTCGATCCCGTCGATCCTGTCCAATAACCGGTTCAGCCGTTCTTTCGGGAAATGAAGGTTACAGATACCGGTGTAGGCGGCGCAAAAGGGGTGCGGAAAAATGATAACCGAATTGTAGGCTCTAGCCCGGCTGATAATTTCCTCCATTATCAGGGAGGTTGAGCTCATAATATCATGGCCCATAAAGGGTTTCACATCACTCGCATAGAACCGCTTCAAACTGTCTGTTTCATAAAAATAGATGAGAATATGGGTTCCTTCTTCCGATGTCACTTCGATTCCTGGAATACTTAATATGTTCTTATAGTTATCGATTTCAACCGCTCCCGCGATCTCATTATGATCCGTAATGGAAATTCCGATGCCTAATTCGGCGGCCCGATCGGCAATTTCTTTGATCGTATTTTTGCCGTCGGAATACTGGGTGTGAAAATGAAGGTCGACCACGGTATACCGGCTCGTTAATTCCGCGAGGTTTGGTTTCTCGAACTGGATTCGATTCGTATTGTACATTTTTCATGCTTTTATTGAACGGTGAAAAAAATAAATTTCCCGGCCCGCTTCAGCGGGACGGGAAATTCACGATCCGGAATAACCTGGGCCGCGCCCATTTCTTTGTTAAATCTGAAAAAATCATGCTTTGGAGGGTGTGTATTTTTCACCCGGTTTATTTTTCTTTTTTTTGCAATGAATCCAGAAAATTTTGAAATGTGGTATTGGAAGGATTTAACCCGACCGCTTTCCTGGCATCCGCCAGAGCCCGTTGGGCATCCCCTTTGTTGCTCCATGCAATTGCACGATTATTATATACCCAGGCCTGTTTCGGCTGTATTTCCAGAGACTTGGTAAAATCCTCGATTGCGCGGTCATAATCGCACTTGATTGCCCATGCGTTTCCCCGGTTGTTGTAAGCAAGTGCATGACGCGGGTTTATTTCCAGCGCCTTGGTATAGTCCTCAATGGCACGGTCATAGTCAGCGCTGTAGTAATAGGCATTTCCTCGGTTGTAATAAATTTCCGCATCACCCGGATGGTTTTTCAAATCCCCTGTGAAAACCTCTATCGCCTCTTCAAACTTCTGTTCACGTAAAAATTGAAGCCCTTCTTCCATCTTTTTTTTCATCGCGTTTCACCCTCCTGTTATTTTTTCGGGATTTGAATCGCAAAGTTCGCCCCCTCCGTCATCCGACTTTATTGTGGCGACGAAGGGGGCGGGCAAATACCATATCCCCGGTTCCTGATCGGAGGAGATTACCGGTTTCTTTTCGTTTCCGCATCAGGCGGGATAAGGGTTTCAAAAACAAGGAGCTATGGTCAAATCCGTTTCTCGATCGCAGCGCTTATTGTGTTCACGGCGGCACTGAGGCTCAGTTTTTCCGTATTGATTACAAGGTCGTAATGGATGGGGTCTGCGATGTTTGCATTGAAGTATCTGTTTATAAACGCTTCGCGGCGTGATTCGGTGTTTACCGCACGCCGTTCGGCCTCCTGGACGGTGACGCTGAATGAGCGGGCGATCTGTCTGGTTCTTGTTTGCAGAGGTGAGATGATTCTCACCCGGAAGCAGATTTCCGGTTCGAGGATGAGGTTCGCGCCACTGCCCACAATGACGGCTTGCCCGTGCCTGGCTATGGTTCCAATAATTTTAACGAGATCCTGAAGAAAACGGTCGGGAGTCAGATTCTTTTTATAAATAAGCGAAGATGCCCATTCATCCAGCGACAGCAGTTCTTCCTGATCCAGGGTTTCAATGACCGTGGTGCTTATATGCGGATTTTTAGCGATTTCATGGATAATGTCTCGATCGAACAGATCGAGGCCGAACTGATCCGCAAGCATTTTTCCGACGATACTCCCCCCGCTTCCGGGCTGCCTGGAAATGGTAATGATCGGGATTTCCTGTTTTTTCTTTTTTTTACCCGCCTTTTGGTCATGCCATTTTTGAACGTATTGATATACGAATCGATGAATAGATTCGACGCTTGTTTTCATGCTCCCTCCTTACATCCGGTTATTGATAAGCCCTGAAAACACGGAATCTGAAAGATGGTAGGATCTTTAAAATATAGATGCACTTTTTCTCGATATTCCGATCCGTTCGCTCATGCCCCTTTCCAGAATGAGGCGTGTGTTATCCGTCCGCCGTGAGCGGGACATAAGCAGGCAGGTATTGGTCGGGTTTCGTCGGAATCGGAATTTTTTTTGACCTTTACGTTTATGTTTAAAATAAAGCGGCTCAAGTGTCAAGCGGATATCCAATTTAAAAGGCAGCGGGAGATATCGGTTCGACGTTTAACGCAGTCCGGAATATAAAACAGATTCCAGTTCTTCGAGATATCCCTCGAAAAAATGATTTGCGCCGTCAATAACTTCAAATTGCGTTTCCGGGTTCCATGTGGGAAGTATTTTTTTTATCCGTCCGGCAGGCGCGATTTCATCCCGGCTTCCGGTAACAACCAGTTTGAGACGGGAAATCGGGGAAACCGGGAGAAAATCCATAAAGCCCAGAGGCGGAGATACCATGATCATATTTTTTACCGGCATATCATGAAGCGATACATGCGCATTTACCCAGGCGCCATAGGAGTATCCCGCAAGATCGATGTCTTTGACACCCAATTGGGAAAGATACGAAATAGCGAACCGCACGTCCGCTTGTTCACCGATGCCGTTGTCATAACTCCCCCGGCTTTTACCGACACCCCTGAAATTGGGCCGTAAAGTGGTATACCCCATTCTTTTGTAGACTTTTGCGATGGATTCAACCACGATATTATACATATCTCCGCCATAAAGGGGATGGGGGTGGGTGATTACGGCGCCCTTGTCTTCATCGTAGCTTTGATCCAGAAGGGCTTCCAGTTCACAGCCTTCGGATGGAAAATTAATTTTTTTCATTTGTTTTCCTTTAGAGCTTCCAATATTTCCGCGCCGAACGCTTTTTTTTGCCAGATTTTAATTTTTGGTATTTTTTCAAGGTCTTTTTCATGAAACGGATTTTGTGCGGCAATCGTACTCATCAGTTCCTTGTTGCATAGAAGCGCCGGATCCATGTGAAGTTGTTTTGCTCTTGCATCTCTCCAGGTTTTAATGGCGTTGATTCGCTTTTGAACCGCCGGTTTCGGCATGGGAACTTTCCTGTGCGGATAAAAAGGAAGATCGTTTTCCGGAATTTTCCAAACGTTTTTGATCATTTCCGTCAGGGCATTGCCATACATGTGGATCTGTTTTTGACTTAACGCGTTTAGACTCGATAGTTTTCCAATGTTGACCGGTAACGCAACCGCTATTTGCATCAGCGAAGCATTTCCGAATATTTTGAAAAGCGGCTTGTCTTTTTTTCCGGCGACCTTTTTCCGAAACTGGAGAAGTGTTTCGAGAGCGGCAAGGGATCTCCGACCGAGTTTCCCGGCGCCTTTGAAACTCAGGTATAACGGTTGGTGGTTGGGTGAAAGTGCTCTGACCTTACTTAAATATTCGCATTCCTCATCCAGCCAGCCAACCCGTCCCATTTTCTCGAGCTCCTTTTCTATCGCTTTCGCAAGCGGGGCGAGGTAAATCACATCCTTTGCCGCATATTCGACCATTTCCTTTGGCAATGGTCTCTGAGACCAGTCTTTTTTTTGATATCGTTTATCAAGGGAGATATTGAATCTGTCTCCGAGGACCGAATCGAGACCGGTCGCTTCGAGTCCCAGAAATCGACATGCGAGTTGCGTATCAAACAGGTTATTGATTTGTATTTGAAAATCTCTGTAAAGGGATCGGACATCATAATCCGCCCCATGCGCGATTTTTTTGATTTTATGATCGGAAAATAAGGGCTTCAAAGCGGACAGGTTTTCAATCGGAAGCGGGTCGATCAATAAGACGGATTGTTGGGCGGCGATCTGAATCAGACAGACCTTTTCCTGAAAATGATGCATGGAGTCCGCTTCCAGATCAAAAGAGATGATTTTTTCTTTCTCAAGCTCCTTTGCCGTTTTTTCAAGCGCCGGGAGGTTGTCGATAATCCGGATGTCGTTTTTTATATGATATTCCATTTTCGGATGAAACGAATCATGCGTTATTGTTAAATTTTTTCTCTTGACCCGCAAGGGTAATTTGCCTAAATTCTTGTATCTTATTCATTCGAGGTTGAAAACGGAAAAGTTTCCGATCGGACGGCTTATTAAATGAGGTGTCGGTGGAAGCTTTTCGTTTTAAATTCCAAAACGATTTTTTGGGTGAATTCATTATGATCAATATAACACTTCCCGATGGAAGCATAAAGAGTTATGAGGAATGTCCCACCGGACTGGATGTGGCGAAAAGTGTGTCCGAAGCTTTCGCTCGCAATTGCGTTGCCATGGAGATGGACGGTAATGCGGTTGATTTAAACACAAAAATTACCGGCGACTGCAAAGTAAATTTTATCACGACAAGGGACAAAAAAGCCCTGGAAATCTTGCGCCACAGCGCGGCCCATGTCATGGCGGAGGCGATTCTGCGCCTTTACAAGAATGCCAAGCTCACGATCGGCCCGGTCGTGGAAGACGGTTTTTATTACGATATCGATATGGAACCGGTTTCGGAGGATGATTTCCCGAAGATTGAAGCGGAAATAAAGAAAATCATCGATTCGAAAACCCCTTTCGAAAGAAGACTGGTTTCAAAACCCGAGGCAATGGAATTTTATAAAGGCGAGCCGTATAAGCTCGAATTGATTTCCGAGCTTGCGGACGGAACGATATCCCTTTACAAACAGGAAGATTTCACGGACCTGTGCCGGGGACCCCATATCCCCCATACGGGATTTATCAAAGCCATAAAACTGATGAAGGTATCCGGGGCCTATTGGCGCGCCGACCCGAAAAAGGCGCAACTCCAGAGAATTTACGGCACGGCCTTTTTCGATAAAAAGGAACTGAAAGCGTATCTTCATCTTCTCGAGGAGGCAAGGAAAAGAGACCACCGGAAGCTCGGCGCGGAACTGGATCTTTTCAGCTTCCATGATGAAGCGCCGGGGATGCCGTTTTTTCATCCGAGGGGAATGACGATATGGAACGAACTCATTCATTACTGGAGGATCGAGCACCGGGCCGCGGGCTATGTGGAGACAAAGACGCCGATCCTGCTGAATCGCAAGCTCTGGGAAAAAAGCGGGCACTGGGACAATTACCGGGAAAACATGTATACCACCCTGATCGATGAAACGGAATATGCCGTCAAACCGATGAACTGTCCGGGCGGAATGCTTCTTTATGATATGAAAACGCATTCATACAAAGACTTGCCGCTTCGTGCCGCTGAAATCGGACTGGTTCATCGGCACGAATTGAGCGGGGTATTATCCGGCCTTTTCCGGGTACGTGCGTTTCATCAGGACGACGCCCACATTTTCATGACCCCCGACCAGATCGAAAACGAAATTTTAGGGGTGCTCCGGCTCGTGGATCGTATTTACAGCACGTTTGGTCTCGGGTTTCACCTGGAACTTTCCACGCGCCCCGAGAAGTCGATCGGGACGGATCAACAGTGGGCGCTTGCAACGGAAGGTTTGCGATCGGCCTTGAACACATACGGAAGGGATTACAAGATCAATGAAGGCGACGGCGCTTTTTACGGGCCGAAGATCGATATTCATATAAAAGATGCGCTCGGCCGCACATGGCAATGCGGGACCGTCCAACTGGATATGGCTCTGCCGGAAAGATTCAATCTGTCCTACATCGGCAGCGACAATGAAAAACACCGTCCGATCATGATCCACAGGGTCATTTACGGTTCCATCGAGCGGTTTTTAGGGATTCTCGTCGAACATTTTGCCGGAAGGTTTCCGCTGTGGCTCGCCCCGGTTCAGATTGCCGTCTTGCCCATTAACGACGACCTGGTACCTTTTGCCATGGAAGTGAAAACAGCGCTTGACAAAGCGGCGATTCGCGCCGAAGTCGACAGCCGGACCGAAAGCCTGAATAAAAAAGTTCGGGACGCCCAGTTAAACCGGATTCCGCTGATTCTGACCATCGGAGCAAAGGAAAAGGAATCCGGAACGCTTTCGGTAAGAACGCTGGACGGAAACGTGAAATTCGGCATATCGCGGGAGGAATTTTTAAACCGGGTTCAGAAGCACCTGCGGGAGCGAAGTCCCGAACTGGATATTTTCAGGAACCAACCGCCGGATGGTTTATGAAAAAACCCCGGAAGAACGAGGCTCCGCCGGCAAACCATGAAAACGCGGGTGTTACCACTTGCCGGATCCAGTGGTGCGATTTGCGGTGCGAGCATGCCGATTTTGCGAAGCTGGACGCGCTGGATGGGAGCTGCCGGACCTTTCAGTCGTTATGGTGCCGGAAGTTGAACCGGCATGTAACCAAAAACGCCCCCTGTGAAGCATTGTTCGGTAAAAGACGCCCGACGACCGGATGGTAAAAAATTCAACAGTGAAATCATGTCAAAAAGACTGAAAAACTTCATGCGGTACTGGTTTCCGGTATTGATTTACTGCCTGCTGATTATCATCCAGTCCTCCAGACCATCCCCGGAATGTCTTCCTCACCTGCCTTATATGGACAAATTTCTGCATTTTGCCGGTTACGGCCTTTTAGGCGCTTTATTTTTAAGGGCTTACAAGACGCTTTCGATGAGAAACCGCACGGGCCTTCTGGTGACGATCAGCATTCTTTCCGCATTTATTTTCGGAATCACGGACGAAATTCACCAGTATTACGTTCCCAGGCGAAGCTCGGATCTGATGGATCTTATGGCGGATTTGCTTGGAAGTGCTTTCGGCGTATTTCTTTATCAATTGATCCACGCAAACCGTTATCATCACGCAGCCGGGGTTTCCGAATAAGTCCCGGAAATCGAAAACGAGAAGATTGGTGAGCTTTTCGGCGTGAGTTATTCTTCGATCAGTCATATCGTTCAATCGGTGAAATCCGAATTGGAGATGAATAAAGGGTTCTTGGATAAATTCATGAAAATATATTCACTATTCAAGATGCCCTTTCCCGGTATGACCAACCAATGTTTGAAGGATCAGGGTCTCGTATCCGTCAAAGAACTGTGGGTGAAGATCGATTACCCGCCTATGGCCCGGTAACTTCAGCGAAACCGCCTATCGCGGACCCGCATGCTAGGTGGTGTGTGGGCCGGGGGAGAAAACCCCCGGCTACCCGATTCGGCAATTACTCGTTGTTGCTGTCTTCCTTGTCCTCCCCGTGACCATATTTCTCCTCCAACTGCCGCAGAGTTTCTTTAAGCACGGGAAGCCGCTGCTTGTCTTTGGGATCTGTCGAAGTTTTCTTGAGTTCGATCAGCGTTTTTAGGTCCAGCACTCGAAGGCTGTGGCCTCTGAAATCAATTTCCACGGTGTGATCCAGGAGTTCCTTATAGGATTTTCCCCCCTCAATAACAGCCAATATATCTAGCGGGCCGATCCGTGTCGTGAGAAGCACGTGACCCTTCCCCGATAGGTCGCGCTCTGTCGGTTCAATCAACCTGTCGTCCAAGCGACGATGAACAGCGTCAACCGATTTTAGAAAGGAAATGAGTCTGGCGATGTTTTCGGGCGACCGGCTGTGAACAACGTCCACATCCATTGTTGTGACAGGGGCGCCCTGGATTACAGCCGCAAGGCCTCCGACCAGAATAAAATCGACCCCTGCCTCTAACAGTCCATCCAGAATTTCACTTAGGCTTGCGCTCGTTGGCTTTCTGCCGCCTGTAGGCATCTCTCAACTCCAGAATGGTACGGAAAGCGTTGTCGTTGGCCCGCAATCGCTCCTCGGGTGACATCCTTAAGAACATGGCGACTAATCCCCTGTCCACATCGGATTGTTTATCGATTTTTGTTTCCTCAGACATGCTATGCCTTCTTTTGAACTATGAATCCCACTAGCCGAACGTACGCTTCACAGGCGTGCAGGGCGAACGCCCTGCACGCGCATTGTAGAAGCGGATGTTATGCTACTTTTTATACAGATCAATTATTTTACCCTGCTTGTGCTGTTTGTTATTAACGCTTTTAACTTTGTTCAGCAAATGGGGTGAGACATTCCATTTTTGGCCAGACTCCGTGATAATTGTAACAGTTTTTTTATTGTACTTCACCAATGTGCCAAATTGTTTCTCTCGACCTGGTGGTTCAAAACAAACTTGATCTCCAGGACGAAATTGCATCATTTCTTTGTGAGTATGCACCGAATCTAAAAATTTAAGCCTTTCGATAATTCTTTGATTCAATTCGATAAGCTCGTCATAACTCATAGAATCGATATCGATTTTCATAAATCACTTCCTGATATATCGTTGCGATAGATATCCTGTTGTTCATTGCCTCTGGACAGGACATGGCACAAAGCACCATCGTATTCTATTCGCCATGCGCGCGCCATAATCGAGGCCAATAGCAGCAAACGATAGAAATGTCAATATTGTTCACTATTCAAGATGTGACCCCAAGTCCTCCTCTTTTTGGACCGAATCCCAGTGAAGCTGATTGTTCGGCCACTAATCTTTTTGATACCCTTCAACAATAATGGCCTGTGTATCGGCACCCTGTTCACGTAGTGGTGCAATGGCAGAATATTCTGGCGATTTTAGCCAATTCTGAATTTGATCTTCAGATTGGAATTCAATAACTATGATCCTTTCAGGCTTCCAGTTTCCGAATGACCGTATGTTCTCGCCACGAACATGATAGTGGCCACCATACTTTTCAACGATTTGAGAGACCTGATCAATATATTGATTATATTTCTCGGCGTCTTTAATTTTCGATTGGATGATCATAAAAAAAGACATTATTATCCTCACTTTGAAGCCTAACGCTCGGTATCCTTAGGTAAAATTTTAAACATACTGATACACTCAAGTTTTGATCCATTCGGCAAATTGTGAAACGTTAATTCCTGTTCTGAATATCCGTGAGCAACATAAAAGCCTTTTGCATTGAGTGTGGAATGAACCGTGATTTTAAAAACATTGTTGTTTCGAGCAATCTTCTCAAGTTCGTTAAGAAGTTTCGATCCAACCCCCTTTCCGACGGCGTTAGGGTGGATATAAATCGCGCTTAATTCTGCGTTCTCAACATCTAAAATTCCTATTCCTAGCAAATCCTGTTCTGAATCAAATGCAACTAAAAATTCTTTTTCTCTTAGAGCTTGGTCATAAACAGAAGGAACAAGAACACTGGTCCAGGCGTTTAACTGCTCATGGGTATAGTTTTTAGCGCACAGTTTCCTGATTGATGCAATATGTAGACTCGAAATGTTTTCTTTATCAGCACTGGATGCTTTTCTTATTTTCATATGTATCATTGCTGCCCGAACGTAAAGCTTACAGGAATGTGTGGAGCAAGGCGGAACGCATTTCCTGGTAAAGCAGGATGTGTACGCCCGGCATGGGCGTGAACTTATGGGGTGCAAGTCCCCTGTATGAGAATCCAACCCCGTCGCAAGACGGGGAACCAAGTACTAGCCGACGGCAAGGGCGTCTCCGCGAGGAGAGGTCTGGAGGAAGCCCGAGTGCAAAGCTATGAGCAGGCGAACAGAAACAGCATATAAGGCCATTATCCGGGCAAGTCAGCACAACATGACGAAGTCCCACGGATTCAGGAGACTTGGTAAATGCCGCGGTTGTGTAGCGACAGTTCACGTCCTTATCCGGGGAGGCCTGTCCGGCTTGCCGTTTTCGATCCTTGAAAGCTGCGTCCTGCATGGCAACATGCCGGATGACCGGGCAGAAGTCAGCAGAGGCCATAGTAGGCGAAGGACGTCGTCTCCCAGCGATCAGACGGCTGGAAACAAGCCCGGTACAGAGAACCGGGACGCCTTACCCCGCCGAAGGGCCGAACGTCGAAGAGGGGAGTCGCCCCAATGAGCTTTCATGACATGTCGAACCCGAACGGGGGAGTGCCCATGAAGCGCGTCATTGGTCAGCCAACCCCAGAGCAACACCTACTGGAACGGATACTCTCCCGTGAGAATCTGGAGACCGCCTGGAAGCGGGTACGCGCCAACAAGGGCGCGCCCGGCGTCGATGGCCTTACCATCGAGCAATTTCCCGACCGGACCCGGCCTCTATGGGCGGACATCCGTGCATCGCTTGCAACAGGTACCTATCAACCAAAGCCGGTCTTGCGGGTGGAAATCCCCAAACCGACGGGCGGAACTCGTCCGTTGGGTATTCCTACGGTGCTGGATCGGATGATCCAACAATCCATTGCCCAAGTGCTCACGCCGATTTTCGATCCGGAGTTTTCGGAGTCGAGTTTCGGCTTCCGTTCCGGTCGTTCAGCGCATGATGCCGTGCGGCAGGTGCGGGCGTATCTCCGTCAGGGCTACCGAATTGCCGTGGACATCGATCTGGCCAAATTCTTCGATACGGTCGATCACGACCTGCTCATGCACGTGGTGAGCAGGCGGGTTCGCGACAAACAGGTGCTCGCCCTGATCGGACGTTACCTGCGGGCCGGGGTGAAGGTTGACGGGCGGCTGGAAAAGACCCGTATGGGGGTTCCCCAGGGCGGTCCCCTTTCCCCGCTGCTTGCCAACATTCTCCTTGATCACCTGGACAAGGAGCTTGAGCGCCGTGGCCACAAATTCGTCCGCTATGCCGACGACTTCGTCATTCTGGTAAAAAGTCGGCGGGCTGGAGAACGGGTCATGGCCGGCGTCAGAACGTATCTGCCAAAACACCTCAAGCTCAGGGTCAACGAAACCAGGAGTCGGGTTGTTCATTCCGATCAACTCGAATTTCTCGGTTTCGTTTTCAAGGGAACCCGCATCCTCCGGTCCGACTCGGCGTATAAGGAATTCAGACGCCGGGTCAAGAAGTACACCGGACGAAGCTGGTTCGTCTCCATGGAATACCGGTTACACAAGCTGTCGACCTACATCCGGGGCTGGATGGGGTATTTCGGGATTTCTGAAAGATACCACGACATCCCGGAGATCGACGGCTGGATCCGACGCCGGGTGCGGTTGTGCTACTGGAAGCAGTGGCGGTGGTGTCGCACCAAGATTCGGAAGCTGCTCAGGCTCGGTACCGAACTCGGAACCGCCATACGGGCGGGCCTGAACCGCAACGGTCCCTGGGCGATGGCCCGAAGGCTGGCCGCCCATTCCGGTATGACCAACCAATGGTTGAAGAATCAAGGTCTCGTATCTGTCAAAGAACTGTGGGCGAAGATCCATTACCCGGTTACGGCCCGGTAACTTCAACGAACCGCCCGGTGCGGACCCGCATGCCGGGTGGTGTGGGGGCCGGGGGAGAAAAACCCCCGGCTACCCGATTAGGAATTTCATACCAGTTTACCTATTAGCTTATGATAACTTGGTCTTCATGAAACAATGATTTTTCAATTAGAATGCTTTTAGTGCCTACAGGATCAGCAGTAAATAGTAGAATGCGTAGGTTTTCAACAGCTCTTGAAAAGGAAACGTAAGCAAGCCTGGTTGATCTGTCGAGCTGTCCTTCTGTTGGATTTCCAGCAATCTCTGGTACAAGCATTTTTGTGAAGCTATATAGGTTCCATGCTGCTTCAATATCGTCATAAACGACAACAACGTTTTTATATTCTTCGCCTTTCACACCGTGTTGAGTGCTGTATGGTGTGTGTTCATTTATAAATTCGACATATGGCTCGATTTCACCCGTACGCATTTTAAAAAAATCATCAACTAGCCAGTCTTCCTTATCTATTTCATGTAAATCCTTGTTGTATTCTTCATTGCGCGGTGATCTTTCAAGGTGCTGGGAAAGTCGTTCTGAAACCTCAATTATTTCGTTTTCCTGACAAAATAATAAAATCTCTTGGAGGGTATTTTTTGACCATTTTACAAATAGTTCCTCAATAAGGATTTTAGCCAAATCCCTCATTTTTCGAAGTGATTTTGTAGCATTTTTGCCTTTTGGATTGAATGTCGGGCTTGAATTTCTCAGAATATCCAAGACTTCCTTTTGATTGTTTGCCTTGTGCGCGATCAGCAAAGGAGATATCACTTTAATAAATGGTTTTAACAAAAAGTGATCACCAGACTCATAGTCTTCTTGAGCGCGTGTTGAAGCGTATAAGCCGGTAAATAATTTTTGGAGTGTTTCAAATCCAAGACGTTTAGCAATCATTTGTCTAACTAAGAATAAATATTTGGTGTCCTCATTCTCAAGAAGGCCCCAGATTTTAAGAGTTTCGTTAAATTTGCTGGAAACTCTGTCAATTTGTTCGTCCGTGTATCTCTTTCTTGGGCCTTCCGGCTGCTCTGCAGCAACAAGCCTGATCTCCACACTCCCTTCAAGCTTTGATACTTCGCCAGCAGAAACTTGTTGAATGTCCGTTCTAAATGCATTTAGGAGATTAACTACAGCTTTTGAACACCTAAAATTTTCTTCCTTCTTTATTAATTTGAACCCTTCTGGCCCTGAAAAATCTCCAGCACGTTTATCGTAAATTTGTTGAACAGGATCACCAAAATATCCAACAATAGGCAAGTTGCTTCCAGAACATAGTGTATTAAGTGCCGTTACAATTTCGGGAAAAGTATCCTGTGCCTCATCTACAAAAACATAGGGATACTTTTGAGCCATTATTTTTTGAAGGATCGCGTTATTGGTGATTAGATGTCCGGCTATGGCTATAATATCATCATGACTGAGCTGCCCTTCGCTATATTTACTGAATGTTGAATTATCACTGTATGAAAAATGGGATACCACTTGGAGAAATTTTATATCCTCTTGCATGGAGGCAATCTTTTCCCTTGCGGCAACAGCTTTCTTACTGTTTCCTCCATTATTGTCTTCCTGTTTCTTAGCGATTTGAGCTGGAATGTGATGATCAATGAGGGTTTTTCTTATATCTGTCGAAAACCTATTAATGACAGTCCATAAAAAGCTGTGAAGGGTTGAAACATAAAAAATTTCATCGAAATTGAGACGACTGAATATTACGCCAACCGCACGGTTTGTGTATGTGATGCATAATATCTTTTGATCTTTTTTCCTGAGTTCATCAGCTTTTGAATCCCGTATGTAAGAAAGAGCTGTTAATAAGGATTGAGTTTTTCCAGAACCTGCGCCTGAAATAACGGAAAAGCTACGGTTTTCGTCAATACACTCTTTGATCTCTGTATCCGCCTTGGTTGGGATTAGATTTGAGCTCATGAGATGGGTGCCTTCTGAATTGTTTCAAGCTGATTTCCCATCTTTGACTGGAGCCAATTTAATCCAGCCTTGATGTAATGAGGTACTTTCCAATCCTCTTCCGAAAAAACAATGTCTAATGCGAATTCGGCCTTTTTAAAATTAGCTGATTTTACCAAGTTATAAATCTGCTCATAATCTTTATCGTAATCGCCTTCGAGTGTTATAGAAGTCGTAACTTTTCCGTCTTTAAACAGGTCCATATTTTCGTAGATAAAAGCTTCCTCGAAGGTTCTACCATGCATTTTTTCGTCTACCTCATATCCATTTACAGATACTGGTTTTTGGAAGGTTAGATAACAACAGCTATCTGCAAGAATTTGGTCTGCATCTTTCTTACTTTTTAGCTGTTCAACAGTAATATCCTTATCATAGAAAAACTTAAGGCAGGCGTTAGATGTTTTAGCACCTGGTGTATCTGCCCTACATGATTTTCTGGAGTCATTGGGATCGATAGAATCACAATCCGTTATAATAAGGTAGGGTATTCCGATAAACTTAAAGAGTTCGGCAAAACGGTGAGCGTATGCTCCACCGACTTCGAGAACGGTCAAATAACAGTATTTAAGTTTCGTTGCCTCCTTTTCAATCATTTTTGGGAGTAGGAGCTTTTCGGCAATACCCTCAACAAGAACAGCAGCATCTGCAAAAAACAGATCACAATGTGTGAGTTTCAAGTACTGTTTAAGAAATTTCAAAGTCTCGCTTCTGTTATCTTCTCCTTCTTGATCCGAAGTGTTTTTGGGCTGAAAATCCTGGAGGCTTATAACAGTTGATGCGTGAAGATTTTTCACCTCTTCAGGACATTTCCCTTTCGTTTGACATCGTTTAAAATACCTAACCTTCTGAAATTCTACAGCATCAAGTATATGAGAAGAGTGGGTCGTTACACAAAGTTGCGGTATCAAACCTTCTTCACCTGCATCTTTGGCATTTTCTTTAAGAACATTCCAAATGTTTGTAATGAAGGTTTGCTGAACCTGTGCGTGAAGGTGAACTTCTGGTTCTTCAATAAACACCAAATGACATATGGGTCTATTGATTTTCGTATTTATCCATTGCAAATGATAGTGAGTAACCTTTATGGCAATATAAATCAGATTTTTGAACCCAA
>Ga0116141_10000179_pt1 | contig 44342 bp, 34 predicted proteins | sample AD_UKC097_MetaG_FD_89744 | JGI IMG/M metagenome (GOLD analysis project Ga0116141, IMG submission 89744) | Active sludge microbial communities of municipal wastewater-treating anaerobic digesters from USA - AD_UKC097_MetaG | ecosystem: Engineered > Bioreactor > Anaerobic > Digestate | place: USA...
AAAACCGAGCAACTGCGGTTGGCGAATTGAATGAGCACCTGGTCGCGTTCGCGCTGTTCCAGTTCGCCATGCAAGGCCAGCGCGACAAAGCCTTGCCCGGTCAGCGCTTGCACCAGGGCGCGGCATTGTTCGCGCGTGTTGCAAAAGGCAATCGTGCTGACCGGGCAATAGTGGTTGAGCAATTGGCCGACGGCGGCGAGCTTGTCTTCTTCTGCCACTTCATAAAAGCGCTGGCGGATTTTGCTCTCCGCGTGTTGTTCAGCCAGCGTGACTTGCTGTGGCTGGCGCAAGAATTGCCGGCTCAAGCCCGCAATGCTCTCGGGATACGTGGCGGAAAACAGCAAGGTCTGCCGCTCTTTCGGGCAGGCTTTGGCGACAAATGCGATGTCGTCAAAAAAACCCATGTCGAGCATGCGGTCGGCTTCGTCCAGCACCAGCGTGGTGAGCTGGGATAAATCCAGACTTTTGCGTTGCAAGTGATCCATGATGCGCCCCGGCGTACCGACGACAATATGCGCGCCGTGTTCCAGGCTGGACATTTGCGGGCGCAGGGTGCTGCCGCCGCACAGGGTGAGCACTTTGATGTTGCTCTCGCTGCGCGCCAGGCGGCGGATTTCTTGCGTGACCTGCTCGGCCAGTTCGCGTGTTGGGCATAGCACCAGGGCTTGCACGGCCAGGCTGCGCGGGTTGAGTTTGGTGAGCAGCGGCAGGGCAAAGGCGGCGGTCTTGCCGCTGCCGGTTTTGGCTTGCGCAATGAGGTCGTGCCCGGCGAGCGAGAGCGGCAGGCTGGCGGCCTGGATCGGCGTCATCTGCGCATAGCCCAGCTGTTGCAAGTTCGCCAGCATGGCGGGGGAAAGCGGCAGCTGGCTGAATGAAGTGCTGGCGGCGGCGTTTTCCGGGCTGTTGGTTTGGCTGGCTGTGGTCATGAGATTTGTGTGCGGTGAATGTGCGGCAAGGTGCTGCTTAGTTTTTTTCGCGTGCGCTGGTTAATGTTACGGGCGTGATGCGCAGGTTGTGTTCGCCCATGATGAGCCATAGCTCGCCTTCTTGCAGCGTGCATTGCAGCTGCATATTGCGTGCCGTTAGGGCAGTCAATGCAGTTGCGTCTTCCGGGCTGATTTGATACACGGTGAGTTTTTCCTGGCGCTCGAATGCGGCGCGATTTTGTTGCCACCAAATCTCGGTTGCGCGGGCGCCGTAGGCGATGATGGCGACGTGATCCGCCCGTCCGCAAGCGCGGCGAATGCGCTTTTCATCCGGCAGGCCAACGTCTATCCATTCAGCAATGCTGCCAGTTAAATCCTTGCGCAATAAATCCGGTTCGTCTTCAGTTGATAAGCCCTTGCCAAACGTCAGCGCTTCATCGGCATGCAAAATGAAGGCGACTACGCGCATCATCATGCGCTCGTCTGTCTCCGACGGGTGCCGCGCGATGGTCAGCGTGTGGTTGCCATAGTAGTTGCGGTCAAGGTCAGCGATTTGCAAGTCGAGCTTGAAGATGGTGGATTTGAGTGCCATAAAAGTAAGAGAAGTTAGCGCACGCGCTGCTGTTGCGCGCCCAAAATGCCGCCCGAGAGCGTGATGACATCGCCGCGTTTCAAATGTTGCGGCGGCTTCATGCCGAGGCCCACCCCTTCAGGCGTGCCGGTAATGATCACGTCGCCCGGCAAGAGCGTCATGAATTGGCTGAGATAAGACACAATGTGCGCGACGGGGAAGATCATGTCGGCCGTTGAGCTATGCTGACTGCGCTGGCCGTTGATGGCGAGTTCCAGCGGAATGCTTTGCGGGTCGGGAATTTCATCGCTTGTGACCAGCCAAGGGCCAATCGGGCCAAAGCCGTCAAAGCTTTTGCCCTTCACCCACTGCCCGTTACGCTTGGCTTGCCAGTCGCGCTCCGAGACATCATTCGCCAGGCAATAACCGGCCACGTGCGCTAGCGCATCACTTTGGCTGATGCGTTGCGCCGTGCGCCCCATGATGATGGCAAGCTCCACTTCCCAGTCGCCCGCAACGGAACCTTCGGGCAGGGCGAAATCGTCATTCGGCCCGGCGAGCGAGGTGATGGCTTTATTGAAAACCACTGGCTCAGCGGGGATGGCCATGCCGGATTCTTCGGCATGTTTTCGGTAGTTCAGGCCAATGGCAATGAACTGGCGGATGCCGGTAATCGGCGTGCCAAGGCGTGCGCCTGTTGGTACGAGTGGCATTTTGGCAAGATTGATGGCCGCAAGCGCGGCGAGTTTTTCTGGTGCCAGCCAGTCGGGGGTGAAATCGGGAATCAGCAGAGATAAATCGCGCAGCTGGCCTTGCGCATCAACAGCCCCCGGCTTTTCTGCGCCCAAGGGGCCAAATCTGAATAGTTTCATAAACTCGTCTCCCGTGATTTTCTAAGAATAAAAGCAGGGAGGCGAGTTTAGCGGTTATCGTCAAGGCTTACCGTGTTGTACGCCGTTAAAACGGCATAGGCGGTGTTTGCGCTGTGCTTTACTCTTCTAGCAGGCTACGCAACATCCACGCGGTTTTCTCATGCACATCCAAGCGTTGGGTAACCAAGTCTATCGTGGGTTGGTCGTTGGCTTTATCCAGCAAAGGCAGCAAACCGCGCGCCGTGCGGGCGACGGTTTCTTGTGCATTGACCAGATGACGCACCATCTCAAGCGCTTTGGGCTGACCGTCAATCTCCTTGATGGAGGCCAGGCGTGCAAATTCCTTATAGGTGCCAGGCGCGGGAAAGCCCAGTGCGCGGATGCGCTCGGCAATCAAATCCAGCGCATTCCACTGCTCGGTGTATTGCCCCATGAACATCAGGTGCAAGGTGTTGAACATGGGGCCGGTGACGTTCCAGTGAAAGTTGTGCGTCATCAGGTAGAGCGTGTAGCTGTCGGCGAGCAAGTGCGAGAGGCCAGCGCTGATTTTTTCGCGATCTTTTTTGTTAATGCCAATATCCATTGGTAGCTCCTAAATGTGTGGTTTTGGAATCAGGAATTTGCAATGTAACCTTCTTGCGCGAAAAATGCCAATGATAGTTTTCTGTCTCGGTGATAGCCAGGCTTTATGTGGCGGCAAGCGAGTTAGCGGATGGGATGCGTGCCGGGGAGTTGGCAATCGAGCAACGCTGCGCGCATGACCTCAATGGCTTGAAGGCGCGGGAAGCTCGTGCGCCACACCATGCCAACATGACGGGTAGGCGTGGGTTCGGTGAATGGCCTAACACGCAGCAAGGGGTCGTTTTTAGACAAGGTATCTACACTGCTGGCGGGCATGACAGTGATGCCAACGCCTGAGGCGACCATGTGACGTATGGTTTCCAGGGAGGATGATTCCAGCACTTGCGGTGATTCGCCGTGGCTGGCTCGCGCGCAGAGATCAAGTACCTGATCCCGAAAGCAGTTGCCAGAACCTAGCATGAGCAGGGGCGTTTCAAGTAGCTGTGCCGGTGCAAAGGACTTTTGTTTGACCCACGGGTGTGCTACAGGTAGCAATAACCGAAACGGCTCTTCATATATCGGTTGCGCAACCAGCCCAGGTTCGTTGACGGGCAGCGCGAGAACTAAAACATCTAATTCAAAATTCTTGAGTTTTTCGATCAGCACTTCGGTATAGCCTTCGGCGATGATGAGTGGCATGTTTGGGGCGCGATCTTTTAACAGCGGCACGAGTGATGGCAGTAGCCAGGGACCGATGGTGTAGATCACCCCTAGTCTTAGCGGCCCTGCCAGCGGGTCGCGACCCGCAGCGGCAATTTCATTCACGCGGGCGGCTTCGCTTAATACACGCTCAGCTTGTGCGACGACTTGTACTCCTATTGTCGTGGGGCGAACTTCACCACTGTTGCGTTCAAACAAAACAATGCCCAGTGATTCCTCGAGTTTTTTAACGGCAACGGAAAGTGTGGGTTGAGAGACGTGGCACTTCTCGGCGGCGCGGCCAAAATGGCTTTCACGCGCCAGGGCGACGATGTAGCGAAGTTCAGTAAGGGTCATTCGTCTTGTACCGCTTGGCTGGTAGGTCGGGATGCTAAAGGAAAGCCTTCGAAAGGTTTGGATCGTTGATGGGCAATGGGTGTCCAGGTATGACGCGCATTGGGCACGCCACCATCCACGCGAATGCAAGAGCCAGTAATGAATGAAGCGGCTTCTGAGAGCAGAAAAACGATCGCCGCCGAGATTTCTGCCTCGGTGCCAAAGCGTTGCAGCGGAACCTTCTTTTTCCAGCCGCGCATTTCTTTTTGTACTTCGGGTGAGTAGGTATCAAAGCCGCTGCTGGCAATCCAGCCGGGCGCTACAGCATTGACCCTTACGCCAGCGTGTGCCCATTCACAGGCCACTGTTTCGGTAAATGAGAGCATGCCTGCACGAGCAGCACCACTATGCGCCATGTGCGGCATGCCACCCCCAATGTCGGCAATGATGTTAACGATTGACCCGCCATGCGCTTCCATCCACTGCGTGTATGTCTCGCGCGATACCAAAAAACCGCCTGTCAGGTTGTTTTTAATGACGGCTTCCCAGCCATTGAGCGACAAGTTTTTTGCCAAAGCAGGAAATTGACCGCCCGCATTATTTATCAAGTGATGGATGGCACCATGTTGTGCCAACACTGCACTAACCATGGACTTGACCATGGCTTCGTCACGGATGTCGCAAACATGAATGCTGGCTTTTCCGCCCACAGCGATAATTTCGGCTTGCACGGCACGCAGCTTTTCGATTTTGCGCCCTGCCAAAGCTACCGTTGCACCCAGACTAGCTAGTTCATGCGCTGTGCAGCGACCCAAGCCGCTACCGCCGCCGGTCACAATGATGGTTTGGTCGGCAAAAAGCTCAGGACGAAATACAGATTGGTATTTCATCGAATAATCTCAAGAGTTGATTGGATAAGCACACTGGCATTATGATTTTTGGTTGGCTGGAATAACAGCAAAGCAAGCGCAGCACAGTTAAACCACGAGTCAATATCATAGCGTAACAGGGCATGATGAACTGTCACTGTTCTGTCATTATTCTGCAATAGACTGAATTCTTGAGCAATTAAAAAGGAAATTTATGGCGGCCTCAATTTTGGTGGTTGAAGATGAGTTGGCGATTCAGTCTTTGATAGAAATTAATTTGCGGCGTGCCGGTCATGAGGTAATTTTGGCCAGTGATTCGGAAACTGCTCGCCGACTGATAACGGCAATATTGCCTGATTTGGTATTGCTTGACTGGATGTTGCCTGGCATGAGCGGGCTGGATTTTGCGCGGCAATTACGCCGTGACACACGCACACGCGATTTGCCTATCATCATGTTGACAGCGCGGGCGGAGGAGCGCGATAAAATCGATGGCTTTGATATCGGCGTGGATGATTACATTACCAAGCCCTTTAGTCCACGTGAGCTGGTTGCCCGCATTCGCGCAGTTTTGCGACGCCATGCACCGCAAACAACGGATGAGTTGGTGATGTTAGGGGCATTGCGTCTTGATCCTGCAACACATCGTATCAGCAGCGGCGATACTGAGATACCTTTAGGCCCAACCGAGTTCCGACTTTTACATTTCTTTATGACGCATCCTGAACGAGTCCATACACGTACCCAATTGTTAGACCAGGTTTGGGGCGACCATATATTTGTTGAAGAGCGTACCGTGGATGTGCATATTCGCCGCTTGCGTGCAGCGCTGGAGGCAACAGGCAATGCGGATTTGATTCAGACTGTCCGAGGAAGCGGTTACCGCATGTCGGCTTTATGAAGTCAATGGTGATGTCTGTCATTGTTGAGGTTTTGGTCACTTGTTTGCTGGTTGTTGTGGCTGGCTTTTTGGGCTATGTGGGTGCAAGCTGGTTCGGTGTAGGCAGTGCAATGACGGGCATGCTGCTTATGTTTGCATTGATTCTTTTGCGCCATGCAACCTGTCTTTGGCAACTCATTTATTGGTCACAAGCCCCCCACGAGCGTGAGCCATTGACCGCTATGGGAGCATGGGGCGAATTAAGCGATCTGCTCTACCAGCAAATGCGCAAGGCATCCAAAGAGACCAAGCTGGCCAATACCGAGTTAGAACGTTTGCGTTTGGCGGCAGAGGCTTTGCCTGAAGGCGTTGTTATTTTGGATGATGACTGGGTGATTGAGTGGATGAACTGGGAAGCGGAGGCATGCTTGGGCTTGAGTGCCAGCACAGATACCGGTAGCCGTCTAACGCATTTATTACGCGAGCCGGCATTGCTGGATTATCTCAATGCAAAAGGCACCCATGAAAAACCTCTGAGCCTCACGACGCAACGTAATCCTGGGCGCACACTGCAAGTTAAAACTGTGCCTTTTGCAGCAGAACGCACGTTAATTATGGTGCGTGATATTACTCAGCTGGAAAAATTAGCAACGATGCGACGTGATTTTGTGGCGAATGTTTCCCATGAGCTGAAAACACCGCTTACCGTAACACTCGGATTTATTGAAACGGCAGCGGATGCCTTGCATGATGCCTCGTCAGAAGAGTTGGCAAGCTATTTGCGCATGGCCACAGAGCAAGCATTGCGCATGCAGAGCTTGATTGAGGATTTGCTGATGTTGTCTTCTTTAGAAACCGACGCCCTGCCGCAGGAAGATGCGATTGATATCGGCAGTTTATTAACGCAAGTGAAACAGGAAGCACAAGCATTGTCTGACGCACGTGCAAGCCAGCATCAAATCAGTTTGCAGGTGAATGGCTCTACACATATTGTAGGCAGTGCGCGTGAACTTCAGTCTGCGCTGAGTAATTTAGCGACAAATGCTGTGCGCTATACGCCAACAGGTGGCGTGATTTCATTGCGCTGGGAGGCAGGTGCACATAGCGCCCATTTTTCTGTGGCAGATACAGGCATTGGCATTGCTGCAGAGCACCTGCCGAGGCTCACTGAACGGTTTTATCGTGTAGATCACGGCCGTTCGCGCGATATGGGCGGCACAGGTTTGGGCTTGGCCATTGTGAAGCATGTATTGGAGCGACATCAAGCGCAGCTTGAAATTAAAAGCGAACTGGGGAAAGGGAGTACTTTTAGCGTGGCGTTTCCAGCACATCGCGTGGTAGCTGAGTAAGAAGCCTGAAACCTTGATCTAAATCTAAAGGTTTTGATAAGTGGGTTTGAGCAAAACAACTGAGCAGGCTGCAGGTTAGACATTTTCTCAAGATCATCAAGAACAATGACTGTAAAAAAGCGGCTTGCAAACCGAGTTTGCAAGCCGCTTGAGATAAATATTACAGCAGGGTTAAAACGCGTGGTTTACACCTAATTGAATACCTGAGAGCTTCACGTTGTTGCCGGTAAAGCCCGTTTTGCCATCACCGAAGTCATAGCCTTTGCCTGCGCCCGCTACAGTGCTTGTGCGGTTGTCATTTTTCATTTGGGCGTAGTGTGCGATCAGCGTTGTGCGCTTGGAGAGGCTATGCTCGTAGCCCAAAACCCAGAACTTGGCGCCGGTTTCTGACAAGTCGGCAGAACCAGTACGGTTGCCGCTCAAGTCGTCTGCGCTATAGTATTGGGCGAGCAGTTTGCCATTTGCTGTGGCATTGTAAGTGCCGCCAATACCCCACACATTTTGTTTAAGTTCGCCCAAGCTGCCTTCTGCTTTGGTTCGGCCATACATCAAACGCACGCTGGCCACATCGAATTTGTAGCTGCCACCGATGCGCGTCTCTGTTGTTTTTGCATCAATACCCATACGAAATGCACCTGTTCCTGTTTCGTTGTTTTCAGAGAGCTGGCCATGTGCTAAGCCAATGAATACGGGGCCGTTGTCATACTTCAGGCCGATTTCATAGAGCGAGGTGTTAATGCCCGCACCAGGTGTTTCGTCCTTGTTTTCATTGGCTTGATAGTGCAGCGTGCCTTCAAGGCCTGAGAACTTTGGGGTAATGTAAGCAATTGAACTGCTATAACGGGTATCGAAATACGAACCGAAACCACCGAGCTTGCCGAAAATGGCTGAGTTTTCAGCTATGCCATCGCTGTGAATGACAACGTCCAATTTGCTCGCGAGGTCACGGTTCGGGCCGCTGAAGTTGCCCAGTTTGACCCCACCGAAACCTCCTTTTAAGCCAACGAAGCTGTCGCGCCCGGTATCCAGGCCGCCACCTGCGTCGAATTTTGCATTTGACTCGAACTGGAAGAAAGCGCTCATGCCGTTGCCCAAGTTTTCGGTACCTTTAAAGCCGAGGCGCGAACCGTTGGAGGTGACGCGGTTGTAGCTGGGGGTGCCTTTGGCCGGCACGCCAGCCTGGCCGCCGCTGACGCTGATGACATCAAACGTGCCGTCGAGAATGCCATATACCGTGACGTTGGAGCCTGCAAAAGCAGCACCGGACAAGCTGGCCAAACTGGTTGCTGCCAGCGCGATCATTTTTTTCTTCATAAATAATTACCCCTGATAATTCTGCGGTTAAAAAGCTGCTAACAAAGACAAGCTGCTAACAAAGACGCAACGTGTCGGCCTTTGTCAGTCGCTTGCAAAGTTTAGAAAGCATTTGTGACTATCTTGTTACAAAAATATGAAAACGTGTGACCGCTAGCATTAGGCCTCTGTTGTGAATGTTGCACATTCAAATTCACTGCCATGTGCAACGAGGTGCGTGAGCGTGACAACTTCTGCAGAAGTTCGCATGATTTCAATGCGCCGGCCAATCTGAAAGCTGCCAACAGGCAAGACGAGACTGGCGGGCGACTCTGTTGATTCGTTTGCTTCAATGAAAAAAGCAGGTCGGTGGGGTAGGTGATCGACCGTGACAATGCGCGCCATGATTGCTTTAGCCTCGCCGGGAAATAACTGAATGCCGACTGCTAAAGCGTTGGTATCTTGACGTAAAGTCCAGCGGACACAGCCTAAGGTAAAGTTTTTACTTGTTTCTGTACGAGCGGCGACCAATGTTCCTATAGCGATGCGTACGCCCTCTTTAATTGGTCGCGAAATACGTAAACCTGCAGCAGACGTATCCAGTAGGTTCCAGTCCTCCATGATGCGCCAGGCCTCAACAGGTAAGGCGTTGGGTGTCGCGGCAGCAATGTCCAAGCGGTGGCTTGAGTTGCCAAGTAATGCAAGCTTTTCTCGCTCTTGTCGTCGTGAGTTGTCATCTTTTGGGGCTGACTGTACCTGACGTTGGCCAGATAAGTGAAAGTGTGCAGCTTCGTAGCTGACGATGAAATGGCAGTAGCCGCTGGCTCTTTGGCGAATGTGTTTTCGAGTGCTGCCACCTTGACACCAGCGGTGCAGCAGGTGAGTTAATAACTTGCTGACATTTGGCTGGGTGACATCATTGCCTAGCTGAAGCTCGTTTGGCGGACGGCCTTGTGCTAGCAGGGCGATGCGCGAGGTTAGGCTGACGCGGAGCGCAGTGGTCTCTAGCCAACGTCCTTCCTGAGTATCTTGTGGTGCATAGTCTGCTGGTTGGTCTGAGTTCAGGTCAACCCATAAAGGATGGGCGCAGTTGGAAATATCTTCAGGCGGTTCCCTAAGTAACTTGATTTTTGTTCCCCAGCGCTGTGTCCATCGAGCGACCCAAACCAAGTCTCGGGAAGTAAATTCATAGGGGCTGACAATATAAAGCAGATGACACTCTGCATAAACTGCCAAGGGGGTTACTAGCTGCTTGCCATACCGCAATGGGTCTTTAATTTTTTCGTGGATGAGATTGTTGGATTCAGCAAACAAAAAAATCTGATGCAGTTTTTTCCAGTACCCAAAGTCTGGCAAACGTTTGCCATAGATAAGGTAAATCTGTGCTTCTGCGAGCATGGTCAGCGCACGTTGTATTGCCGTGGCATTTTTTCGCGTAGTTAAAGATAATGCTTTAGGGTAAGGTTCTTCAAGTGCATAGACTTCAATGCATTGCAAATAATTAGCAAACAATGATTGCCAGACAGCAAGCGTACTGTCCAGCGCGGCTTGTTCTGGCGGCGAGAGTGGCAGGGGTTTGTCGATGAACTTCTTTGCAACTAGGTTTTGCGTTTTATGTATGGAGCTTCGCAAAGCTTCAAGGATAGAAAAGCGCTCCGCCGCAGAGAGCGTGAAGCGGATTAGCAGGGATAGCTGACGTAAAAACAAGGCCTGATTTTGTACCGGTTGTGTCAGTGTTAATGCTTGTAACCATTCACGACATTCGGCTGCCGAGGTAAATTCGGGGGGGTGCTCTGTGCTGGTGATAGGCAGGTCGAAATACATATGGCTTAGCTCCTGAATGAAAGTTGTTGATTCAAGGCGCTTTGCAGAACAGCATTTAATGGCGTATCACGCGGTAAGTTAGTACGGTTTGCCGTTGCCCAAATGGGTGCCGGAAAGTGGCTGTCATTTTGCCAGCGCGGAATGACATGCCAATGAACATGCGGAACCATATTGCCCAGACTGGCGAGGTTGATTTTGTCTGGGGTAAGCAGCAGGCGCAGTGTGCGTTCAACAGCAAGAACGACTTGCATCAAATGGGCGGCATCTGTGGCAGTTAGATCGCTCATTTCCTTGACGTGTTCATGCCAGATGACACGACAAAAACCGGGAAATTGTTCCCCTTCTGCACCGGTTACACGCACCACGCGGCAACGCGAGTCCTGCCACAGCAAATCCCCTTCACCGTTAGGCCCCGTATGGTCTTGACGACATAAGGCGCAGTCGATGCTGGACATGATTTAAAAAATACGCCGCCAGAATTGGTTAGCCATAAATTTTGGGCTTACAGTAATACGCGCTCAATGCCACCTGTATTGACGGTACGCACGTAGTTTGGCAGCCAATCAGGGCCAAGCACAGCCTTGGCGATTTCGACCACAATGTAATCAGCTTGCGTCTTGGCGTCATCGTCATAGCGGCTCAAGCCCTGCAAGCAGGCGGGGCAAGAGGTGAGAATTTTTACTTCACCTTTGAAACCATCTGCACGTAACTGCGCTGCGCCTTGTGTAATTTCTTCCTGCTTGCGAAATTTTACTTGTGTGGCGATGTCTGGACGGGCGTAGGCAAACGAGCCTGCGTCACCGCAGCAGCGGTCAGATAGCGGTACATTCTGACCCATGAGTGCATTTGTGACGACTAAAGGGGCATAGGTTTTCATGGGGGTGTGGCAAGGGTCGTGATACATATAGCGTGTACCGCTGACGCCTTCGAGTTTGACACCTTTTTCCATCAGATATTCGTGGATGTCGAGCAAGCGGCAGCCGGGAAAAATTTTCTCGAATTCATATTTTTGCAATTGATCCATGCAGGTGCCACAAGACACAATGACGGTTTTAATGTCGAGATAGTTGAGGGTATTGGCGACGCGATGGAACAAAACGCGGTTGTCCATGCTGATTTTTTGTCCCTTGTCTTCTTCGCCCGCCGATGTCTGCGGGTAGCCGCAACAGAGATAGCCTGGTGGCAACACCGTGGTTGTGCCGATTTCATACAGCATGGCTTGCGTGGCCAAGCCGACTTGTGAGAATAGTCGCTCTGAGCCGCAACCGGGAAAATAGAAAACGGCATCCGATTCTTCTGTGTTTTTTTGCGGATTACGAATCACTGGAATCAGTTTGTCGTCTTCAATGTCAAGTAGCCCCCGCGAGGTACGTTTGGGCAAATTGCCCGGCATCGGGCGGTTCATGAAGTGAATCACTTGCGCTTTGACGGTCGGTTTGCCGACAGAGGCCGGTGGATGATTGCGCGTGGGCTGGATAAATCCCAGCGCTTTGAATGTTTTGTGTAGTAAGCGCTGCGCTTGGAAGCCAAAATTCATCATGCCTGCACGCAGTAACTTAATCGTGCGCGGGTCTTTGGCATTAAGGAAAGTCATCGAGGCAAATGTGCCCGGATTGAATTTCTTTTTCCCTTGTTTGCGTAAAAAATTACGCATGGCGACTGACACATCGCCGAAGTCGATATCTACCGGGCAGGGCTTGAGGCAGCGATGGCAAACTGTGCAGTGGTCAGCGACGTCTGAGAATTCATCAAAATGCTGCAAGGAAATGCCGCGCCGGGTTTGCTCTTCGTATAAAAATGCCTCGATGAGCAAGGATGTGCCCAGAATTTTGTCGCGCGGGGAGTACAACAGGTTGGCGCGCGGCACGTGCGTTGAGCATACGGGTTTGCATTTTCCGCACCGCAGGCAGTTTTTAATTGAATCGGAAATTTTTCCGATGTCAGATTGTTCCATGATGAGCGATTCTGCACCCATTAAAGAGAACGAGGGTGTGTAGGCATTTTCCAAGCCACCGCCGGGCAAGAGTTTGCCTCGGTTAAACCGGCCTTGCGGGTCGACACGCTGCTTGTAATCGCGGAACGGACGAATTTCATCTTCCGTTAAAAATTCAAGTTTGGTAATGCCAATGCCATGCTCGCCGGAAATGACGCCACCGAGTGATTTTGCGAGCACCATGATGCGCGCGACCGCCTGATTCGCGGTTTGCAGCATGGCGTAATCTTCTGAGTTGACGGGGATATTTGTGTGCACGTTACCGTCTCCGGCGTGCATGTGCAGCGCGACGAATACACGGCCGCGCAGCACTTCTTTTTGCACTGATTCAATGCCTGCCAAGGTCGGGCGAAATGCTGCGCCATCAAAAATGGATTCCAGTCCGGCCTTGAGCTCGATTTTCCAGGAAGCGCGCAAGCGGTAGTTTTGCAGATCATCAAAGTATTGATCGATCTGATCGAGGTAATTCTGCCAGCGCGTTCGTACTTCAGTCACCAGCGTTAAGGCTTGCTCGCGGCGGTCGCCTAAAAACTCGGCCTTGTCGAGCACCGAATCACCACTGTTTACAGGCAAATCGCCCTGCAAGTAAGTTTCCAGTGCATCGGCCAGGGCAATTTTATTAGCCAAGGACAACTCGATGTTGATGCGTTCGATGCCATCGCAATAGTCACCCATGCGTGGCAAGGGGATGACCACGTCTTCGTTGATCTTGAAGGCATTGGTATGCTTTGAAATAGCGGCGGTGCGGCCGCGATCCAGCCAGAATTTTTTACGCGTCTCGGCCGAGACAGCGATAAATCCCTCGCCGCCGCGCAGGCTGGCCAGGCGCACGACTTCGGATGCAGCCGCCATCACCGCCGTCTCGTCAGCGCCGACAATATCGCCGATTAGAACCATCTTCGGCCTGCCGTGGCGTTTGGCTTTGGTGGTGTAACCCACGGCGCGTACATAACGTTCATCCAGATGCTCCAGACCCGCTAATAACGCGCCACCCGGACAAGTTTTGAGGTAATCGGTAATTTCAACAATGGAGGGCACAGCGTCCCTCACCTGACCAAAAAATTCCAGGCAAACCGTGCGTGTGACAGGCGGCATTTTGTGCAAAATCCACACGGCGGAGGTGATGATGCCGTCTGTACCTTCCTTTTGCACGCCGGGCAAGCCACCTAAAAATTTATCGGTGACATCTTTGCCCAGCCCAAGCTTGCGGAACTGTGCGCCGGGCATGGTGAGCATTTCTACGCCCAGCTTGGTTTTACCGCTGGCGTCAAATCGGGTGAGGCGGAAAGTTACGCGCTCTTGCTCGTGAATTTTGCCGAAGTTATGGTCAATGCGCTCAACTTCCAGCCAGTTGCCGTCGGGAGTGACCATGCGCCACGAAGCCAGGTTATCCAGCGCCGTGCCCCACAGCACGGCTTTTTTGCCGCCTGCGTTCATGGCGATATTGCCACCCACGCATGAGGCGTCGGCGGATGTTGGGTCGCACGCGAAGACGAGGCCAGCCGTTTCAGCCAAATCCATCACACGGCGTGTTATTACGCCCGCACCGGTACGCACGGTGGCATAGTCTTGCACGTTTTTGCCGGTCAGGCCGGGCAGGCGCTGGTATTGCACCGGTCCCATGTCCAGCAGTTTCTCGGTATTGATGACGACTGAATGCGCGTCCAGCGGCACGGCTCCCCCCGTATAACCTGTGCCGCCGCCACGTGGAATGATGGTGAGTTCGAGTTCGATACAAGCTTGTACCAACGCGGCAATTTCTTCTTCCGTATCGGGCTTTAGCACGACGAACGGAAACTCAACCCGCCAGTCGGTCGCGTCCGTCACGTGCGAGACGCGCGCCAAACCATCAAAGGCGATGTTGTCGCGGCGGGTATAGGGCAACAGGCGGTTGAGGATTTTTTTGCGCAGCTTGGCGGTGTCGTCAAACCATTTTTCAAAGTCGCGCACCGCCACGTCCGCCGCAGTGAGCAATTGCGCCACTCGTCCGTTGCCGGCGCGGCGCAGGTCAATTTCCTTTAACCGATGGCGCAAGGCGTCTACCAGCGCACGGCGACGTTTGGCGTTGGACAGCAGATCATCTTCCAGATATGGATTGCGGCGCACCACCCAAATATCGCCCAGCACTTCATACAGCATGCGGGCGGAGCGCCCGGTAATGCGTTCAGTACGCAGTTCGGTCAAGGTTTCCCATGAGGCTTCACCCAGCAGGCGCAGGGTGATTTCGCGGTCGGAAAACGAGGTGTAGTTATAGGGGATTTCGCGCAGGCGTGCGTTCATGGTCTGATGGAGCACAGTGATCAAAGGTTTATTTTAGGCTATTGCGGCAGGGCATGTTGTATTGCAATAACCTTAGAAATAGTAGGGAAAGCGAAGAAAAGTCGGCGCTGGCGATACGGCGATAAACTGCGGCATCTGTCATGCGAGCCGTTTGTGCAAATGGCAGCGTTGCTTAACAAACGGCGGTGCTTTTCTCTCGCGGCCTAATTTTTCCCATTGACGACTTTTTGTATGACGCCCACGCCATCCCCTACGCATACCCGATCGCTGCCGCGCGAGTTATTGCACCTGGCCTGGCCGTCGCTTATTGCGCAACTCGCAGTCATGGGCGGCGGGGTGATTGATACCTTGATGGCCGGACGGATTTCGGCGTTGGATTTGGCGGCGGTGGGCATAGGCGCGAGCATTTACGCGACGATTTTTGTCACCGTCATGGGCGTGTTGCTGGCGTTGATTCCCGTTGTTGCGCATCATCATGGCGCGCGGCGGTTTGAGGCTATCGGTGCGGATGTGCGGCAGAGCCTGTGGCTGGTGCTGGCCTTGGCGTTGGTCGCCGTGCTGCTGCTTAAAAATCCCGAGCCGTTCCTTTATTTTGCCCAGGCGAGTCCGGCGCTGGAGATGAAAGTGCGTGCTTACCTGGATGGCCTGGCCTGGGCTGTGCCGGGTTATCTGTTGTTTCGCGTGTTCTATGGTTTCACCACTGGCATTGGCCGCCCGCGGCCGGTGATGATTTTCAATCTGGCGGGACTGGCTTTAAAGGCGCCACTCAACTGGGTGTTCATGTACGGTCACTGGGGTTTGCCGGCCTTGGGCGGGCCGGGTTGTGGCTGGTCGTCTGCGGTGATTGCGTGGTGTTTGGCCGGCGCCGCCTGGTATTGGTGCCGGCGCGAAGCGAGTTATTCGGTTTATGGTGTATTCAGCCGCTTCGAGTGGCCGCGCTGGCCCGCGTTAAAAGAGTTGTTGCGCTTGGGCGTGCCGAGCGGCGTTTCATTCCTGGTGGATGTGAGTGCATTTACTTTCATGGCTTTGTTCATTGCGCGGCTGGGGGCTCAGGTGTCGGCCGCGCATCAGATTGCGGCCAATGCGGCAGTGTTTATGTTCATGGTGCCCACCGCGTTGGGTAGCGCAACAGCGGTGCTGGTCGGCCAAGCCTTGGGGGCGGGAAATAGTCGGCGTGCGCGCGACGCCGGTTTATTGGGGTTGGGCATTGCTGCCGCCATGGGGCTGGCGTTGGGCAGTGCGATGTATGTCGGTTCATGGGCGCTGGCGCGGGCATACACGCCGGACGCGGCGGTGGCCGCTATCGCCGCGCAGTTGCTGCTGCTGGTTGCCGCTTACCATCTGGCCGATAGCGTGCAGGCGGTGATGATCCAGGTGCTGCGCGCCTATAAGCGCACTTGGGGGCCGACGCTGGTTTACGCGTTTTCGTTATGGGGCGTTGGCCTGGGCGGTGGTTATCTTTTTGGCTTGACGGATTTCTTTGGCGCAGCGCGTGGTGCCGCTGGTTTCTGGTTGGCCGCAACGGCAAGCCTGGCGGTGGCGAGTGTCATGACGACGCTGTACTTTTTGCGTATTGCCAAAGCGCCTGTTAATCACGGATTGAAACTCAATCAGCCCTGACTTATTTCAGCACTGCTATATAAAAATACATGGCATATGCCGCACGATGGATGACATGAGGAGAATGCCGGTGAAACAGTCGCAAGGGTTTTTTTGGGTAAATTTATCGCTACTCGTTCTGATTGCCGGTTTTATGATGTTTTTTTATCCTTTAACTGGCTGGGATCAAGTGCTTATTGCGCCCTACTACAGTAAAGCAGCGCAGATATTTCCTTTGCGCAATAGCGCTTTTATGCAAAATTTCATGCACACAGGACTTAAAGATGTGACTATCGTTGTTGCACTTTTGGTTCTTGCGGTTTTTTTATTTAGCTTCAAGGTAACCAGGTTAGCGCCCTATCGTCGTCAAGCCGCGTGGATTTTCGTTGGTATGGTGTTAGCCGCTTCTGCCGTATCGGTGCTCAAGCAGGGAAGCGTCCATGCCTGTCCGTGGGATCTTGTGCAGTATGGCGGAACGTTACCCTGGCTGCCTTTATTTGCCGGTTTGCCTGTTGGCATAGCGCCTGGGCATTGCTTTCCTGCAGGCCATGCCTCAGCGGGTTTTGGTTTGATGGCTTTTTACTTCGGGCTGCGCGACAAACAACCTTTTTACGCCAGAGCTGCACTGTGTTTTGGATTAACGCTCGGCTTTGTGATGGGCTGGGGACAGATGATGCGTGGCGCACACTTTCTTTCGCATACGATATGGTCAGCTTGGGTGGTGTGGATGGTGTTGTTTTTCTTGTATCTTTTTTGGTCGCCGGTTGGGGCTAAAACTAAAGTGCAGATACAGGTTTAGAGGCAACCAAATTTTTCATGACTGAGTTCGAGACAGGTCAGGGAAAAAAATTTTATTGCAGCCGAACCTTGGTTGTGGCCTAATTATCGAATGTCTGTTTTTATTTCCAAAAGCATCAGCCTGCGAAAGCAGGGGCTGAAAAGTCGCGCAAATAACCATTTGCCTTGGCGTGCGTTTACTGTATTTACTTTAGCGACGCGATTGGCTAGTCGGTCAATGGCAAAAGCCTTTTATATTTTTAGCTTGTTGCTGCTGTTATTGGTGACACAGCAGCTGGTGATAATGCACGGCTATAGCCATGTAGAGGCAACATCCGGCATGCAATCGGCATTGCAGGATGATTCACCAAATGTGCCCGACGGTTTGCAGGTTTGTGAGCTATGCGCCGCATCAAGCGGCCTGCATTTCATTGCTCCATGCGCAGGGCAAGCCTGTTTTTCGACGATTTTGGTGGTGTTGGCATTATTAGCCGCCGTATCGCCAGCGCCGACTTTTTCGTTTCCCGCCGCTTATCTTAGCCGCGCCCCGCCTGTGCTCCTGGATTGACTTTGTTGTTCCGCGCCAGCCACAAATAGCTGGCGCATTCTGTCAATTTTCAGGAGTAAAACATGCATCGAGCATCCTTATCCGTGCTGGCCGCCTGTGGCGTGCTGGCCAGCCTGCCTGCACAGGCGGCAAACAATGATTTGAAATCCCTGCGCGAAGAAATCGCGCAAATGCGCCAGGCTTATGAGCAGCGCATCAATGCGCTGGAAGCGCGCTTGATCAAGGCCGAATCTACGGCGGATAGCGCGCAAACGGTGGCCCGGCAGACTGCCGTTCAGCAAACCAGCGTGCAGCAGACATTGGCGCAGCAACCCATGGTTCAACAAGCCGCCATGCCCACGCAAAGCAACAGATTCAACCCAGAGATGTCGCTCATCCTGATGGGGTCTTACAACAATCTGAAGCAGGATCCGAACGCTTACCAGATCACCGGCTTCGTGCCGACTATGGGTGAAGTCGGCCCTGGTTCGCGTGGTTTCAGTCTGGGCGAATCGGAACTCGTTTTGTCCGCCAATATCGACCCCAACTGGCGCGGCACGGCGACTATCGCGCTGGCGCCCGAGGGCGAGGTCGAGGTAGAGGAGGCGTTCTTCCAGAGTCTGGGCCTGGGTAATGGGTTCAACCTCAAGGGTGGCCGGTTTTATTCCGGCATTGGTTACATGAACGAGCAACATGCCCACGCCTGGGATTTTGCCGATGCGCCGCTGGCGTACAAGGCCTTCCTTGGTAATCAACTGGGCGAAGATGGCGTGCAGATACGCTGGCTGGCACCGACGGACATGTTCCTGGAGTTCGGCGCGGAAGTTGGCCGCGGGCGTGCTTTCCCCGGCGCCGACAACAACAAGAATGGCGTCTCGCAAGGGGCGGTATTCGCGCATCTGGGCGGCGACGCGGGCATCAGTAACGCCTGGCGCGTGGGGCTGTCGTGGCTGGGCAGCTCGCCCAAAGACCGCAGCTTTGATGATACCGACAGCCTGGGCAATGACGTAAGCAACAGCTTCAGCGGCAAGAGCCGGATGTGGGTCGTCGATGGCGTCTGGAAGTGGTCACCGGATGGCAACAGCACGGTGCGCAACTTCAAATTGCAGGGCGAGTATTTCAAACGACGTGAGGACGGCACGTTGGCTAGCAGCGCGTGTGGCGGTTGTGCGGCTGATTACAACAGCGACCAGAGCGGCTGGTATGTGCAGGGCCTCTATCAATTCATGCCGCGCTGGCGCGCCGGTTTACGCCATGATGCGTTGAAGTCCGGCACGGTGGATATCGGCCTCGTCAATAACGGCACGCTCAGCCTTGCTGACTTTCCGCAGCTGGCCGCACATGATCCGAAACGCAACACCGTGATGCTGGATTACAGTCCGAGCGAATACACGCGCTTCCGCTTGCAGTTTGCGCGGGATAAGTCCGGCCTCGGCGCGACGGACAACCAGTTATTCCTGCAATACATCTTTAGCCTGGGCGCGCATGGCGCGCATTCTTTCTGATCGGAGAAAAACATGAAACGACTTATTTTTATATTTTTCAGCTTGCTGTCTCTGGCCGCTCACGCCGACCTCAAGGTACTCGCCACGGTTCCCGAATGGGGCGCGCTGGCGCAGGAAATCGGCGGCAAGCATGCCGATGTATTCATCGCAACGGGCGGCCTGCAAGACCCGCACCGTGTCCAGGCCCGGCCATCGTTGATCGCTCGCGCGCGCAATGCGGACCTGGTGGTGGCTACCGGCGCGGAGCTGGAAATTGGCTGGCTGCCGATAATCCTGCGCAACTCCGGCAACCCGCGTGTGCAGCCCGGCCAGCCGGGGAACTTTGAAGCGGCGCGCGCTGTGCGCATGCTCGAAGTGCCGACGCGGCTCGACCGCGCAGATGGCGACGTGCATGCCGGTGGCAATCCGCACATCCACACCGACCCGCGCAATATCCTGAAAGTGGGTGAGGCGCTCACCGCGCGCATGGCGCAACTCGATGCAGCCAATGCCAGTAGCTACCGAGCCAACTTCAAGGACTTTGCCGAGCGCTGGAAGGCCGCGATGGCGAAATGGGAGGCCAGCGCGGCGCCCTTGCGCGGCCTGCATGTGGTCACCCAGCACAAGGCCTTTCCTTATCTGTATGACTGGCTGGGCATCGTCGAAGTCGCTACGCTGGAACCCAAGCCCGGCGTCGAACCGGCAGTGTCCTATCTTTCCCAGGTCATGAATGATGTCGCCACCCAAAAGCCGCGCATGGTGATCCGCGCAGCGTGGAATTCACCGCAGCCTACCGAGTGGTTCAGTGAGCATGCGCACATCCCCGGCGTAGTCCTGCCCTTCACTGTGGGCGGCAGCAATCAGGCCAAGGATTTGTTCAGCCTGTTTGATGACACTGTCGCGCAATTGTTGAGAGTCAGCAATTGAATGCGTTGAACGCATTCGACTGGAGTTTGCTGGCAGCCCCGTTTGCGGCGGGGCTGCTGGTGTTGGCCACGCATGTGCCGCTGGGGCGCGAAGTGTTGAAGCGCGGCATCATTTTCATCGACCTGGCCATTGCGCAAGTTGCGGGGCTGGGCGTGATGCTGGCGAAAATGCTCGAATGGAGCCACAGCGAAGCCACAGTCGATACCGCAACGCAACTCACCGCCGCTGCCGCCGCCTGCGCTGGCGCGCTGCTGCTGACCTGGAGCGGCAAGCGCTGGCCCGAGATACAGGAGGCGTTGATCGGCCTGCTGTTCGTCTTCGCTGCATCCGCAGGCATTTTTGCTGCTGGCGCATAACCCGCATGGCGGCGAGCATCTCAAGGACATGCTGGCAGGACAAATACTCTGGGTGAATTGGTCGCAGCTTGCGCTACCCGCAGTCATTTATGCGGCCATCCTGGTGTTCTGGTTTGCCCTGCGGCAGCGCTTTGGCGATGGCGGGTTTTATCTGCTGTTCGCGTTGACGGTGACCTTCTCGGTGCAACTGGTGGGCGTGTTTCTGGTGTTCACCAGCTTGATCGCACCGGCCATTGCCAGCCGCAGCCGTGCAGGGTGGCGGGGTTTACTCTTCGCGTATGGCATCGGGGCGCTGGGTTATGCGCTGGGCCTGGCCGCTTCCGCCTGGTGGGATCTGCCTTCCGGCGCGGCGATTGCCTGCGTTTTATGTGTCTTGGCGGGGGTTGGGCTGAGGTTGCGTCCATTCCGGTAAACTGTTGCCAACAACAGGAGCAACTCTCATGGAGCAATATCACGGCACGACCATTCTTTCCGTGCGGCGCGGCAATCAGGTAGCGCTGGGCGGCGATGGTCAGGTCACGCTGGGCAATATCGTCATCAAGGCCACCGCACGCAAGATTAGGCGCTTGCACAACGGCCAGATACTGGCCGGATTTGCCGGTGGCACGGCGGATGCGTTCACGCTGTTCGAGCGCTTCGAAGCCAAGCTGGAAAAACATCAGGGCCAGCTCTTGCGCGCGGCGGTAGAGCTCGCCAAAGATTGGCGCACCGACCGCATGCTGCGTCGGCTGGAGGCGATGCTTTCGATTGCCGACCGCGAGCATTCATTGGTCATCACTGGCAATGGCGATGTGCTGGAGCCGGAATTCGGCATCGTCGCCATCGGCAGCGGCGGCGCGTATGCGCAGTCCGCCGCGCGGGCGCTGCTGGAAAATACCGAGTTTGCCCCGGCGGACATCGTCAAGAAATCGCTGGCGATTGCCGGTGATATCTGCATCTATACCAACCAGAATCATTTGATTGAAACCCTTGACTGAGATCGCCATGTCCGTAACGTCCATCATGACCCCGGCGGAAATTGTTTCCGAACTCGACAAGCACATCGTCGGCCAGGCGCGCGCCAAACGCGCGGTGGCCATCGCCTTGCGCAACCGTTGGCGGCGGGCGCAGGTGGCCGAGCCTTTGCGTACCGAAATCACGCCGAAAAACATCCTGATGATCGGCCCCACGGGCGTGGGCAAAACCGAAATCGCGCGGCGCCTGGCGCGGCTGGCGAATGCGCCTTTCATCAAAATCGAGGCGACCAAGTTCACCGAGGTCGGTTACGTCGGCCGCGACGTGGATACCATCATCCGCGATCTGGCGGAAACCGCGATCAAGAACGCCCGTGAAGCGGCGATGCGATCGGTACAAGACCGCGCGAAGGATGCGGCCGAAGAACGCGTGCTGGATATTTTGCTGCCTGCCGCAAAAGCCGGCTTTGGCGAGACGGCGAGCGGGGCTTCACCGACAGCGGATAGCACGCGCCAGAAGTTCAGGAAGAAGCTGCGCGAGGGCGAGCTGGACGACAAGGAAATCGAGGTCGATGTCGCCCAGGCCGCAGCGAGCATGGAAATTTTCGCCCCACCGGGCATGGAAGATTTGACCCAGCAGATTCAGGGCATGTTCCAGAATCTTGGTGGCGGCAAGAAGCAAACGCGCAAGATGCAAATCCGCGATGCGTTAAAAGCGCTGGCCGAAGAAGAAGCCGCGCAGTTCATCAATGATGAGGAAGTCAAAACCGAAGCGCTGAAAAACGTCGAGCAAAACGGGATTGTGTTCCTCGACGAAATCGACAAGATTGCCACGCGCTCGGATGCGCACGGCGCCGATGTTTCGCGCCAGGGCGTGCAGCGCGACCTGCTGCCGCTGGTCGAAGGCACGACGGTGTCCACCAAGTACGGCATGATCAAGACCGACCACATTTTGTTCATCGCCAGTGGCGCGTTTCATCTGGCTAAACCCTCGGATCTGATTCCTGAACTTCAGGGGCGCTTTCCGATTCGTGTGGAACTCGATTCGCTCTCGGTGGATGATTTTCAGCGCATCCTGGTGCAGACCGATGCGTGCCTCACGCGCCAGTATCAGGCGTTGTTGGCGACCGAGGGCGTGCAACTGGAATTTGCGGCGGACGGCATCCAGCGCCTGGCGGAAATCGCCTTTCAGGTGAATGAAAAAACCGAGAACATCGGCGCGCGACGGCTGTACACGGTGATGGAAAAACTGCTCGAAGACATCTCGTTCGACGCGGGCAAGCCAAGTGCGGCGCCGATCAGCATTGATGCGGCGTATGTCGATGCGCGGCTGGGCGAGTTGGCGAAAAGCGAGGACTTGGCGCGCTATGTGCTTTAACGCGGCGAAGTAACGCCAAGCGCTACTTTGCTGGCAGCACAGACTCCAGCGCGAACAGTTCCGCCACCGTTTCACGGCGGCGGATCAAATGCACCTGATTGCCATCCACCATGACTTCCGCCGCCCGTGGCCGCGTGTTGTAGTTGGATGCCATGGACATGCCGTAGGCGCCGGCGGAAAGGATGGCGAGCAGGTCGCCTTCAGCCAGCGCGAGATTGCGGTCGTGGCCGAGGAAATCGCCGGATTCGCACACGGGACCGACAATTTCCCAGCGTTTCGTATCCTTTGTCGCCGTCTCACCAGCACCGACTTTTTGGATGTCATGGAATGCGTCATACAACGCAGGGCGCATCAAGTCATTCATGGCGGCATCGACGATGGCGAAGTTTTTTTCTTCGCCGGGCTTGGTGACCATGACGCGAGTGAGTAACAAGCCGGCATTGCCTACCAGGGAGCGTCCTGGTTCAAGAATGATGTGCTCTTTGCGTTCGGCCAGCTTTTCTAAAATAGGGGCGAGATAATCGGCTACGGCTGGTGCAGGTTCGTCGGGGTGGTATTGAATGCCCATGCCACCGCCGATATCAATGTGTGAGAGTGGTATGTTGGCGTGAGCGAGTTGATCGACGAGTGCGAGCACTTTATCGACAGCTTCCGCTGCGGGGGCGGAGTCGAGCAGTTGTGAGCCAATGTGGCAGTCAATGCCTTTCACTACAAGATGTGGCATCGAGGCGGCGTATTGATACAGTGCAAATGCTGCATCAATGGCAATGCCGAATTTCGCACTTTTCAAGCCGGTAGAAATATACGGATGCGTTTTTGGGTCAACATCAGGATTCACGCGCAAAGAAATGGGCGCGCGAGTATGTAGCTCGGCAGCCACGGCATTGAGTTGCGTGAGTTCGCTGGCTGATTCCACATTGAAGCAATGTATGCCTGCGTTAAGTGCTGCGCGCATTTCGGCACGTGACTTCCCTACGCCTGAAAAAACAATTTTCTCTGCCTTGCCACCTGCAGCGAGTACGCGAGTTAGTTCACCACCAGAAACGATGTCAAACCCTGCGCCAAGATGAGCAAAAAGGTTGAGAATGGCTAAGTTGGCGTTGGCTTTAACTGCGTAGCAAATCAGCGCTCGGTCGCCCAAGCCGTGTGTGACAAGGGAGCTTCTGTAGTCGGCGTAAGCGGCGACAAGTGCTGCGCGAGAATAAACGTAGCAAGGCGTGGCAAATTCTTCAGCAATTTTTTGTGCGGAGACGCCTTCGATGGTTGCGCTCTGGTTTTCGTTGCATGGGTCGAATGGATGAGTGATTAAATGCATAGCAGTGAATGTAAGATGGTTAAGCTTTCCCGGCGTCTAAAGCGCACGGGGCTGTGGCGCAGGCAGTGATTTTGTCGGCGGGCTGTCCGTTATAGCCTGTTGCATAAGTATGGTGTTTAGTGCTGAGGGAACTCTGGGCAGAGGGTAGTTGCAAGGGTGTTTTGGTGCCGCAAGCCGTGAGGCTGAGCAGTAAGGTTATCAGGCTGAGCGTTCGCATAACAGGCGTCAAAATTAGATTAATCATGTGGTTAACAATGAACAGAGGATGGTAGCACGCGATGGATGAGCATGACTTTATACAATTAGCAGATCAAGAACTCGCACAAATTGAGGCGTCTTTGGATAAGGCTTGCGCACTAGCGAACGCTGAGTTGGATGTGGAAACCAAGCCCGGTGGCGTTATAGAAATTGAGTGCAACGATGGCGTTAATCATGCGTCGAAGGTGATTATCAACCGGCATGTCGCCGCACGAGAAATTTGGGTCGCTGCAAAATCGGGTGGGTATCATTTTCGTCCCCAAAACGGTACTTGGTTGGCAACCCGCGATGGAGAGCCTTTACGAGAGGCTATTGCGCGGGTTTTGTCAGAGCAAACGGGGGAGATAATTTCATTATCACTGTGAAGTGTTTCTGCGGGGGGGGGCGGGTAATGCTTATCGCAGTTCCGCTCAGGGGATAATCCGTTGTTGTTAGTTTTGTGCAATTCGCTTGAAAGGTGATTTGCCATTCGGTGAGATGGCTCAGTGGGTATTAATCACTTTGGGCTGAACTGTGACCACTGGCGCAGGTGCCTGTTGATTTTCTGGAGCAGCGGGCTCGGCGGGCTCATCAGTGGTGTTTTCAGGCGTGGAGGGCAGTAGTTCGTCATAAATCATTTCGTTTGATATCTGGCCGGATGGATCTTTCGTGGTCACGGATAACATCCCGGCAGGCATTTCTTGCCAACTTTCTGGCACGCCTGCAAGTACTTTTCCCATATAACCAATCCAGATGGGCAGCGCTGCTGCTCCGCCTGTTTCGCCGTTACCAAGACGCTGCGGATTATCAAAACCAACCCATGCAATACCAACGACTGTAGGTTGATAGCCACAAAACCAGGCATCGATATAGTCATTGGTCGTGCCAGTTTTTCCTGCCAGATCATTCCGCTTTAAGGTAATCGCGGCCCGAGTTGCTGTGCCGCGTTTTACAACATCATGCAGCATGCTATCCATCAACCAGGCATTGCGCGCATCTATAACCCGCAGTGCTTCATCGCCCGCCAGGGTGGGATGGGTAGTTGCTAGCACATTGCCTTTTCTATCCAGAATTTTGCGCACAATGTAAGGTTGAATTCGGTAACCGCCATTGGCAAATACTGAGTAGGCTGTTAGTTGTTGCCAAGGCGTCACCATGCCTGCACCCAGTGCCATGGTCAGGTAAGGCGGGTGTTTGGCAGCATCAAAGCCAAATCGGGTGATGTAGTCTTGGGCATAATTCGCACCAATGCTTCGGAGTAGGCGGATAGACACCATATTTTTCGATTTGGCTAATGCGGTGCGTAATGTCATCGGCCCTTCATACTTGCCATCGTAATTTTTGGGCTCCCATACTTGAGAGCCTGTTTCCGTTGCGGAAAAAGAGAGCGGTTCGTCTTGGAAAACGGAGCTTGGGGTATAGCCTTTTTCTAGCGCCGCAGAATAAATAAATGGTTTGAAGCTTGATCCTGCTTGACGCCAAGCCTGAGTAACATGGTTGAATTTGTTTTGGTTGAAATCAAAACCACCCACTAGCGCGCGTATTGAGCCATCGACTGGACTAGCTGCAACGAATGCAGCTTGAACATTAGGAAGTTGAAGAATTTCCCATCCGGCATTGTTTTTTTTCAGTCGAATGACTGCACCCCGGCGAATGCGTTTGTTTGGGGGCGCACTGTCGTCTAGCATGCGTGCAGCAAATTTGAGCCCATCGCCTTGGATCGTTACAATTTCGCCATTGCGCAAAATAGAGCGAACTGATGCGGGTGTTGCTGAGAGCACTAATGCGGGCAATAAGTCGTCATAGCTAATAAAATCATTGAGGAGGTCCTCAACGGCCTCATCATATTCAGGCGCAATGGCCGCCATGTCTACATAAGCTTCTGCACCACGATAACCATGGCGACGGTCATAGGCCAAGACGTTTCGGCGCAGGCTGTGATAGGCGGCTAGCTGGTCGTTGCGAGTAATGGTGGTAATAACTCGATAGCCATGGACATAAATGTCTTCGGAGAAACGTTCGTTAGCAATCTGTCTGGCCATTTCCGCGACGTAATCAGCCCGGATTTCAAATTCGGCAGCGTTTCGCTTTATTTTCAGTTCTGTGTCTTGAGCAACTTTCTGTTCTGCCGCTGTAATAAAGCCAAGCTCGGTCATGCGGCGTAATACATATTGCTGACGCAGTTTGGCTCGTTTGGGATTCGCGACCGGATTGTAGGCGGATGGCGCTTTGGGTAATCCGCCCAGCATCGCTGCTTCAGCAATACTGAGTTCGTTCAGTGATTTTCCGAAATAAATCTGAGCCGCTGACGAGAATCCATAGGCGCGCTGGCCTAGGTAGATTTGGTTTATATAGAGTTGAAAAATCTCATTTTTGGTCAAGCTATGTTCGATTTTGATCGCGAGCAGTATTTCATACAGCTTGCGGGTTAGTGTTTTTTCGCGGGAAAGAAAAAAGTTTCGCGCGACTTGCATGGTTAATGTGGACGCCCCTTGCCGTTTGCCACCACTGATCAAGTTAGCGAAAGCAGCACGCAATATCCCGAGGGTGTCAATGCCGGGGTGTTTATAAAATCGCTCATCCTCTGCCGCTAATATGGCCTGCTTCATGACTGCCGGCACATTCTCGATTTGTACAAAATCGCGGCGCTCCTCCCCAAATTCGCCGATCAGAAAGCCATCGCTAGAGTAAATCCGCAATGGAATTTTTGGGCGGTAATCGGTAACAATATCAAGCGAAGGCAGGCGGGGATAAGCGAGAATCAATACGATGCCTATAAGCGCACTTAGGCCAAGAAATAAGCCAACAACGAATAGGGGTATCCGAAGTGCCCAACGGTCAAGGGAGAGAAAGGATAAGTCTGGCAAGAGATAAGCGGTGCAAATAGGCCTACTTATCCTATTTGCAAATGAATGAATGTCATACATTATAGCTGTGCAAAAAAATGATTAAAGTTAAATTGGATGGTTAATGTTTTTCTTTACAGTCCTAATGGTTACTGTTAGGATTTAAAGCAGATTGTCGGTATTCCTTGTAGCGCCTTACTTTCAAAGGGAATTATTTTTTGCAAATAGATATATCTTCGCTGAGAAGTATTTTTAACCCCAAGTTGCGCCCGTTAATTGGTGTAGATATTGGTTCTACCTCAATCCGGATGGTGGAGTTGGTTGACGGCGGACGGGGAGTCCCGAGAGTTGAGCGGTATGCTATCGAGCCATTGCCTAATGATGCCGTGGTTGATGGCAATATGGCTTCACTTGATGCTGTAGCTGAGGGGTTGAAAGCTTGCTGGAGAAAGTTGGGAACTAAAACGCGTAATGTGGCCCTTGCATTGCCTACAGCAGCTGTTATCACTAAGAAAATTACTCTTCCCGCTAATTTGCGTGAGCAGGAAATGGAAATTCAGGTTGAGTCGGAGGCTAATCAATATTTGCCGTTCGCACTCGAGGAAGTTAATTTGGATTTTCAAATTATTGGCCCTTCGCCTTCAAGTCAGGATGATGTCGAAGTTCTGTTGGCTGCATCTCGTAAAGAGCGCGTCGAAGACAGGGTTGCAGTTGCTGAAATGGCAGGGCTGAAACCGGTTGTTGTAGATATTGAGGCTTACGCTATACAAGCGGCTTATGAACTGCTGCTGGTGCATTTGCCGCAGGGTGGGCAGGAGCAGGTTGTTGCTTTGATCAATGTTGGGGCTACTGTGACCAAGGTGAGCATCATGAAGGGTGAGCAGCAGTTGTATGCTCGGGAACAAGCTTTTGGTGGCGCCCAGTTAACGGACAGCATCATGCGGGTTTATGGCGTGAGTTCAGCGGAAGCTGAAAAAATGAAATACTCCGATACGCCGCCAGACAATTATGAGGCGGAGGTGCTGCATCCTTTTGTTGTTAACATGGCCGAAGAGGTTGCGCGGGCGCTACAGTTTTTTTTCACTTCCACGCCGCATAATGAAGTCCATCATATTATTTTGGCCGGCGGTGCCGTTTTGGTGGCAGGGGCAGCTGAGTGTGTCAAGCAGCAGACTGGCGTTAATACGCTTTTGGCAGATCCTTTTGCGGGTATGTCCATAGCGCCTGGAGTCCGTGCCAAGCAATTGAGGGCGGATGCGCCATCTCTTTTGGTTGCATGTGGCCTGGCACTCAGAAAGTTTGATTAATGATCAAGATTAATCTTCTCCCTCATCGTGCGGAGGCTCGTAATGCGAGACGACAGCAGTTTTATGTTTTGCTGGGGTTGATGGCATTTTTGGCAGGTGCTATTTGGTTTCTTGGATTTGGTTTTATTGGCCGGCAGATTGATCAGCAAATAGCAAAAAATGAATTTTTGCAGTCTGAGATAACTGTGCTGGATAAAGATATTGCCGAGATTAAAAAGCTTAAAGGCCAAACGGATGCATTGTTGGCCAGAAAGCGTGTGATTGAAGAGCTGCAAGCCAATCGAACGGAGATGGTTCATCTTTTTAATGAGCTTGCGAAGCGGGTGCCTGAGGGCATTTATCTTCGTACGTTAGTGCAGACGCAGCAAAAAATTGTTTTAACCGGCGTTGCGCAGTCAAATGCGCGGATTACGACCTTGATGAATAATCTGGATGAGTCGCCATTGCTTGAAAATTCAACCCTAATTGAAACTAAGGCAGAAGTAATTGCTAATCGGCGCCTGAATGCATTTAGTGTGCATACTTTTATTACCCGACAGCTAGAGGATTCCGATAAGCCGTTGAGAAAGGATAAAAAGTGAAACTTCCTTTCGGCGCAAAAAAAACTGTCTCGGCAAGTGGGTTAGTGGCAAACCTGTCCGAAAAGCCTAAAAAGCCTTTACTTGATCTTCATCAGCTGGTTGAGGATTTTAAGACCATTGATCCGCAAGATCCTGGTCTTTGGCCGCTGGCCCCCCGGGTGGTTATCCTCCTTTGTGGTTTTTTGTTGCTCATAGCCGCCGCCTGGTGGTTTGGTTGGAGTAATCAGCTCAAAGAGCTAGAAGAGCAAAAAGTGCAGGAGTTGAGTTTGAGGGATGATTGGCTGAGTAAAAAAAACCAATCCGTTAACTTAGAGGAATACAGGCGTCAATTGGCTGAAATTGACAGGTCTTTTGGTGCTTTGCTGAAGCAATTGCCCAATCGTTCTGAAATGGGCGATCTTTTAGTTGATATCAATAAAGCAGCACAAGGTCGCGGCTTGGCTGTGGAGTTGTTTAAGCCAGGGAGCGAGGCGGTTAAGGACTTTTATGCTGAAGTACCTATTACCTTGAATTTAGCAGGCGGCTACCATGACATTGGTGCTTTTACAGGTGATATTGCTAAGCTACCCCGTATAGTTACGCTTAACGATATAAGTTTGTCTTCAGGCGCAAAAGATGGTTTGCTCGCGTTGAAAACAACTGTAAAAACTTTTAGGTATCTTGATGATGAGGAGTTGAGCGCAAAGAAAAAGGCACAAAAAGGGGCGCAGAAATGAGATTAGTAACCCTGCTTTTGAGCTGCATTGTATTGACGACTGGTTGCGCAGGCGAAGATCATCAAGATATTAAGGCCTGGATGCAAGAGCAGGCCTCAAGTATGCGCGGGAGAGTTCCCCGTTTGCCAGAAATTAAACCATTCCCGCCTGTGGCGTATGAGGCGGAACTTATGCTTTCTCCATTTGTGGTGGCGAAAATTGTTACCGCGGATGCATTGGCAGATAAAACAGCGCCAGACAGGAGTCGTCCGTTGCAACCCTTGGAAAGTTTTCCATTAGAAGACTTGAGGGTTGTGGGTGTCATTTTGTCAGGCAGTCAGCCTTATGCGTTGGTTCAAACACCCCCACCTAACAAGCCTAAAAATGTTCGCATCGGTGAGTATATGGGGCAAAGTTTCGGCAAAGTAGTTGCGATAGGCAAAGAAGGTGTCACGGTGCGTGAAACGATTCGAGATATTAATGGTGTATGGGTCGAACAGGAAAAGACACTGTCCGTGCCGAGAGAAGGGGGTTCTTGATGAAGCAAATATATCGGCTCGTATTGCCGCTCGTTGGGTTGTGGTTCGGTGCGAGTACTACTGGATCGGCATTTGAAAATGCCATAAAACAAATTCAGACACGCCAAGAAGGTGATCAAGTGCTGCTTAAAGTGCAGATGGCTTCACCACTGAAGGCTTTGCCAGGAAGCTGGAGCGTGGTTGAGCCAGCGCGGTTGGTGTTTGACTTTCCTGATGTAGAAAATCAATCAGGCCAAACAGGACAAAAGCTGAATATTGGCGATTTAAAAAGTTTGAATATCGTCCAAACTGAAAAGTTAACTCGATTAGTGCTAAATCTCCACCGGTCGACTAAATATTCATCTGAATTGGTAGGTGATGTTTTATTTGTTAAGCTACAAACGCAATCCTTGGCATCTAGTCGAGAGAGTGCGCCAAGTGTTTATCAAGCGCAAGTGCCTAAAAACACCGGGTTTAGCGCTGTTGGGGCGGCAATTAGGGATATAAGCTTTCGGCGTGGCAGTGAAGGCGAAGGGCTGATCCTGATAGATTTGACCGATGGATCTATTCCTGTAGATATTCGTCGTTCCGGTAATGGTTTGGCTGTCGAATTAAGGGGGGTTGAACTGCCCGAAAAGTTGTTAAATCGCCGCGACGTTAATGACTTTGCAACACCAGTGAAGTCTATTTCAAGTCGAGTCGATGGTGATTCAGTCCGTTTAGATATACAAGCGCAAGGTAGGTGGTTTCATCAAGCGCGTGTTAATAATAATCTGCTAACCATTGAAGTTAAAATGCCGCCGCTTGATGAGGTAAATAAGCTGGTGCAGACTGGGCAGCAGGGAAAAAGAGTTTCAATTAACTTTTTCGATGCAGATGCGGCGATGGTGTTAAGAACCCTCGCAGAAATTTCAGGGAAAAATGTACTGATTGACCCTTCTTTAAGCGGTCGCCGGGTCACAGCAAATCTTGATAATTTGCCATACGATCAAGCATTAGAGATTGTCATGACCCAGGTGAATGCAGCGAAGCGAATTCGAGGTGACGTCGTTGTTTTTGGTGACCGGGCCGCGTTGCAAAAGCGGGATCAGGATATGGCTGATGAATTGGCACGGGCGAACGATACCGCACCGCTGGTGACGGAAACCTTCAAGCTTAATTATGTGGAAACCACAGATGTTGAATCTCTCGTGAACAAAGGCCTTACTCAAGCATCTCCCTCCGCGCCAGTAGCGCCCACCCCCGTGAATGGCGCAAATTCACCATCAGCGGGGAGTTCTGCTGATAATTCCAGCAAGGGGGAGGGGATGCTGTCACCACGCGGGAGTCTTACATCGCATTCCGCGACTAACCAGATATTTGTAAGAGATATTGCCTCGGTGATCGAGGAAATTCGTGAAGTCATCCGCAGCATTGACATACCCCCCAGGCAGGTGATGGTCGAGGCTCGGATTGTTGAAGCCTCAACCGGGTTTTCGAGTTCCCTGGGCGTACGGCTGAAGTATTTCGCTAGCGGTGTTGCTTCGCTAGGGGGGGGCATCAAGGGCTCTCTGGGTACCACAGCAGGCAATCTCAGCAATGTGGATGCATTTGGGGCGCCAGCTACACCATCGCTGATCCGCACCTCAACCCAGGGTTTTGGCACCAATTTCAGCGCGAAAGGTACCACCGCGGTTAATCTGATGCTGTTCAATAATGCTGCCACAAGGCTACTTTCCATGGAACTGCTTGCGGCAGAGGCAGATGATAAAAACAAGACAGTTTCTGCACCGCGCGTAGTGACGCAGAATCGCAAGCCGGCTAAAATCCGCAATGCACAGGAGCTTTCACTTCTCGATAGTATTAATGCTCAAACAGGCACGCCAAACTACAAGACAGTTACAGCGCCTTTGGCCCTGGAAGTGACTCCCAGCATCACACCCGACAACAAAATCAACATGCAACTGAAGATTGAGAAAGGGACCATTACCAACTTGTTAACGGGCAGTCGGGATACTAATGAGTTGGAGACCAATGTCATTGTTGAAAATGGCGGCACCGTGGTCATTGGTGGGTTTGCTCGGGATAACGACACCACCTCAGAGGAGCGCGTGCCCCTCCTGGGTGATCTGCCCTATGTCGGCTTTTTGTTCAAGGCCAAAACACGGGTGCAGAATCGTTCGGAACTGTTAGTTTTTATTACACCGAGAATTGTTACAGATAGTTTGGTGCAGCGGTAATACGCGCTTAACGCTTGTAAAAACAACTAGGATAAAGAGCCGCTATAACGGCTCTTTATCTTTTGCGCTGCTAAAATTAATGTGTGATGGATAAAGAAAATATCTATTTGGTTGGCATGCCGGGTGCTGGTAAAACGACTGTAGGTCGGCAGCTGGCGAGGCGGTTGAGTCGGCAATTTGTGGACGCTGACCATGAGATTGAGGCTCGTGCGGGCATAAAAATTTCGGAGATATTCAAGCAGCAGGGCGAGGCTGTTTTTCGCGAGCTGGAGGCGGAAGCAATCAAAAGCCTGGCGGTGCAAAAAAATCTAATCGTGGCTACCGGTGGTGGTGCAGTTTTGCGGCCAGACAACTGTGCAGTAATGAAGCAAAGTGGTGTGATTGTTTATCTTCGCGTGGCACCGCGAGTGCTTTTTGAACGAACTAAACATGATACGAATCGTCCTTTGTTGCAAGTTGCCAATCCAATGATGAAGATTGAAGAGCTATTCACTCAACGTGATCCGATCTATCAGGATGTTTCGGATTTGGTGGTGACAAGTGGTGGTGGTAGTGTTTTTTATATGGTTACCCATATTGAACGGGAGTTACGTAAACGATGCGCTGCTTGAATGTCGAGTTAGCTGAACGTCGCTATCCAATATTGATTGACGATGGCCTGTTACAGAATGCTGAAGTTTTTCGGCCGCATATTCAAGGTACGCGTGTGGCGGTGGTTAGCAATACAACAGTCGCACCTTTGTATTTGAATAGGTTGACGGCCACATTACAAAAAGTCGGCGTTGGCGTGACGGCGATTATTCTGCCTGATGGTGAGCAATTCAAGACTTGGGAATCACTCAACACGATTTACGATGCGCTGCTCGCTGCGCGTTGCGATCGCAGTACTACGCTAATCGCGCTGGGTGGGGGCGTCATTGGTGATTTGACAGGATTTGCGGCGGCGACTTATCAGCGAGGTGTTCCATTTATACAAGTCCCGACCACCTTATTGTCACAAGTTGACTCTTCCGTGGGCGGGAAAACGGGAATCAACCACCCGCGTGGCAAAAATATGGTGGGCGCTTTTTGGCAACCTAAGCTCGTAATAGCTGATACCTCGACTTTGCAAACCTTGCCGCTTCGTGAACTTTCCGCAGGACTGGCGGAGGTTATCAAATACGGCTTGATTCGAGATTTGCCGTTTCTGGAATGGCTAGAAGCCAACATGGAGCACTTGCTGGCCAGAGGTAGCGATGCCCTGGGGTATGCCATCGAACAATCATGCCGCAACAAAGCTGAAGTTGTCGCTGGGGATGAGTTTGAAACGGCTAAAGAAGGCGGGCGTGCGCTGTTAAATTTAGGTCATACTTTTGGCCATGCAATTGAATCTGGCATGGGTTATGGCAATTGGTTGCATGGTGAAGCCGTGGCGGCAGGCACAATGATGGCGACAGAGCTATCGTACCAGTTGGAGTGGTTGTCTGGCCTGGATGTCAAGCGGGTATGCGCTTTATTGCAGAGTGCGGGTTTGCCCGTGGTTGGCCCTGCGCTGGGCGTTGATCAATATCTCGACTTGATGGCGCATGATAAAAAAGTACAGGCAGGGCAATTACGGCTGGTCTTGTTGCGTGCATTGGGTGATGCGGTGACGGTTTCTGATGTGCCTGCTGAGAAAATCGCTGAAACTATTTTGGCGTGTTGTCATGAATGAATATGCACCTTATGCTGTAACAGACGCGGCGAGTCGGGGTCGCGTGGTTGCTGAGCCCAGACCAAATGCACGCAGCGAGTTTCAGCGGGATCGTGACCGCATTGTTCATTCGGCAGCATTTCGGCGCCTGGAATATAAAACACAAGTTTTTGTAAATCACGAGGGTGACTTATTTCGTACGCGCTTGACGCACAGTATAGAAGTCGCTCAAATCGCGCGGTCCATTGCGCGTGCTTTAAATTTGAATGATGATCTTGCCGAGGCAGTTTCGCTCGCCCATGATTTAGGCCACACCCCATTTGGCCACGCTGGGCAAGACGCTCTCAATGAGTGCATGCAAGCATACGGGGGCTTTGAGCACAATTTGCAATCATTGCGAATTGTGCAGCAGTTAGAGCAGCATTACGCAAGTTTTGATGGGTTAAACCTGATGTTTGAGACTTGCGAGGGCATACTCAAGCATTGCTCACCTGCGCGCGCGCGCATGCTAGGCAGACTGGGCGAGCGTTTCCTTAATGAGCAACAACCGTCGCTAGAAGCCCAGATTTGTAATTTGGCAGATGAAATTGCCTATAACAATCATGATGTTGATGATGGCTTGCGCTCAGGGCTTATTGACCTGGAGCAACTCAAATCAGTGAGCTTGTTTTGTCGCCATCTTGCGGAAGTGGAGCGCAAGTATCCGGGTATCACGGGGCGGCGGCAGATCCATGAAACGATACGCCGCATTATTGACGCGCAAGTAACGGATCTGCTGTTCGAGTCAAGGCGGCGTATTGATCATGCAGCGCCAAAAACGGTTCAGGAAGTGTTTGCAGCGCCTGCGCTTATTGCTTTTTCTGTAACAATGCAGGAGGAAAATCGGGCGTTGAAAACATTTTTGCGGGAGCAGCTTTATCGGCATCACCATGTCGTGCGCATGACGACTAAAGCGCAACGCGTGATTCGTGAGCTTTTTACCGCCTTTATGGCTGAATCAAGATTGTTGCCCCCGCAGTATCAAGAAATTGCGATGGTTGAAGGGTTAGCGCGAGCAACGGCTGACTATATTGCCGGAATGACTGACCGATATGCAATTAAAGAGCATCGGCGGTTATTTTTAGTGGGTGAAGATTAACTTTCACTGGTTGACATGGCTCAAACGTATTGAATTTACGTAGCATTGGCGGTATATTTATCAGTTCCGCCACGTTTTCTGGGGCGACCAAATCCTAGGCTGAGTGGCATGACTTTCCCAGCTTTTTTACCGGCTGCATTACCAAGGAATGACAAGATGGTATTCCCCCAAAGGCAAGGGCTATATGACCCCGCACGAGAGCATGACGCCTGTGGCGTTGGCTTTGTTGCTCATATTAAAAACATAAAAAGCCATGCGATTGTTCAGCAAGGCTTGCAAATTCTCAGTAACCTGGAACATCGGGGCGCGACAGGCTATGACCGGCTACTGGGTGATGGTGCAGGGATATTGCTCCAATTACCGGATCTATTTTTACGTGAAGAAGCGTTCAAGCAGGGTATCAATTTACCCGTAGCGGGTGAGTATGCCTGTGGCAATGTTTTTTTGCCTCAGTCAGTCAATGGCCGCACTGCCTGTGAGTCTGTCATGGCGCGGGTGATTCATGAAGAAGGACAGCACTTTTTAGGCTGGCGGGATGTGCCACGGGATAATTCCGGTTTGGCGCAAGCGGCGAAGGATATTGAGCCGGTGGTGCGCCAGGTATTCATTGGCCAAGGCGAGCAATGCGCTGATCAGGCTGCTTTTGAGCGCAAGTTGTTTGTCATTCGCAAGCGTGTTGAGCATGAAGTGCGGCGTTTGCGGTTGGCGGACGTCAAGCAGTTTTACATTACTTCGCTGTCCTCGCGCACGATTGTGTATAAAGGGATGCTGCTGGCCGAGCAAGTGGGTAGTTACTTTCTCGACTTGCAGGACGAGCGTTTGGTTTCTGCCATTGCCTTGGTGCACCAGCGCTTTTCCACAAACACTTTCCCGACCTGGGATCTGGCGCACCCGTTCCGCATGATTGCGCACAACGGCGAAATCAATACCGTGCGCGGCAATATCAACTGGATGGCGGCGCGGCAAAAAGCCATGCGTTCCCAATGGTTGGGCGAGGATCTGGATAAATTGTGGCCGCTGATTGTTGATGGGCAGTCCGACTCGGCGAGTTTTGACAATGCCTTGGAGCTGCTCGTGATGGGCGGATACTCCCTGCCCCACGCGATGATGATGCTGATTCCCGAGGCTTGGGCCAGTAACGGCTTGATTGACGAAGAGCGGCGGGCATTTTACGAATTTCATGCAGCCGTCATGGAGCCGTGGGATGGTCCGGCAGCAGTGGCCTTTACCGATGGTCGCCAGATTGGTGCCACGCTGGATCGCAATGGTTTGCGTCCGGCGCGTTATCTGATTACGGATGATGACATCGTGCTGATGGCATCCGAGATGGGCGTGTTGAAGTTTCCGGAAGAAAAGATTGTTAAAAAATGGCGCTTGCAACCGGGGAAAATGTTTTTGATTGACCTGGAAGCAGGCCGGATTATCGACGACGGCGAGCTTAAGCATTCGATTGCTACTGAGCAGCCGTATGGCAAGTGGGTTAAAGAGTCCCGCTTGTTCTTGTCGGACTTGCCGGCTGGCAGCAAAGCGGCGCTTAAATTAAAAGCATCACTTCTGGATACTCAGCAAGCATTCGGATATACGCAGGAAGACCTGAAGTTTATTCTGGCGCCCATGGCGGAAAATGGCGAGGAAGCTACAGGGTCTATGGGTAACGATGCGGCGTTGCCTGTGCTCTCGGCGCGCGAAAAACCCTTGTATTCCTACTTCAAGCAGCTTTTTGCGCAAGTCACGAATCCACCGATCGATCCGATTCGTGAAGAAATTGTGATGTCGCTTACCAGTTTTATCGGCCCCAAGCCAAATCTGATGGGCATTGCCAATGATGACGATGAGCCGCTGACCGCACGTTTGGAAGTTACCCAGCCGGTATTGCTGGATGAAGATTTCACGCGTCTCGTCACCATTGAAAAAACGACTCAAGGGCGATTTAGATCCTTGGTTTTGGATATGACTTATCCGGTAGATAAAGGTGCTGCGGGTTGTGCTCCTGCGCTACAAGCATTGGCGGCAGCGGCTGAGCAGTCGCTGGCTGATGGCTACAACATTGTGGTGCTGTCTGATCGTGAAGTATCTGCTGGTCGTGTGGCAATTCCGGCGCTTCTGGCCTGTGCGGCAGTTCATCACCATCTGATCAAAAAAGGCTTGCGCACTAACACGGGCTTGGTGGTGGATACAGGCTCTGCGCGCGAAGTGCACCATGTTGCATTATTGGCTGGTTATGGTGCTGAGGCGGTTTGCCCATGGTTGGCTTTAGCTACGCTTGCGAATGAAGCAGGGAAGGGCGCGGCCGATGCGCAGAAGAAGTTTGTCAAAGCAGTTGGCAAGGGTTTGAACAAGGTGATGTCCAAGATGGGCATTTCTACTTATCAATCGTATTGCGGCGCGCAGATTTTTGAAGCGATTGGTTTGAATGCCGCCTTTGTTCGTGAGTACTTTACCGGCACTGCAACGCAGATTGAAGGCATCGGCTTAAACGAAGTAGCCCAGGAGGCAGTGCGAGTACACCAAGCGGCATTCTCTAGTGACCCTGTGTTGAGCCATCATTTGGATGCGGGCGGAGAATATGCTTATCGCATTCGTGGTGAAGACCACCTATGGACGCCGGACTCCATTGCCAAGTTGCAGCACGCAACGCGCTCGGGGCAGTATGACACTTACAAAGAGTATGCCAAACTGATCAATGATCAAACCCGCCGCCACTTGACCTTGCGCGGCTTGTTTGAGCTGCGCCCGGCCGGCACGCCTGTGCCGCTGGACGAGGTTGAGTCCGCCAAGGAAATCGTCAAGCGCTTTGCCACGGGCGCGATCTCGTTAGGCGCCATCTCGACCGAGTCGCATACCACGCTGGCTATTGCGATGAACCGCATTGGCGGTAAATCGAATACGGGCGAAGGTGGTGAGGATCCGCGCCGCTTTGAAAAAGTCGGCGCTGGTGAGACGGTGGCCAGTGTCATCGGTGCGAACCGGGTTGAGGCGCATATCCCCTTGAAAGAGGGCGACAGTCTGCGCTCTGCCATCAAGCAAGTGGCCTCTGGCCGTTTTGGGGTGACCGCAGAATATCTGGCCAATGCTGATCAATTGCAGATCAAGATGGCGCAAGGCGCCAAGCCGGGTGAGGGCGGTCAGCTGCCAGGGCATAAGGTATCCGAATACATCGGCTTTTTGCGCCACTCTGTGCCCGGTGTTGGTTTGATTTCGCCGCCACCGCACCACGACATTTATTCCATTGAAGATTTGGCGCAGCTCATTCACGATTTGAAAAATTCGAATCCGGCTGCCTCGGTCTCGGTGAAACTGGTGTCCGAAGTGGTTGTTGGTACGGTTGCCGCTGGCGTGACCAAGGCCAAGGCCGATCACGTGGTTATCGCCGGTCACGATGGCGGTACAGGTGCATCGCCAATTTCTTCAATTAAACATGCTGGCTCGCCTTGGGAGCTGGGCCTGGCTGAAACGCAGCAGACGCTGGTGCTCAATAAATTGCGCGGGCGAATTCGCGTGCAGGCTGATGGCCAAATGAAAACCGGCCGCGATGTGGTGATTGGTGCCTTGCTGGGCGCTGATGAGTTCGGTTTTGCAACGGCGCCGCTGGTGGTTGAAGGCTGCATCATGATGCGTAAATGCCATCTGAATACCTGCCCGGTGGGAGTGGCAACGCAAGACCCGGTGCTAAGGAAGCGCTTTTCCGGCCAGCCTGAGCATGTGGTGAATTACTTCTTCTTTGTGGCTGAAGAAGTGCGTGAGCTCATGGCGCAACTGGGCATTCGCCGCTTTGATGATCTGGTTGGCCGCGCTGACTTGCTGGATACCCGGCAGGGCATTGAGCACTGGAAGGCCAAAGGGCTGGATTTCTCGCGGATTTTCTACATGCCGCCTGTGGCAGCTGATGTGGCCTTGCATCATTGCGAGACGCAGGATCACGGGCTGGTGCGCGCGCTGGATCATCAGTTGATTGCCCAGGCCAAGCCGGCCATTGAAAAAGCCAAACCGGTGCGCATTGAGGCTGCCATCAAAAACGCCAACCGCACGGTAGGCACCTTGCTCTCGCATGAAGTGGCCAAGCGCTATGGCAATAAGGGTTTGCCTGATGGGACGATCAGCATCACGCTCTCTGGCACAGCCGGACAGAGTTTTGCGGCATTTTTAGCGCGCGGCATTACGCTCGACTTGGTTGGCGAAGGCAACGACTACGTCGGCAAGGGTTTGTCTGGTGGGCGCGTGATTGTGCGTCCGCCCAAGGCCTTCCGAGGTAACTCTGCTGACAATATCATTGTCGGCAATACGGCACTTTATGGCGCGACCGAAGGCGAAGCGTTTTTGAGTGGCGTGGCCGGTGAGCGTTTTGCTGTGCGCAACTCGGGTGCGTCGGCTGTGGTTGAAGGCACGGGCGATCACGGTTGCGAATACATGACAGGCGGTACGGTGGTGGTGCTGGGTTTGACAGGCCGCAACTTTGCTGCAGGCATGTCGGGCGGTATCGCCTATGTGTATGACGCAGATGGCCAGTTTTCCCAGCGCTGCAATCCAGCTATGGTGGCACTAGAACCTGTTCTTCCTGCCGCTGCGCAAGTGGATGAAAACACATGGCATCGCCATGAGGCGGATGAGGTACAGTTGCGCCGCATGATAGAGCAGCATGTTGAACTCACAGGCAGTGCACAGGCAAAGGGCTTACTGGCCAACTGGTCGCAAACGCTCGCTAAATTTGTGAAAGTTTTTCCCCATGAATATCGTCGTGCATTGAAAGAAATGGCGGCGACCAAGATAAAAGAGGCCGCTTGATGGGTAAGCCCACCGGGTTTTTAGAGTTTGAACGGGTTACTGAGACTTACGAGCCAGTTGCTCAACGCGTCACCGAATACAAGGAATTTGTGCTGCGCCTGTCAGACGACAAGGCCAAGGTACAAGCCGCACGCTGCATGGACTGTGGCATTCCGTTTTGCAATACGGGTTGCCCGGTGAACAACATTATTCCGGACTGGAATGATTTGGTTTACCGTGGCAATTGGCAAGAAGCTATTGAGGTATTGCATTCGACCAATAATTTCCCGGAATTCACCAGCCGCATTTGTCCTGCACCTTGTGAGGCGGCTTGCACGCTGAATATTCCGCAAACGCCGGTGGGCATTAAGTCCATTGAGCGGGTAATTATTGATAAAGCCGGTGAAAATGGTTGGGTAGTGCCTCAGCCACCCATGCAGAAAACGGGCAAAAAAGTGGCTGTTGTGGGCTCAGGTCCCGCAGGCCTGGCCGTCGCGCAACAGTTGGCGCGCGTGGGGCATGAGGTTACCGTATTCGAGAAAAGCGATCGCATCGGGGGGCTTTTGCGCTACGGCATTCCAGACTTCAAGCTTGATAAGCGCTTGATCGACTGGCGCATGGCGCAAATGCAGGCTGAAGGCGTGAAGTTCGCGCCTGGCGTGATGGTGACCGATGCCAAGCTGGCAACGGGCATCAATTGTGATGCGAAAAAAACCATTACAACTGCGCAGTTGAAAAAGGACTTTGATGCGGTGGTGTTGGCGGGTGGCTCAGAAGTGCCGCGTGACTTGCCCATCCCTGGCCGTCAATCCAAGGGCGTGCACTTTGCGCTGGAATTTTTGATTCCGCAAAATAAGGAAGTCGCAGGCGGACGTAAAAATCCGATCAATGTGAAAGGCAAGCACGTGCTGGTGATCGGCGGTGGCGATACGGGTTCCGATTGCGTGGGTACGTCCAACCGCCATGGCGCGGCGTCCGTCACGCAAATCGAGCTGATGCCGCGTCCGCCCGAGCAGGAAAATGGTGCGCTGACTTGGCCTTACTGGCCATTGCGCCTGCGCACATCATCTTCACACGAAGAAGGTTGCGAGCGCGATTGGGCTATCGGCACGAAAGCGTTCATTGCGCATGACCAAGGCCCGTTGCGTGGACATCTCAAAGCGGTGCGTGCGGTGCGGCTGGAATGGAAAGACGGCAAGATGCACGAAGTGGCCGGTTCTGAATTTGAAATTCAGGCTGACTTTGCGTTCCTTGCCATGGGTTTTGTGAGTCCGGTCGGTGGCGTGCTAGAGGCTTTTGGTATTGCCAAGGACCCACGTGGCAATGCAAGTGCCAGCACCGAAGGCGAGGTGGCTTACCACACCAATGTGCCTGGCGTTTTTGCGGCAGGCGATATCCGCCGCGGGCAGTCGCTGGTGGTTTGGGCTATCCGTGAAGGACGACAGTGCGCCCGTGCTGTGGATGAATTCTTGATGGGCGAGAGCGTTTTGCCACGATAAATCAAGCCCGCTAAATTCACTTACGCAGGAGTCTGCCGCATGAAGATTAATGTTGTTATTCTTGCCGCAGGCCAAGGTAAGCGCATGCACTCAGCGCTACCGAAAGTGTTACACCCGCTGGCCGGTAAACCTATGCTGGGACATGTGCTGGATACAGCACGCACTTTAAGTGCAGCGCGTATTTGCGTGGTGTATGGGCATGGTGGTGAGCAAGTTCAAGCGGCTTTACAAGCCCCCGATCTGTGTTGGGCGATGCAGTCTCCCCAACTGGGCACCGGGCATGCGGTGCTGCAGGCCATGCCTCAGTTGGCAGAAAGTTCGTCGGCTGATGCTTCGCTCACGCTGGTGTTGTATGGGGATGTACCACTGATTCAGGCAACCACCCTGCAGCATCTGTTGAAAGCTGCCCAGCACGGCGGGTTAACTTTGCTTACCGCGCATTTGGATAATCCCAAGGGTTATGGTCGCATTGTGCGTGAAGCAGGCAAGGTGACGCGTATTGTCGAAGAAAAAGATGCTACCGACATAGAGCGCCAGATACGCGAAATCAACACGGGTATTTTGGTCGCGCCAACAGCAGCACTCGCGCGCTGGTTACCCACCTTGGGTAACCGCAATGCGCAAGGCGAATATTATCTGACCGATATTGTGGCGCTGGCGGTGCAAGAAGGCTTGTCGATTGTCACTGCGCATCCCGAACACTTGTGGGAGGTGGATGGCGTGAATAGCAAAGTACAGCTCTCGACCTTGGAGCGCGTGTATCAGCTGAACACTGCGCATCGTCTGCTGGATGCGGGTGTCGGCTTGGCTGACCCTGCACGGATGGATGTGCGTGGTGAGCTCATCTGCGGCCGCGATGTGTTCATTGACGTGAATAATGTTTTTGAAGGACAGGTTACGCTGGCGGACAACGTGCACATTGGCGCAAATTGTGTGCTTAAAAACTGCCATATCGCTGCAGGTACAGTCATTGCGCCGTTTTGTCATATTGAAGACGCAAGCATCGGCCCTGATTGCAAAATTGGGCCTTATGCGCGCCTGCGCCCTGGGGCTGAACTGGGTAGAGATGTGCATATCGGCAATTTTGTTGAGGTGAAAAACAGCACCATCAGCGACCATTCCAAAGCCAACCACTTGGCTTACATTGGCGACGCCACCATTGGTCAGCGCGTGAATGTGGGTGCTGGCACGATTACCTGCAACTACGATGGTGCGAACAAGTTCCGTACCGTGATCGAGGATGATGTATTCATTGGTTCCGATACGCAACTGGTCGCGCCTGTTACCGTCGGCCGCGGGGCAACGCTGGGTGCGGGTACAACGCTCACCAAAGACGCACCTGCAGGTCAGCTCACTTTATCGCGCTCTAAGCAGATTTCGATTGCAAGCTGGAAGCGCCCCGTTAAACAAATGAAAAAGGATTAAACATGTGTGGCATTGTTACTGCGGTTGCTGCCCGTAATGTTGTACCTGTATTAATCGAGGGTTTGTTGCGTCTGGAATATCGTGGCTACGATTCAGCCGGATTGGCACTGCTCAATCCCAATCTCATGCGCTTGCGCAGTGTTGGGCGAGTCGCGGAATTGGCTGCGCAAGCGGCAGAGCAAACCGCATGCATGGGGATTGCCCATACCCGCTGGGCAACGCACGGCGTGCCAAGTGAGCGTAATGCGCATCCGCATGTATCGGGTAATTTGGCTGTAGTGCATAACGGCATTATTGAAAACTATGCTGAATTGCGGAGCGCTTTAGTGGTGGAGGGTTATGTTTTCACCTCAGACACTGATACCGAAGTGATTGCTCATCTGATTCAGCACATTCAAAAAACCACGCCGGATTTATTTATGGCCGTTCAACAGGCAATAACCCAGTTAACAGGAGCTTATGCCATTGGCGTGATACAGGAAGGCGAGTCGCGCATCATCGTCGCGCGCCATGGCGCACCCTTATTGCTAGGCGTCGGTGCAGACGGGCATTACGCGGCATCAGACGCTGCGGCTTTGTTGCAAGTCACGCGGCAGATAATTTATCTGGAAGAAGGCGACTGCGCCGAGCTCAAACAAGACGGGCTTAATATTGTCGGCGCTGACGGGACGGCGGTAAGTCGCCCCACCGTGCAAAGCAGTCTGTCTGCTGATGCTGTGGAGCTCGGTGAATATCAGCACTACATGCAAAAAGAAATTTTTGAACAGCCGCAGGCCTTGGCAGCCACGTTGGAGATGATCAGTGGTGCGCAAACCTTTACGCCGAATTTGTTTGGTGTAGCCGCACCTGAGTTACTCACAGGGGTGAAGTCTGTACTGATTTTGGCCTGTGGTACCAGCTATCACTCAGGTTTGGTAGCGAAGTACTGGATTGAACAACTAGCCGGCGTGTCCTGCGCTGTTGAAATCGCTAGCGAATATCGTTATCGCGTGTCAGTTCCTGATGCAGACCAACTGGTGGTGGCAATTTCACAGTCAGGCGAGACAGCGGATACGCTGGCTTCTGTTCGTTATGCCAAGGCGCAAGGCATGTTGCGTACGCTAGCCATTTGCAATGTGCCTGAATCGGCAATTGTGCGTGAATGTGCGCTGCGGTTTTTAACGCGTGCCGGCCCGGAAATTGGTGTGGCATCGACCAAGGCTTTTACTACACAGCTAGCGGCGCTCTTTTTGTTGGCAGCGACGCTCGCTAAACAAACTGGACGTTTGACGACCAGCATGGAAGCGGTCTACTTGAACGCCTTGCGCCACCTGCCTGTGGCCGTGCAAAAGGTTTTGGCGGGCGAGGCGGATATCAAAGCCTGGGCAAAACACTTTGCGAACAAGCATCATGCCTTGTTTTTAGGCCGTGGCCAGCATTATCCAATTGCGCTGGAAGGCGCATTAAAACTCAAGGAAATTTCCTACATCCACGCCGAGGGCTACCCTGCCGGTGAGCTAAAACACGGCCCTTTAGCGTTGGTAGATAAAGATATGCCGGTGATTAGCATTGCACCGAATGACGCATTACTTGAAAAGCTGAAATCCAATTTGAAAGAAGTGGCTGCACGCGGCGGCGAGTTGTATGTGTTTGCGGATGCTGATTCGGCGGTAGAA
>Ga0116141_10000189_pt1 | contig 43355 bp, 39 predicted proteins | sample AD_UKC097_MetaG_FD_89744 | JGI IMG/M metagenome (GOLD analysis project Ga0116141, IMG submission 89744) | Active sludge microbial communities of municipal wastewater-treating anaerobic digesters from USA - AD_UKC097_MetaG | ecosystem: Engineered > Bioreactor > Anaerobic > Digestate | place: USA...
GTCGACGACTGGCGGCTGCGCCAGCCGACGATCCGGTTCGAGCTGCTGATCGATCCGGCCGACGCGGCCGCCTTCGGCGTCGGGCCGGCCGACGTCGAGCACGCCGGCTATCGCATCGTCGCCGAGGCGCTGGACAACGCGGTGCTGCACGCGCAGGCGCGCACGGTCGTCGTGTCGATGCATCGGAACGAGACGCGGCTCACGCTGCAGATCAGCGACGACGGCTGCGGACTGCCGGTGCGCGCGCGCGTCGAGGGCAGCGGGCTGCGCCGGATGCGCGAGCGGGCCGAGACCTGCGGCGGCGCGGTCGACGTCTCCACCGGCGAGGCGGGCGGCGTCGAGGTGCTGGTGCGTCTTCCGTGGTCGGGGGGGACGGTATAATCTCCGTTTACACGGTTGCCCGCCATGACCAAATTCGTATTCGTCACCGGTGGAGTGGTGTCTTCCCTCGGGAAGGGCATCGCCGCCGCGTCGATGGCAGCGCTCCTCGAGTCGAGGGGTCTGCGCGTCACGCTCCTGAAGCTCGATCCCTACATCAACGTCGACCCCGGAACGATGAGTCCGTTCCAGCACGGCGAGGTGTTCGTCACCGAGGACGGTGCCGAGACCGACCTCGACCTGGGGCACTACGAACGGTTCGTCAGCGCCCGCATGCGGCGCTTCAACAACTTCACCACCGGCCAGATCTACGACTCGGTGCTCAAGAAGGAGCGTCGGGGCGAGTATCTCGGGCGCACGGTGCAGGTGATCCCGCACATCACCAACGAGATCCAGGCGTTCATCGAGCGGGGCGCCGGTGTCGGCACCGCCGATGCGGCCGACGTCGCCATCGTCGAGATCGGCGGCACGGTCGGTGACATCGAGTCGCTGCCGTTCCTCGAGGCGGTGCGCCAGATGAGCCTGCGCAACGGTCGCGGCAATTCCTGCTTCGTCCACCTCACGCTGGTGCCGTTCATCGCATCGGCGGGCGAGCTCAAGACCAAGCCGACCCAGCACTCGGTGCAGAAGCTGCGCGAGATCGGCATCCAGGCCGACATGCTGCTGTGCCGTGCCGACCGCCGCATCCCCGACGACGAGCGCGCCAAGATCTCGCTGTTCTCGAACGTGGAGCTCGACTCGGTCATTTCGGTCTGGGACGCCACCAGCATCTACAAGATCCCGCGCATGCTGCACGACCAGAAGGTCGACGACCAGCTCTGCGAGATCCTGCGCCTGAACACCCCGCCGGCCGATCTGACGATGTGGGACCGCCTCGTTCATGCGCTCGAGCACCCGAAGCGCGACGTGCGCATCGCCATGGTCGGCAAGTACGTCGATCTCACCGAGTCGTACAAGTCGCTCACCGAGGCGCTGGTGCATGCCGGCATCCACACCGAGAGCCGCGTGCTCATCGACTACATCGACTCCGAGCAGATCGAGCGCGACGGCTGCGACAGCCTCGCCGGCTTCGACGCCATCCTGGTGCCGGGCGGCTTCGGGCGGCGCGGCGTCGAAGGCAAGATCGCCGCGATCCGCTTTGCGCGCGAGCACGCGATTCCCTATCTGGGCATCTGCCTGGGCATGCAGCTGGCGGTGATCGAGTACGCGCGCGACGTGTGCGGGCTCGAGGGCGCCAACAGCACCGAGTTCGACCCCGACAGCCCGCATCCGGTCGTCAGTCTCATCACCGAGTGGCTCGATCGCGAAGGCCGTGTCGAGCGCCGCGATGCCGACTCCGATCTGGGCGGCACCATGCGCCTGGGGGCGCAGCAGTGCCCCGTCGAGGCCGGCACCCTGGCTGCGCAGATCTACGGAGCGACGGTGTCCGAGCGGCACCGGCACCGCTACGAGGTCAACAACCACTACGTCGAGCGGCTCGAGCAGGCGGGCCTGAAGGTGTCGGCGCGCACGCCGTCCGAGGGGCTCACCGAGATGATCGAGCTGCCGCAGAGCGGCCGCAACGCGCATCCGTGGTTCGTGGGGGTGCAGTTCCACCCCGAGTTCACGTCCACGCCGCGTGCCGGTCATCCCCTGTTCAAGTCGTACGTGCAGGCGGCGATCGCGATGGCCGCGCGGCGCGGCGAACGGAAGGTCGCATGAAGCTCTGCGGCTTCGAGGTCGGTCTGGACCGCCCGCTGTTCCTGATCGCCGGGCCGTGCGTGATCGAGTCGCGCGAGATGGCGATGGACACCGCGGGCCGGCTCGCCGAGATCGCCCGCACCGTCGGCGTGCCGTTCATCTACAAGTCGTCGTTCGACAAGGCCAACCGCTCTTCCGGCACGTCCTTCCGCGGGCCCGGCATGGACGAAGGCCTGAAGATCCTGTCGGACGTGCGCTCGGCCATCGGCGTTCCCGTGCTCACCGACATCCACGAGGCCTGGCAGGTCGACGCCGTGACCGCGGCCGTCGACGTGCTGCAGACGCCGGCGTTCCTGTGCCGCCAGACGGACTTCATCCGTGCGGTGGCCGCCGGGGGCAAGCCGGTGAACATCAAGAAGGGCCAGTTCCTCGCGCCGCACGACATGCAGCAGGTGGTGCTGAAGGCGCGTGCCGCGGCCGTCGAGGCCGGCGGCGACGGCGACTCGATCATGGTCTGCGAGCGCGGTGTCTCGTTCGGCTACAACAACCTCGTCTCCGACATGCGCTCACTGGCGATCATGCGCGAGACCGGCTGCCCGGTGGTGTTCGATGCCACGCACTCGGTCCAGCTGCCCGGAGGGCAGGGCACCTCGTCGGGCGGGCAGCGCGAGTTCGTGCCGGTGCTCGCCCGCGCGGCCGTCGCGGCCGGCGTGTCGGGCCTGTTCATGGAATCCCACCCCGATCCGGCGCATGCGATGTCCGACGGCCCGAACGCGTGGCCGCTGGGCCTGATGCAGGAGCTGCTCTTCACCCTCAAGGAACTCGACGCGGCGGTGAAGCGCTCGGGCTTCCCGGAATCGCGTCCGCTGCCCTGAGGGGCGCACATCCGTTTCAAGGAGATTGCCCGATGGCCGCGTACGTGATCGCCGAAGTCAAGGTCAGCGACCCCGAGCAGTACAAGCAGTACCAGGCGCTGTCGCCCGGCGCGATCACCGCCGCGGGCGGCGAGTTCCTGGTGCGCGGCGGGCGTACGCAGGTGCTCGAGGGCGACTGGCAGCCGGCACGCATGGTCGTCGCGAAGTTCCCCACGATGGAGGCGGCCGTCGCGTTCTACGACTCGGTGCTGTACCGCGAGGCGCGGGCCCGGCGGGCCGGCGCCACCGAGCGCTTCAACATGATCGTGGTCGAAGGCGTCTGAGCCTTCGGGCTGCCCGGCACGGCACCCGCCCGCGATCGGACCGACCCGCGAACCCACAACCAGACCAACAATCGATTCAAGTTCGGGACAGGAAAACTCAATGAGCTCCATTGTGGACATCATCGGCCGCGAGATCATCGACTCGCGCGGCAACCCCACCGTCGAATGCGACGTGCTGCTCGAGTCCGGCGTCATGGGGCGTGCGGCGGTGCCCTCGGGCGCATCGACCGGCTCGCGCGAGGCGATCGAACTGCGCGACGGCGATCCGGCGCGCTACCTGGGCAAGGGCGTGCTGCAGGCGGTCGAGAACATCAACACCGAGATCTCCGAGGCCATCATGGGTCTCGATGCCACCGAGCAGGCCTACATCGACCGTACGCTGATCGAGCTCGACGGCACCGAGAACAAGGAGCGGCTGGGTGCCAATGCCACGCTCGCCGTCTCGATGGCGGTGGCCAAGGCCGCGGCCGAGGAGGCCGGGCTGCAGCTCTACCGCTATTTCGGCGGATCGGGCGCGATGGCGCTGCCGGTGCCGATGATGAACGTGATCAACGGCGGCGCGCACGCCAACAACACGCTCGACCTGCAGGAGTTCATGATCATTCCGGTGGGGGCACCCACCTTCCGCGAGGCCGTGCGCTATGGCGCCGAGGTGTTCCACGCGCTCAAGAAGCTGATCCACGATCGCGGCATGTCGACCGCGGTCGGCGACGAGGGCGGGTTCGCGCCGTCGGTCGCCAACCACGAGGCCGCCATCCAGCTGATCCTCCAGGCGATCGAGAAGGCCGGCTACGAGCCCGGCACCCAGATCGCGCTGGGCCTGGATTGCGCGAGCTCCGAGTTCTACCGCGACGGCAAGTACCACCTCGAAGGCGAGGGCCTGGTGCTGACCCCGCCCGACTTCGTCAACCTGCTGGCCACCTGGTGTGACAAGTACCCGATCGTCTCGATCGAGGACGGCATGGCGGAAAACGACTGGAACGGCTGGAAGATCCTCACCGACGTGCTCGGCGACAAGATCCAGCTCGTGGGCGACGACCTCTTCGTCACCAACACCAAGATCCTGCAGCGCGGCATCGACGAAGGCATCGCCAACTCGATCCTCATCAAGATCAACCAGATCGGCACGCTGACGGAAACCTTCTCGGCGATCGAACTGGCCAAGCGCTACAACTACACGTCGGTCGTGTCGCACCGCTCGGGCGAGACCGAGGACACCACGATCGCCGACATCGCGGTCGCGACCAACGCGCTGCAGATCAAGACCGGATCGCTCAGCCGCACCGACCGCATCGCAAAATACAACCAGCTGCTGCGCATCGAGGAAGATCTCGGCGACATCGCGGCGTATCCGGGCCGTTCGGCGTTCTACAATCTGCGCTGATCCCGACCGCATCCCGTGCGATCGGCCCGACCCGATGCGTGCGTGTCCTGCCTGACGCGTGCGCATCGGCCCCGAACCGCCTGACCGACTGACGCCCCCCACTGCATGAAGACGCTCGCCGTACTGCTCGTTGGTCTGCTCGCGCTGATCCAGTATCCGCTATGGCTGGGCAAGGGCGGCTGGCTGCGCGTGTGGGAGCTCGACCGTCAGCTGCAGGCGCAGGGCGCGGTCAACCAGCGGCTTGCGGCACGCAATGCCGCGCTCGACGGCGAGGTGAAGGATCTGCGCCAGGGCCTGCTGGCCGTCGAGGAGCGTGCCCGGTACGAGTTGGGCATGGTGCGCCCGGACGAGATGTTCGTGCAGTTCAGCGCACCGCAGATGCGCACGGCCCCCGTGCCGGTCGATCCCGCCTCCGGCGGAGTGAAGGCGGCCGACGCCGCCGCGACGTCGGCGCCCGCGCCGCAGATCAAGACGGCGGCAACGCGGTACTGAGCGCGGCGGCACCACGGTACCGACCGGTGCGCACCCGCTGGGTCGCGACGTGTGTGCGGGATCCACGTGCGCTTCCGGCGACTGCTACTGGTTCCGGTGGTCTGCCGTGGGGCTGACCCCTTCGCGGAACAGGGTGGCACAGTCGACCGCGTCGAAGCGGTAGGGCTCGTTGCAGAACTCGCACCGGACGTCGACGCTGCCTTTCTCCGCAAGGATGCTCTCGATCTCGGGCGTGCCGAGCATGCGCAGCATCGACGCCACCTTGTCGCGCGAGCACGAGCAGGCGAAGCGGCAGGCGCGGCGGTCGAAGTCGTGCAGCGGCTCCTGCCAGAACAGACGCTTGAGCACGCCCTCGGACGGCAGGTTCAGCAGCTCCTCGCGGGTGAGCGTGTCGGCCAGCATCTGCATGCGCGCCCAGGCGTCGGTATCGCCGGCGGTGGCGGTGCCGCCTTCGTCGGGCAGCCGTTGCAGCAGAAGTCCCGCGCACCGGCGCCCGTCGGCCGCCAGCCACAGGCGCGTGGGCACCTGCTCGGACCGCTGCATGTAGCGCTCGAGCACCTGCGCGACCGTGTTGCCTTCGAACGGCACGATGCCCTGATAGGGCTGGCGGTTGGGCGAATTCGTGCGCGGATCGAGGGTCACCACGAAGCGGCCCTGGCCGTGCTGGTTCACCAGTGCGTGCAGGCCCGGGTCGTTGAGCAGCGGCTGTTCGTCGCGCAGCTTGACGGTGGCGCGGTACGTGCCGGAGGCATCGCATTCGACCACCAGCAGCGACACCGGGCCGTCACCGTGGATCTGGAGCACCAGCGCACCGTCGAACTTCAGGCTGGCGGCGAGCAGCAGGGCGGCGGCCGACAGCTCGCCGAGGCAGTCGCGCACGGGCGGCGCCAGGTCGTGCCGGTTCGCGATCTCCAGCCAGCTGGCGTCGAGCGACACGATCTCGCCGCGGACCGGTGCGCCGCGCAGCATGAATCGCTGCAGTCGGTCGTTCATGCGATGCGCTCGAGCGTCTCGCTGAACAGCTGCGCGCGGGCCACGTAGTTGCCGTTGTTGCGGCGCAGGTTGGCGGCTTCCTCGTCGCTCAGCTGCCGCACGATCTTGCCCGGTGCACCCATCACCACGCTGCGGTCGGGGATCACCTTGCCCTCCGTGATCAGGGCACCGGCGCCGATCAGGCATTCCTTGCCGATCTTCGCGCCGTTCAGGATCACCGACTGGATGCCGATCAGGCTGCCTTCACCGATCGTGCAGCCGTGCAGCATCGCCTGGTGACCAACGGTGCAGCCGGGGCCGACGACCAGCTCGAGGCCGGGGTCGGTGTGCAGCACCGCGCCTTCCTGGATGTTGCTGTTCTCGCCGATCGAGATCAGCGCGTTGTCGCCGCGCAGCACGGCGCCGAACCAGATGCTCGAGCCCGCGGCCAGGCGGACCTTGCCGATCACCTGCGCAGCGTCGGCCACCCAGGCCCTGGGATCGATGTCGGGGGTGAGATCACCCAGCTTGTACACGGCCATGTGGCCTCCTCCGGAGTGTGGGGGAGCGGTGCCCGCCGTCGGCGTGCGGTGCTCGAAATGGACCCGGCAGTTTAAGCGATCGCCGGGAGCGGGAAGGGGCGCCCCGGTCGATGCCGTCCGCCGGGCGTCATGCTGCATTGCCGCAGGTTTTCTATAATCGGACGGTCACGGAGATCGATTTGTCCAATGCGCAGTCCCCGGCGGAGCCGGTCGTTCCTTATCAGCCCAGGCGGATCAGCCGGTCGGAGTTCCATCCGGTGCGCACGCTGCGCTACCACGTGCGCGTCTGGGACCCCGTACCCGACCAGCCCTGCGCCGGCACGCTGGTGATGCTGCACGGCTGGATGGACGTGTCCGCCTCCTTCCAGTTCCTGGTCGATGCCCTGACGCGCAACTGGCGCGTGCTGGCCCCCGACTGGCGCGGGTTCGGGCTGACCGAGTGGCCGGACGCCGATTCGTACTGGTTTCCCGACTACCTGGCCGATCTGGACGTGCTGCTCGATCTCCTGTCGCCCGGCGTGCCGGTCGATCTCGTCGCGCACAGCATGGGCGGCAATGCCGCGACCCAGTACGCCGGCGTGCGCCCGCACCGGGTGCGCCGACTGGTGAACCTGGAAGGCGTCGGCATGCGCGCGACCGATGCCGAGGAGGCGCCCGACCGCTACGCGCGCTGGATCGACGAGGTGCGCGCCGGCGCACGGCTGCGCGACTACGGCAGCCGCGCCGAGGTGGCGGCGCGACTGCAGCGCAACAACCCGCGGCTGAGCGCCGAACGCGCGGCCTTCCTGGCGCTGCACTGGGCGCACGAGCAGCCCGACGGGCGCTTCGCCCTGGCCGGCGACCCGGACCACAAGATCATCAACCCGGTGCTGTACAACGTGCCGCAGGTGATGGCCTGCTGGCGCCGCGTGACCGCCGACGTGCTGCTCGTCTTCGCCCATGGCGACGAGCGCTGGAACCGGTTCGAGACCAGCGCCGAGTACCGCGACCGCATGAAGGCGCTGCGCTCGCTCGTGACGGTCACGGTGGAAGGGGCCGGCCACATGCTGCATCACGACCAGCCCGAGGCGATCGCCCGGCTGGTCGAGGAGTTCATCCGATGACGTCCGCTGCCCACCGGCTGAACGCCGACCTGCATTGCCACTCGACCGTCTCCGACGGCGTGCTGCGCCCCGAGGAGATCGTGCGTCGCGCGGCCGCCAACGGCGTGCAGCTGCTCGCGCTCACCGACCACGACGAGCTCGACGGCATCGCCGTCGCGGCGCGGGAGGCCGACCGGCTGGGGCTGGCCTTCGTGCCGGGCGTCGAGGTGTCGGTCAGCTGGGGCGGCGAGACGATCCACGTGCTGGGTCTGTCGGTCGACTGCGCGTCCGCGCCGCTGCGCGACGGCCTGGCCCGCACCCGGGGCGGTCGCGACGAACGGGCCCGCGAGATGGCGCGTCAGCTCGAGGCGGTCGGCGTGCCCGACCCCTGGAACGGCGCGCTGCGGCACGTCGGCAATCCGGAGCTGATCTCGCGCACGCATTTCGCGCGGCACATCGTCGCGTCGGGCCTGTGCACCGACATCGGCGAGGTGTTCGAGCGTTACCTGAGCGAAGGCAAGCCGGGGTTCGTCGAGCACCGCTGGGCGCGGCTCGACGAGGCGGTCGGCTGGATCGTCGGCGCAGGCGGCGTGGCCGTGATGGCGCATCCGGCGCGCTACCGGCTCGACGAGACGGCGCTGTGGGCGATGCTGGCCGAGTTCCGCGACGCCGGCGGCGAGGGCATCGAGGTCGTGTGCGGCAGTCACACGGCCGACCAGTACGGTCGCTTCGCCGACTGTGCCCGGCGCTTCGGCTTTCGCGCATCGCGCGGCTCCGACTTCCACGGACCGGACGAGGGGTCGGTCGATCTCGGCGGGTTGCCGCCGCTGCCGGACGCGCTGGTGCCCGTCTGGCGCGACTGGCCGCAGGCCGCGGTGACGTCATGACCCAGCGGTTCACCGTGCACCCCACGCATCCGCAGTCGCGGCTGCTGCGCCAGGCCGCCCAGATCCTGCGCGACGGCGGGCTGGTCGCGATGCCCACCGACGCCTGCTACGTGGTGGCCTGCCACCTCGACGACAAGACGGCGGTCGAGCGCCTGCGCGCCCTGCGCGGACTCGACGACAAGCACCTGCTCACGCTGATGTGCCGCGACCTCTCCGAGCTCGGCGTTTATGCGCAGGTCGACAACCGGCAGTACCGCTTCCTGCGCGACTGGACGCCGGGGCCCTACACGTTCGTGCTGAACGCGACCCGCGAAGTGCCGCGGCGACTGTGGCATCCGTCGCGCAAGACGATCGGCCTGCGGGTGCCGTCGTCGCCGGTCGCGGCCGGGCTGCTCGAGGCGCACGGCGCCCCGCTGCTCGGTTCGAGCCTGATCCTGCCGGGCGAGACCGATCCGCTGCACGATCCCGACGACATCCTCGAACGCCTGGCGCGCCGCCTCGACGCGGTGGTCGATGCGGGCGGGCAGGGCATGCAGTCGACCACGGTGGTCGACCTCACCGGGGACGAGCCGCTGGTCACCCGTCTGGGCTGCGGTCCCGTCGAGGGGCGGATCGCCGTCGGCCTCGACGAGGACTGACGCTGCGCGGCGGCGGCCACGGACGACCACCGCCGCGGACTCCGGTTCGCGCCGCTCGACGAGAATGTCTAGAATCCCCGGATTCCTCTGCCATCAGCCGCAAGGCGCCTGCGATGTCTCCTGAACGTGTTGTCTCCGGCATGCGCCCGACCGGCGCGCTGCACCTCGGCCACTACCACGGCGCGCTGAAGAACTGGGTGCGCCTGCAGAGCGAGCACCCGTGCCTGTTCTTCGTCGCCGACTGGCATGCGCTGACGACGCACTACGATTCGCCCGAGGTGATCGAGCAGAACATCTGGGAGATGGTCATCGACTGGCTCGCCGCCGGCATCGATCCCAGCCAGTCGATCCTGTTCATCCAGTCCCGTGTGCCCGAGCATGCCGAGCTGCATCTGCTGCTGTCGATGAGCACCCCGCTGGGCTGGCTCGAGCGCGTGCCGACCTACAAGGACCAGCAGGAGAAGCTGGCCGACCGCGACCTCGCGACCTACGGCTTTCTCGGCTATCCGCTGCTGCAGGCGGCCGACATCCTCATGTACCGCGCCGCCTGGGTGCCGGTCGGCGAGGACCAGGTGCCGCACGTGGAGCTCACCCGCGAGGTGGCGCGCCGCTTCAACCACCTGTTCGGACGCGAGCCCGGGTTCGAGGAGAAGGTGAAGGCGGCCATCGGCAAGCTGGGCGGCAAGCGCGGCAAGCAGTACGTCGAGCTGCGCACGCGCTACCAGGAGCAGGGCGACGAGGCCGCGCTGCAGCAGGGGCGGGCGCTGATCGACGAGGCGGGCAGTCTCGGGCTGGCCGACCGCGAGCGGCTGATCGGCTACCTCGCCGGTTCGCGCCGCATGATCCTGTCCGAGCCGCAGGCGCTGCTCACCGAAGCCTCGCGCATGCCCGGCATCGACGGGCAGAAGATGAGCAAGAGCTACGGCAACTCGATCGCCATGCGCGAGGACCCGGCGTCGGTCACGAAGAAGATCCGCACCATGCCCACCGACCCGGCCCGTGTCCGGCGCACCGATCCGGGCGAGCCCGAGCGCTGCCCGGTGTGGCAGCTGCACCAGGTCTATTCGACCGAGGACACCCGCCAGTGGGTGCAGACGGGCTGCCGCAGCGCGGGCATCGGCTGCCTCGACTGCAAGCAGCCGGTGATCGACGCCGTCGTCGCCGAGCAGCAGCAGTTCCTGGCCCGGGCCCAGCCGTTCGTCGACGACCCGGCGCTGGTGCGCAGCATCATCGCCGACGGCTGCGACAAGGCCCGGCGCATCGCGCACGAGACGATGCGCGACGTGCGCGAGGTGATGGGGCTCGCCTACCGCTGAGGCGCCGGCCGCGGCCTCCGGAGGCATCGGACACGGCCTCAAAGGACCGCACGCCGATTCAGGGCGCGGGCACGTCGCGCACCAGGTGCATGCGGCGCACCTCGGGCAGCGACTCCATGAAGTCCTGCAGCATGGGGAAGGGCAGCGGCTCCGAGATGAGCGTGCCCTGCATCTGCTCGCATTCGAAGCTGCGCAGCGCCTTCAGCTCGGCCGCGGTCTCGACGCCCTCGGCCATCGCCTGCAGGCCCAGCTTGGCCGCAAGGGTCGTGATCGCCTGCACGATCGCCGCGTTGCCGCGGTCGGCCGGCAGGTCGCGCACGAACGCCTGGTCGATCTTCAGGCCGTCGACCGGCAGGTTCTTCAGGTACGCCAGCGACGCGTAGCCGGTGCCGAAATTGTCGATGATCACCCGCACGCCCAGCCGGCGCAGCTCGGCGATCAGCGCCGCCGTGCGCTCGGGGTGCTCGATGAACGCGCTCTCGGTCAGCTCCAGGCGCAGCAGCCGCGGAGGGAACGCCCGCTCAGCGAGCATCGCGTTGAGCGACGCCAGGAAGCCCTCCTCGGCGAGCTGGCGTGCCGACACGTTCACCGACACCGCCGCGTCGTCGTAGCGGTCGAGTCCCAGCGCGACCCGGTCGTCGAGCGCACGCCGGATCGCCCACAGCCCGACTTCGCGGATCAGGTTGCTCTGCTCGGCGATCGGCAGGAAGCGGTCGGGCATCAGCAGGCCCCGCGTGGGATGCCGCCAGCGCAGCAGCGCTTCGAACCCCGCCACGCGCCGCTCGGCGACGTCGAGGATCGGCTGGTAGTGCAGGTCGACGTCGCCGCGCTGCATCGCCAGCGGCAGTTCGGCGGCGAGCTGCAGCTGCTCGGTGCGCTCGTCCGACATCCCGCCGGTGAAGAAGCGCACGTCGTTGCGGCCCTCGCTCTTGACCCGGTACATCGCGCTGTCGGCGCACTTCACCAGCAGCTTGGCGTCCGTGCCGTCGTCCGGTGCGATGGCCACGCCGATGCTGGCCGACAGGAAGTACGCGCGGTTCATCAGCACGAACGGCTTCTCGATCGCAGCGAGCACGCGCCGCGCGATGCGCTCGATCTCGGCGCGGTCGGACAGTCCGGTGAGCAGCAGGATGAACTCGTCGCCGCCGATGCGTCCGGCGACGTCCTGCGGGCGGATCGACTCGCGCAGGCGCGTCGCCACCTCGATCAGCACCTGGTCGCCCACCGAGTGGCCGAGGGTGTCGTTGATGATCTTGTAGCGGTCGAGGTCGATGTACAGCACCGCCGACGGCTCGGCGCGCGCCAGCCGCGTCTCGAGCTGATGCGTCAGGTACACGCGGTTGGGCAGGTCGGTCAGCGCGTCGTGCAGCGACTGGTGCATCAGCCGGTTCTCGGCCGCCTTGCGCTGCAGGTACAGCGACAGGTTGCGCGACAGGATCTCGGCCACCTGCGACAGGAACTGGTCGGCCTGGTAGCTGGCCGGGCTCAGGAACAGCAGCAGGCTCAGCGCGTTGCCCGACTCGTCGAGGATGGGGGCGAGGAACGCCGCGCGCGCGCCCAGGCGCTCGGCCTGGTAGCGGCGCGCCAGCTGCGGCTCGGCGGCGAGGTCGGGGATCCAGCGGGCGCGGCCTTCCTGCCACGCGTGCGTCTCGGCGCCGTCCGGCAGCATCGGCAGTTCGGTGGGCAGCTCGGAGATCATGGCGGTGAACTCCGGGTAACCCCAGCGCTCGCGCGCCACGAACAGCGCACGGTCGCGCACCCGCACCAGGCTCACGCCACCGCTCCAGCCGAGCACGCCGCACAGCGTGATGATGATCGCCGTCACCACCCGCTCCGGCTCGGTCTGCTCGCGCATGATCGACGCGATGTCGCTCTCCACCTTCAGCAGCAGGCGCTGCTGCTTCTCGCGGGTGATGTCGCGGCCGATGCCCCGGTAGCCGGCGAAGCGCCCGGCCGTGTCGTACACGGCACGCCCGCTGATCGACAGGAAGTGCACGCCACCGAAGGCGTCGACCACCGCGTACTCGAAGTTCTCGAACGGGGCCTGGGCCAGCATGCGCGCGCGCTGCGCCTGCCAGTCGGGCTGCTCGAACGCGAACTGGCTGGCCGGCAGGTCCCACATCTCGCTGCCGAGCAGACCGCGCACCCAGTCGCCGAGCACGGTGTCGGCGCTGTCGGAGAACGCGCTCCAGCGGTGTCCGGCGTCGGTCTCCCAGATCCAGTCGGAGCTGAGGCTGGTGAGGTCTCGGAACTTGGATTCGCTTGCGGCGAGCTGCTGCTGCATCGCGCGGATGCCGGTGATGTCCTGGGCGACCCCGCCCACGCGGTCGATGCTCCCCTGGGCATTGCGCTCGGCAGTGGCGATGCTGCGCACCCAGCGCTCGCGGCCGTCGATCAGGTAGCGGTACTCGATGCGGACTTCACCGCCCTTGCGCAGCGCCTTGCGGTGGGCTTCGATCCAGCGCTGCCGGTCTTCGGGGTGGATCCCGTCGGAGAACGCACGCAGCGACGGCTCTCCGAGCGCCGGATCGACGCCGAACAGCCGGAACGCGCCCGGACTCCAGACCAGACGGTTGTGCGCGCGATCGATCAGCCAGGTGCCGAACGCTCCGAGACTCTCGGCCAGGCCGTGCCGCGCCTGCAGCTCTTCGAGGCTCTCGAGACGCTCGCGCTCGACGCGCAGGCTCAGATCGCGCTGGCGCAGCCGCATCGCGAGCCAGGCGGCCGATCCCGCCCACGCGACGGCGGCGAGCAGCAGCGCCGTCCCCCAGCCGAGCCCGCCCGCGGCCGCCAGCGACAGCAGCAGTGCCGACACGGCGGCGGCACCGAGCGCCGGGAGCAGGTCGCGGTCGAGCCACGGGCTGGCCGACAACGGCGCGGACGAGGAGCGAGGCATCAGGGGCCGTACTGGGGGGTTGAGGGGGGAGGGCGTCGGTACACTCTAGCGACGACGCGCTTCCGCGACCGAGAACAATGTCTGTTTCGAACGATAAATCACCCGTGCATGGGGCACCACTGCCGTCCGTCTGGGTCCGCCGGTGGTTGCACGGTCTGCCGCAGGGGGCCCGGGTGCTCGATTTCGCCTGCGGCACCGGGCGTCATGCCCATCTGGCCGTGGCGGCCGGCGCACGCGTGACCGCCGTCGACCGCGATCCCCGCGCGCTCGACGCCGTCGACGCCGCCGCCGCACGGATCGTGTCCGATCTCGAGGCCGATCCGTGGCCGTTCGAACCGGCATCGTTCGACGCGGTGATCTGCTGCAACTACCTGTTCCGGCCGCGGATCGATCTGCTGTTCGGACTGGTGGCGCCCGGCGGTCGCGTGATCTACGAGACCTTCGCCCGCGGCAACGAACGCTACGGTCGCCCCTCCAGCCCGGCCTTCCTGCTGCGCGCGGGAGAACTGCTCGACGCCAGCCTGCGCAACGGGTTCGACGTCGTCGCGTACGAGCACGGCCTGGTGTCCGTCCCGAAGGCCGCGATCGTGCAGCGTGTCTGCGCGATCCGGCCGCCTGCGGCCGTCGAGGATTGTCCTCTGGTCGGCTAGAATCGCCGTTTTGGCAGGATGACGATCATGATCAAAGGCAGCATCGTGGCGATCGCCACGCCGATGCACGAAGACGAGAGCCTCGACCTCGACAGCTACCGGCGCCTGATCGACTGGCACATCGCCGAAGGCACCTCGGCGATCGTCGCGGTCGGCACCACCGGCGAATCCCCGACGGTCGACGTCGAAGAGCACTGCACGCTGATCCGCGTCGCGGTCGAGCACGCGGCAGGCCGCATCCCCGTCATCGCGGGCACCGGCGGCAACTCCACGCGCGAGGCGATCGAGCTCACCCAATTCGCGGCCAAGGTCGGCGCGCAGGCGTCGCTGCAGGTCGTGCCGTACTACAACAAGCCCACGCAGGAAGGGCTGTACCGGCACTTCCGCGCCGTCGCCGAGTCGGCCGACCTGCCGGTCATCCTCTACAACGTGCCCGGACGTACGGTGGCCGATCTCTCCAACGCCACCGTCGCCCGCCTCGCCCAGGTGCCCGGCATCGCCGGCATCAAGGACGCCACCGGCGACATGCCGCGCGCCTGCGATCTGCTGTCGCGCGTGCCCGAGACCTTCGCGCTGTACAGCGGCAACGACGACTCCGCACTGGCCCTGATGGCGATGGGCGGGCACGGCGTGATCTCCGTCACGGCCAACGTCGCGCCCGCGCTGGTGGCGCGCATGTGTGCGGCGGCGCTGTCGGAGGACTGGGTCACCGCGCGCGCCATCAACCGCCAGCTGCTGCGGCTGAACCTCGACCTGTTCGTCGAGGCCAATCCGATTCCCCTGAAGTGGGCGATGGCCCGCATGGGGCTCTGCGGCCCGGCGCTGCGCCTGCCGATGACGCCCCTGTCGCAGGTGCACCACGAAACCGTCCTGGCCGCGCTCAAGAGCGCTGGAGTGCTCGGCTGATGAACCGCCCCGTCCCGCGCCGCGCCTCCCGCGCCGGCGCTGCCGCCTCGGCCGTCGCGCTGGCGGCGCTGCTGTCCGCCTGCTCGCTGAACGAGGTCATGAACGAGACCTCGCGGATCGACTACAAGTCGGCCGGCAAGCTGCCCCCGCTCGAGATTCCGCCCGACCTGGTCAATCCGCGCGGCGAGGATCGCTACGCCATCCCCGACCGGATCCAGCGCGAGCGCACGTTCTCCGGCTATCAGAGCGCGCGCGCCACCGACCGCCCCGCGGCCGAGGCAAAGGTGCTGCCCAGCGCCGACGGCATGCGTATCGAGCGAGCGGGACAGCAGCGGTGGCTGGTCGTGAACCAGGCCCCCGACCGTCTCTGGCCGCTGATGCGCGAGTTCTGGCAGGAGTCGGGTTTCCTGGTGCAGATGGAGTCGCCCGAGACCGGCATCCTCGAGACCGACTGGGCCGAGAACCGCGCCAAGATCCCCATGGACGCGTTGCGCAAGACGATCGGCAAGGCGTTCGATTCGCTCTATTCGACCGGCGAGCGCGACCGCTTCCGCATGCGTCTGGAGCCCACCTCCGGCGGGACGGAGATCTACATCAGCCACCGCGGCATGGTGGAGGTCTATGCCACCGCGGACAAGGATTCCACCGTCTGGCAGCCGCGGCCCAGCGACCCCGAGCTCGAGGCCGAGTTCCTGCGCCGCCTGATGCTCAAGCTCGGCGCCGATCAGGAGCGCGCCAAGGCACAGGTCGCCTCCGCGGCACCGGGTGTCGCCGGCGCGGCGGCACCGTCGCTGGTGTCGCTGTCGGCATCGGGCGATGCCCTCGACGTGCGTGAAAGCTTCGATCGCGCCTGGCGCCGCGTGGGCCTTGCGCTGGACCGCGGCGGCTTCACCGTCGAGGACCGCGACCGGTCGCAGGGCGTGTTCTTCGTGCGCTACATCGATCCCGAGATCGACGCCGCCAGCACTGCGAAGCCCGGATTCTTCGCCCGCATGTTCTCCAGCTCGGCCAAGGCGCGTGCCAACGCACAGCAGTTCCGTGTGAAGGTCGGCGCCGCCGGCGAGCAGGTCCGCGTGACCGTGCTCGGCAAGGACGGATCTCCGCTGGCCACCGACGTCGATCGCAAGACCGGCACGCGCATCCTCGCGCTGCTGCGTGAACAGCTGCAGTAGCGCCGCAGCACGGCCGCACGCGTGCGGCCGTCGTGTGCTGCGCGGCTGATCCTCGCCGCGACGGTCCTGCATGCGGTTCTGCAGCCTGGGCAGCGGCAGCGAGGGCAACGCGCTGCTGATCGAATGCGGCGCCGGCTCGACGGCGGTGCGTCTGCTGATCGACTGCGGCTTCGGCATGCGTGAGCTGCAGCGGCGGCTGCAGCGTGTCGGGCTCGAGCCCCGCGACCTCAGCGCGATGCTCATCACCCATGAGCACGGCGATCACGTCGGCGGTGCGCCGCGCCTGGCGGCGAAGTTCGGCATTCCCCTGCACATGACCTGTGGCACAGCGCTGGCCACGGGGCTCGGGCGCGCGGACGGGGCGATGCCGTCGCTGATCGATCCGCACCGCCCGTTCGAGGTCGGCGGCGTGCGCATCGAGCCCGTGCCGGTGCCGCACGACGCGCGCGAGCCCGTGCAGTTCGTGATCGACGCCGGCGGGCGGCGGCTGGGGGTCCTGACCGACCTCGGGCGATCCACGCCCCACGTGCTGCGCGCGATGTCGCGTCTCGATGCCCTCGTGCTCGAGTGCAATCACGACGAGGCCCTGCTGCGGGACGGCAATTATCCGGCCATGCTCAAGCGCCGGATCGCCGGCGATTACGGGCACCTGGCCAACGCCGCGGCGGCGCACATCCTGGGCGCGATCGACCAGGATCGCCTGCGCACGGTGGTCGCCGCGCATCTGAGCCGCAGCAACAATTCACCCGAACTGGCCCGGGCTGCGCTCTCGGCGGCCTGGGGCTGTGCGCCCGAGGACATCGTCGTCGCCGATCAGGACGACGGCTTCGGCTGGATCGCGGTGTAGACGCGCGATCGGCGCGTCCAAGAGGTCGGTGCGTCCAAGAGGTCGGCGCGTCCAAGAGGTCGGTGCACCAAAGACATCGGCGCACCAATGATATCGGCGCACCAAAGAAAAAGGCCGGCGGATGCCGGCCTTTCGGGAAGCAGTCGCGAAGGATTACTTCTTGACGGCGTCCTTGGCAGCGTCGGCAGCGGCGCCAGCAGCGTCCTTGGCGGCTTCGACGGCCTTGCCTGCGGCGTCCTTGGCGGCGTCGACGGCAGCACCGGCAGCGGCGCCCGCAGCGGCACCGGCGGCAGCGCCAGCAGCAGCGGCGGAATCCTTCGGCGCGTCGGCGGCGGCCGGAGCGGCAGCGTCAGCCTTCGGGGCTTCGGCCGGCGCAGCCGCGGGCGCGTCAGCCTTGGGGGCCTCGGCCGGGGCAGCGGCGGGCGCCGGCGCCGGAGCCGGAGCTTCCTCTTTCTTGCCGCAAGCGGCGACGGCCAGGGCAATCATCGAAGCGATCAGCAGCGTCTTGTTCATGTCAGGTCCTTGGTGAGATCGGGAAGTCAGGAAGGCCAGAAAGCAATGGGTTTTATTTGCCTTGAGGGCGGTCCGTCGCGGGCGCACGTGCAAGTGCGCGTACATCGGACCCAACTCAGCCCGCGATTATATCAGCGGGGGAAAACCCTGTCTCGGGATCTCCCTACAAGCCAAGTGTCGTTGCGGGCAGACAGTGGGTGGATTCGTCCCACACCTGCGCATACCGTGGTACCAGCGGTTCGACCTGGGCGGGGCTGGCCAGCACCGATCGGCCCCGGAAGGCATCCCAGTGCACGCGTCGCACGAGGTGCTGGGCGTCGCCGAGCAGGACGCTTTCATCGATGCGCAGGGATGACGGATACGTCCGGCATTCGATGCGCGCCGGAAATGCGCGGCGGGTGCGCATGAAGCGCGTGCCGTTGCGTTCCAGCCACTCGTGCTGTCCGACCAGCACCTGCACCTGCGCGCCGCGGCGCAGGGCACCCCGCAGCGCCTGCTCGCCGGCGGCCGTCTCGAGCGGCCAGCCTTCGAAGCTGCGGTCGAGCAGGATGATCGTGTGGCGACACAGATCCAGGGCTTCGATGATGGCGGTGTGGAACGCGCTCCGGGTGTCGAAGGGGGTGTCCGTGGCGGGTCTCATGGTGCGGACCGGCGCGCGCGCCCGGGCGCGGGGGCGTCGGCCGGTGCAAAGTGGATCCAGCCGGAATCCCACCATGCGCGCAAGGTGCAGAACAAGGGCGAGTCGACCGGCGCGTCCGCGAGTGCGCCGGGCGGCAGGCGCCGCACATCCGCGAAGCGCTTCAGCGGCGCCCGCAGGCCGCCCTCCAGCCGGAGGTCTTCTCCATTGATGAAGAAACGGTTGCCCCGGTACGCCATGCGCGTGCGGCGGTCGGCGAGCAGCGATGCATCGGCCAGCCGCGCGGCGAATGCGTCGTCCGACAGGCGGCGCGTCGGGGGCTCGAACCAGACCGACGGCTTGGGCTCGGTCACGTACCGCCCGATGAACGCATCGACCTGCGCACGCGTCGGACGCCAGTCGAGCAGCCAGCGCGACAGGGTGCCGTGCATGGCGGCCGGGAGTTCGCCCGGATGCCGGGTGGGCGGGGTGCCCGGATCTGCGTAGCGCGGATCCGGCCCCTGCGGCGCCTCGTCGGCGCAGTCTCCGAGAAACGCGCGCAGCAGTTCGTGGCGGGAGGGCGCCCGGAAGCCGATCGAGAAGGTCATGCAGTTGCCCACCGCCACGCCGTCATGACACCAGTCGGGTGGGAGATAGAGCATGTCGCCGGGTTCGAGCAGCCACTCCTCGGTGGGCTCGAAGCGCGCGAGCTGGCGCACCGGACGGTCTGGGGCCAGCGTGCGGTCCTGCGGCGGCGGGGCGATGCGCCAGCGTCGCGTGCCGTGGGCCTGCAGCAGGAACACGTCGTACGAGTCGAGGTGCGGGCCGACGCCGCCGCCGTCGGTGGCGAAGCTGATCATCAGATCGTCGAGCCGCGCGTCGGCGACGAAGCGGAACCGTTCGATCAGCGTCCGGGCGGCGTCGTGCAGGGTGTCGACGCCCTGCACGAGCAGCGTCCAGTTGCGCCGGCCGCGCGACGGAAGCTCGTCGGGGGCGAACGGTCCGTGCCGCAGCTTCCAGCGGGCGGAAAATGCGGTGATCAGGCGGGATTCGACGTCGTCGCGTTCGGCCAGCGCGAAGACCTCGGCGGGATCGATCGGGCTTCGGAACCCGGGGAACGCACCCCGCACCAGCAGTGGTCGGCGCTGCCAGTGACGCCGCATGAAGTCGTCTACACTCAGGCCGCCGAGCGGTGGATTCGGGCTGCGCATCAATCGATTATAGGGTTCGGCGATGCAGATCAACGACGACGTGTGGGTGACGGTGCGATATCGTCTGTTCGATGTCCAGGGCGAGCCGCTCGAGGCCGGGGAGCGCGAGCTCACCTTCCTTCAGGGCGGCTATGGCGCCGTCTTCCCGTTGATCGAAGAGGCGCTGGCGGGGCAGACCGTGGGCTTCCGCACCACCGTGCACCTCGAGCCGGAGGACGGGTTCGGCGACTACGACGCCGATCTCGTGCGGCTGGCGCCCCGTGCCGATTTTCCGGACGAGCTCGAGGTGGGCATGACGTTCGAGGGCGTGCCGGGCGCGCGCGACGACGCCGAAGACGACGGCCTGTACACGGTCACCGACTTCACCGACGAAGCCGTCGTGCTCGACGGCAACCATCCGCTGGCGGGGATGGCACTGCGCTTCCAGCTCGAAGTGATCGACGTGCGCGAAGCCACCCAGGCGGAGATCGAGCGCGAGCGCGAGGTGGCGGGCGGCTACGACGATCCGGACCTCGCAGAGGCCCTGGCCGCACGGCGGGACGCGCGGCGGCTCGAGGCCCACGCCGATGACGCCGATGACGCCGATGAAGACGACGCCGATGACGATGATGCCGGGGAAGACGCGACGTCCGGGGGCGGCGGGCCCGGACGCCGGCTGCACTGACGCCGTGCGGTTCAGCCGGGCGCGGCCTGGCGTTTCACGATGTCGAACAGTGGGGTGCGCCCCGGCGCCACGTCGATGCGGATCCACGACGACGTGACGGGCCATCCGTAGCTCTCGATCCGGGCGAAGTTCTTCACCGGCGCGCCGCTGGCGTCCCGCAACGGTCTGTTCGACTGGAACCGGTGCGTGTCGCCGTGCAGGAACAGCACTTCCCCCGGCCACTGCGTGGCCAGTTCCGCGAGCAGCCGGCGCAGATCGAAGTACGCGTCGTCGGGTGTGCGGCGCGGCGCGCGCACCGTGCCGAAGAGGCCGCTGTCCGCCTCGAAGCCGGGGTTGGCGTGCGCAGCGATCACGATACCCGAGGCCGATAGGGCGCCGGCGTGGGTGAACGCCTGCCGCAGCCACTGCGCATTGGCCGCTTCGCGCGCGACGTTGTGCTGTGTCAGTGCGGCCCCCGATTCACGGCCGTTGTGGCTGCCCGGCAGGTTGATGGTGACGAACACCACGGCGCCCGGGCCGCTGCCCACCGTCCAGCGCAGGTTCTCGGGAAAGGGGTGGGCCGGGTCGACCAGTGACTGCTGCTCGATCCGGGTCGCCCCGGGCAGCGGGGGCTTGGACGGCAGGTGATCGGGGGTGAAGAACAGGCGCCGCAGCGCAGCCAGACGTTCGACTGGGCGGAACGCGCCCGACGACGGCCGCCAGCAGTCGGTCCACTCGTTGTCGCCGGGCGTGAGGATCAGCGGCTGCCGCCCGCTCAGCAGCAATCGCTGACGGCGTTGCAGCAGGTCGTCGTCACACCGCTCGCTGCCGCCCTTGATGTCGCCGACATGCAGCACGAATGCCACCGACGGGCCGATGTCCGCGAGCAGCTGCGTCATCTGCTGCTCGTCGACCGTGCTGTAGGGCGTGTCGCCGATCAGGGCGAAGCTGAACGGCCTGGTCGCCGAGCGCACGCCCGGTTCCTGCCCGGTCGCCGGTTGCACGCCCCGCTCCTGCGCACTCCACAGGGGCGTCGCCGCCGAGCATCCCGCCGCGAGGCACACGAGCGCGTCGCGTCGGTTCATCGGACGAGCCGTCCGTGCAGTTCGTACAGCAGGTCGAGGGCGGCGCGTGCGCTGAGCTGGTCGGGCTCGGTCTCGCGCAGCCGTTGCACCACCTCCCGCACCGCGTCCTCGGCCGCGCGTGCGGCGTCCGCATCGCGGCCGCGGTCGGTGTCGGCTGCGGAGCCCGCTGCCGCACCCTCTGCCGCGCCTTCTGCCGAATCGGCCGCCGACGCGCCGAACAGGTCGATCTGTGCGTCGTCCTCGCGGGCGCGCGCCTCCAGCGCCTCGAGCAGCTGGCCGGCGGCGCGCACGACCGGCGGCGGCAGGCCGGCCAGCCGCGCGACCTGGAGGCCGTAGCTGCGGTTGGCGGGCCCGTCGCGCACCTCGTGCAGGAACGCGATGCCGCCGCGATGCTCGGCCGCAGCAAGGTGCCGGTTGATCGCCTGCGGATGGCGCTGTGCAAGCTGCGTGAGCTCGAAGTAGTGCGTCGCGAACAGCGTGAAGGCGCGGTTGTGCGTGAGCAGCCGCCCGGCGATCGCGTGCGCCAGCGACAGCCCGTCGAAGGTGGACGTGCCGCGTCCGATCTCGTCCATCAGCACGAGCGACTGCTCGGTCGCCGCGTTCAGGATCGCCGCGGCCTCGGTCATCTCGACCATGAAGGTCGAGCGGCCGCCGGCGAGGTCGTCGGAGGCGCCGATGCGCGTGAAGATGCGGTCGATCGGGCCGAGCACGCAGCGGTCGGCCGGCACGAAGCTGCCGCAGTAGGCCAGCAGGACGATCAGCGCCACCTGCCGCATGTAGGTCGACTTGCCGCCCATGTTCGGGCCGGTCAGGATGACCATGCGTCGCCGCTCGTCGAGCACGCAGTCGTTCGGCACGAACCGCTCGACGCGCGTCTCGACCACCGGGTGCCGGCCGCCGCGGATCTCGATCCCCGGCAGGCGCTCGAAGCGCGGCGCCACCCAGCCGAGATCGCGCGCGCGCCCCGCCAGGCAGGCCAGCACGTCGATCTCGGCGATCGCGCGGCCGATGCGCTGCCAGTCCGCGACCGACGGGGCGATCCGGTCGAGCAGCGCTTCGTAGAGCGCCCGCTCGCGCGCCAGCGCACGTTCGCGCGCCGACAGCGCCTTGTCCTCGAACGCCTTCAGCTCGGGCGTGATGTAGCGCTCCGCATTCTTCAGCGTCTGGCGCCGGCGGTAATCGTCGGGCACCTTCGTGCTCTGGCCGTGCGTGACCTCGATGAAGAAGCCGTGCACGTTGTTGAAGCCGACCCGCAGGTTGGCGATGCCGGTGCGCTCGCGCTCGCGCAGCTCGATCGCCGCGAGGAACTGGTCGCAGTCCTCGTCGATGCTGCGCAGTTCGTCGAGCGTGGCATCGGCCCCGCGCCGGAACACGCCGCCGTCGCGCACCATCGCCGCCGGTTCGTCGGCGAGCGCGGCGCGCAGGGCGTCGACCGCCGCGGCGGGGGCCACGAGCGCCGCGGCGTCGCCCGCGAAGAGCGCCGCGTCGACGCCGCGCAGCGCCTGCGCGATCTCGTCCAGCGCGCCGACCGCGTCGCGCAGCGCGGCGAGCTCGCGCGGGCGCACGGACCGCAGCGCGATGCGTGCGGCGATCCGTTCGAAGTCGACCGTGCGCGACAGCAGCGGGCCGAGCGCAGCGCCGGCGCCGGATGCGGAACCGGCCCCGTCCATCAGGGCTGCGACCCGCTGATGCCGGTGCGCGGCGGCGGCCTGGGCGCGCAGCGGCTGCTGCAGCCAGCGGCGCAGCAGCCGGCCGCCGGCGCTGGTCGCGCAGTGCTCCAGCACCTCGAGCAGGCAGGCGCCGCTTTCCCCGCGCAGGGTCTCGGTGATCTCCAGGTTGCGCCGCGCGACCGGGTCGACGATCAGGTAGTCGTCGCCGTGGAACACCCGCAGTCCCTGCAGGTGGGTGGGGGCCGTGCCCTGCGTGCGCGTGACGTGGTCGATCAGCGCGCCGAGCGCGCCCACGGCGTCCGGTGCCTCGTCGACGCCGAAGCCGGCGAGGTCGCCCACGTCGAGCAGCGCCGCCAGGGCCCGCTGCGCGCGCGGCACGTCGAACTGCCAGTCGGGCGCGCGACTGAACGACAGCCCGGCCGGCGGGCCGGCGCCGTCGGGGCCGTCGAACAGCTGCGCCGCGTCGACCGACTCGGGCAGCACCAGCTCGGCCGGCCGCAGGCGCTCGAGCTCGGCGGCCCACTGCGCGGGCGTGAATTCGGCGATCCAGCATTCGCCGCTGGCGACCACCATCCAGGCCACGGCCAGCCGGCGCTTCAGGGGCAGCACCGACATCAGCAGCCGGTCGTCGCGCTCGGGCAGCAGCTGGGCATCGGTGATCGTGCCCGGCGTGACGATGCGCACCACCTTGCGCTCGACCGGCCCCTTGGACAGGGCCGGGTCGCCGATCTGCTCGCAGATCGCGACCGACTCGCCGATGCGGATCAGGCGTGCCAGGTACTGCTCGATCGAGTGCACCGGCACGCCGGCCATCGGAATCGGCTGACCCGCCGACGCGCCGCGCCGTGTCAGCGTGATGCCCAGCAGCCGCGCCGCCTTCTCGGCGTCGTCGTAGAACAGCTCGTAGAAGTCGCCCATCCGGTAGAGCAACAGGGTGCCCGGATGCTCGGCCTTGATGCGCAGGTACTGCTGCATCATCGGCGTGTGCTGGGCGAGGTCCGGGCCGGCGGCAGGGGCGGCGGCCTGGCCGGCGCGCGGGGCGGCGCGGTTGGGGTTCCGTTGTCCTTGGGGGTCGGGCACGTGTCGGTCGGTCGGAGGTGGCGGCGATCGCCCGAATCTTACCGGCCGGGACGCCCGGGACCGGGACGTCCGGAGCCGCGCGCCGCGGTCCGTCGCCTGCCCGGGGTACAGTCCCGCCTGACCGCCCGAAGGAGCAGGGATGAACAGGCATCGACTTCAGATCACCGTCTACACCGACTACAAGAGCCCCTACGCCTACGTCGCGAAGAACCCCACCCGGGCGCTGGCGGCGGAATACCCCGTCGACCTGGTCTGGCGCCCGTACACGCTGCGCATCGCCGAGTATCTCGACGCCGTCGACACGCGCAGCGCGCACAACTGGCGCAAGGTGAAGTACGCGTACATGGATGCCCGGCGGCTGGCGAACCGCCAGGGCCTGGTGCTGAAGGGGCCGCGGCGCATCTACGACGGCAGCCTGGCCAGTATCGGGATGCTGTTCGCGCAGCGGTCGGGGTTCTTCGACGCCTATCACGACCGCACGTTCGAGCGCTTCTGGACGCACGATCTCGACATCGACGCGATGGACGCGATGCAGGACCACGTCGCCCGGCTGGGCGGCGACGCGGACGCATTCCTGCGCTTCGCGCAGGGCGCGGGCGCCGACGAGCACCGATCGATCGTCGCGGCGGCTGAAGCGATGGGGGTGTTCGGCGTCCCCACCGCGGTGCTCGACGGCGAGCTGTTCTGGGGCGGCGACCGCATCGATGCGCTGCGCCGGGCGATCGAGGACCGGCTCGCGGCGGGCGCTGCGGTCGCACGCGCGGAAGGACGGCATGCCGCATCCTGACTACCCTCTCGAGCAGCGCACGATCGGCCGCGTGCTCGCCGACAAGGCGCTGCGCGTCCCGCAGCGCGCGTTCCTGCTCTGGCAGGGGCGCACGACCACGTACGCGGACGTCGAGACCCTGACCAACCGCTACGCCAACGGATTCGCGGCGCTCGGCATCGGCCACGGCGACCACGTGGCGGTGATGCTGCCCAACGGTCCGGAGTTCCTGTGGGTGGTGTGGGGCCTGGGCAAGCTCGGCGCGGTCGCGGTCCCGCTCAACACGGCGGCCAAGGGCGAGATGCTGCACTACTTCGTCGACCAGTCCGATGCCTGCTGCATGGTCGTCGACGACGCATGGGCGGACCGGGTGCGGGCGATCGCGCCGCGCCTGGGCAAGGTGCGCACCTGGGTGCGTCGTGTGTCGGACGGCGGCGATGCCCGGGCGGTCGGCGATGCGCCGGCGGTCGGAGAGACCCGGGCGGTCGGCGATGCGCAGGACTTCGGCGTGCCGGGCGCGCGGGTGATCACGCTCGATGCGCTCGTCTCGGCCGACGACCGCCCGCCGCCGGTCGAGCGCGTGCGCCACGACGATACCCACCTGATCCTCTACACCTCGGGCACCACCGGGCCGTCGAAGGGCGTGCTGTGCCCGCATGCGCAGGGGCTGGGCGTCGGTCGGCAGATAGCCGGGGCCTACGGCTACCGTGAAGACGACATCCTCTACACCTGCCTGCCGCTCTTCCACGCCAACGCGCTGTGGTACTCGTGCTGTGCTGCGCTGTGGGCCGAGGCGGCGGTCGCGCTGGCGCCGCGCTTCTCGGCCAGCAGCTTCTGGGACGACCTGCGCACGACCCGTGCCACGCAGTTCAACGCCCTGGGCGCGATGACCAACATCATCCTGCAGCTGCCGCCCGGCCCGCACGAGCGCGACCACGCGCTGCGCCAGTGCATGGTGGTGCCGATGCAGAAGGCGCTGTATGCCGAGATCCGGCAGCGCTTCGGCGTCCAGGTCACGTCGCTGTTCGCGATGACGGAGAACTTCGCCATCACCGTGTTCAGGCCTGACGACCGCGCCGACAAGGCGGGCTCGGCGGGCGCGCCGCACGGGGCGTCCGAGCTGCGCATCGTCGACGACGACGGGCGGGTGCTGCCGGCCGGGGCGGTCGGCGAGATCCAGGTGCGGCCGCTGCACCCGGGCTCGATGATGAAGGGCTACTACAAGATGCCCGAGGAGACCGCGCGCGCCTTCGCCGACGGGTGGTTCTGCACCGGCGACCGGGGCTGGCTCGACGAAGACGGCTACCTGGTCTTCGTCGACCGCAAGAAGGAGGCCATCCGCCGGCGCGGCGAGAACATCTCGGCGTACGAGGTCGAGATGATCCTGTCGAAGCACCCGGCCATTCTCGAGGTGGCGGCCGTGCCGGTGCCCTCGGAGATGAGCGAGGACGAGGTGATGGTGTACGTGGTGCGCAAGCCGGGCGCGCAGGTGAGCGCCGAGGAGGTCGTGCGCTTCGCGGTCGAGCACATGAACTACTACATGGTGCCGCGCTTCGTCGCCTTCATCGACGCGCTGCCGAAGACGGCGACCGAGAAGATCGAGAAGTACAAGCTCAAGCAGGAGGCGCTCGCGCGCCGTGACACCCTGTGGGACCGCGAGCGTGCGGGCATCACGGTGCGCCGGTCATGACCCGGCGTGCCGCGATCCTGGGCTACGCCGCGGTGCCCGTCGGCAGCCATCAGCGCGCGCAGGGCGACGCCGCCGTGCTCGAGCACGAGCTGGCCACCGGCGTCGTGCTCGACGCGATGGCGATGGCCGGGCTGGGCCGGGAGGACCTCGAAGGCGTGGTGGTCGCGCACCCGGGCGACCACACCCGGCAGTGCTACTTCCACACGTTCCTGACGGCGCACCTGGGCATCCGCGCGCGGTCCACGGTGATGCAGGTGCTGGGCAACGGCATGACCGGCGGGCACGCGTTCGACCAGGCGCTGCAGCAGGTCACCTCGGGGCAGGCCGACTGTGTGCTGTCGGTGGGCGTGCATTTCGAGACCGGGGTGCCGACCGCACGTCACCTCGACTACAGCATCCGCCTGACCGGTGACGTCGACTTCCAGACCGTGTTCGGCGCGGTGCCGATCGCCTGGTACGCGATGGACGCGCAGCGCTACCTGCACGAGCACCGCATGCCGCGCGCGACGCTGGCGTCGATCGCGGTGAAGAACCGCCTGCACGCGCAGCGCAACCCGCTGGCGCAGTACCGCGGACCGCTGTCGCTGGACGACGTGCTGAACGCCCGGCCGATCGTCGAGCCCCTCGGGCTGTACGAGGTGCCGGGGCGCGCCGACGGTGCGGTGGCGCTGGTGATCGTCAGCGAAGACGCCGCGCGTGCAAGCGGCCGGCCCTACGTGATCGTGCGCGGCCGCGGCTTCGAGCACGAGGGCCTGCACCAGATCGCCGACCGGCCGTCCGATGCGCTCGACTACGGCACGCTGCGCATCGCGTCGCGCCGGGCGCTGGACGACGCCGGGCTCGCACTCTGCGACATCGGCACCTTCCAGGTGTATGCGCCGTGCACCATCGTCGAGGCGCTCGGCACCGAGGCGCTGGGTCTGTTCCCGCGCGGACGGGGCGCGCCGGCGGCCGCTGCGGGCGAGACCCGGTTCGACGGGCGGCATCCGGTGAACACCTGCGGCGGCTGCCTGTCGCGCGGACATCCGCCCGAGGTCACGCCGCTCTACGACGTGGTCGAGTCGGTGATGCAGGTGCTGGGACGCGCGGGCGACCGCCAGGTGGCGCGCCCTGCCTTCGCGATGACGATCTGCGAGCTCGGCAAGTACAACGCCGCGCTGGTGCACGTGCTGGAGGGGGCGGCATGACGTCGCACGAGGATTCGTCGATGCCGGTCGTCGACATGCCCGGCAACCGCCCGTTCGCCCCCCGCGTGTCCGGGTTCACGCGCCCGTTCTGGGACGCGCTCGGCGCCGGCCGCCTGTGCACGACCCGCTGCGCCGATTGCGGCGCGTTCGGCTTTCCGCCACGCAACCTGTGCGCACGTGCTGGAGCCGCACGGTGCGCTGGGTCGAACTCGCGCCGCACGGGCGGCTCTACAGCTTCACACGCGTGCATGTCGTGCCGGGCGCGTTCGCCGGCGACGCGCCCTATGCGATCGGCATCGTCGACCTCGCCGACGGCGTGCGGCTGATGTGCCGGATGCTGGGCGAGGTGACGGCCGACCATCTCGACCGGCCGGTCGAGATGGTCGTGCTGCGCTACGACGACGGCCCGCTGTTCGGGGCGCGGGTGGTGTGACGGCACGCCGCGCGGGGCCGTCGCGCGGCGGCTGCGCGCCGGTCTCCGCGCAGCGCGGGCGACCGACCGTTCGGCAGGTCTGCGCGCCATGCATGTGGATGAATGCTTGGGAGATGCGGCCGATCTCTGCTAGAAACGGGGTGCGTGCGGCGCCGACGCGTCCGGCACCCGGTGTGCGCACGTGCTGCACCGGGTATTGCCGTGAACGATCGATCGGAACAGAGGGCTGGCCCCACCGGCCCCACCGGCGCCATCAGGCCACGTCTCGTCGCCGGACTGCGTGCGTTGTCGCCGCTGCACTCCATGCGCGGGCGGTTCGCCTTCGTGATGGGCGTCTCGGGCATCGTGCTCGGGTCGCTGCTCACCGGCGTGATGGAGTGGCGCTGGGAGCGCAGTGCCGAGGCGTCGGCCCGGCGTGCGCTGCAGCTCACCGCCCTGCGGATCGCCGGCACGCTGGCCAAGGACCTGGAGGCGCGCAAGCACGAGATCCAGGTGATGGCCGAGCTGATCGGCCGGGGTCCTCTGGACGCGCCGGACCTCATCCGCGATCAGTTCGATCGTCTCCAGGCGCGCGAACCCGGATACGCATGGATCGGCCTCGCTGCGGCGGACGGTCGGGTCATCGCCGCCAGCGGCGGCCTGCTCGAGGCGCAGGACGTGTCGATGCGGCCGTGGTTCCAGGCGGGCCTGCGCGGTGCGTTCGTCGGCGAGCCGCACGAAGCCCGCCTGCTGGCGGGGCTGCTGCCGGTGCGCGAAGGCGGCGAGCCGCTGCGGTTCATGGACGTTGCCATGCCGGTCGGCGGTGGCGCGCTCGGACCGGCCGTGCTCGGCGCGCATCTGCACTGGAGCTGGGTGCGTGCGATCGCCGCCGACGCGGTCGGCGACCTCGACCGCGCCCACCCGGTGGAGGTCGTGATCGCCAATGCCCAGGGCCAGTGGATGCTTCGGCTTCCGACGTCGGCCCCCGACGGGTATGCGCTGCCGGCGGAGGGATCGGGCACCGACCGGTACCTCTCCGCCGAGGCTCCGGTGCGGTTCCCGGCCGCGGCGACCCCCCTGGTCTGGACGGTCACCGTGCGCGAGGAGGCTCGCCTGGCGCATGCGCCGATTGCCGACAGCCGTCGCGTGCTGCTGCTGCTGACCGGGCTCGCCGCGCTGCTGTTCGCCGTTGCGAGCTGGTTTCTGGCCGAGCGTGTCGTGCGTCCGATCGTCGCCCTGGCCGATGCCGCCCGCGCGCACCGTTCACGGCGTGCCGTGGTGCGGGACGACCCCGCCGACGCGGGCCGGGACGAGACCGGCGTCGTGGGCGACGTGCTGCACCAGATGGCGTTCTACGACGCGCTCACCGGTCTGGCCAACCGCCGGCTGCTGCACGAGCGTCTGTCGCTGGCGATCCCGCAGGGCAAGGCGGCGGGCGAGCACGGTGCGATCCTGCTGGTGGATCTCGACGGATTCCGCCTGCTCAACGACACACGGGGCCACGAGACCGGCGACCTGCTGCTCGTCGAAGTCGCCCGCCGGCTAGCCAGTATCGCGCGTCCCGGCGACACGCTGGCGCGCCTGGGGGGCGACGAATTCGTGCTGCTGATGCGGGGCCTGGACGGCGAGCGCGCGGCGGCGACCCGTGCGGCGCAGGCGCGCGCCGAGGCGATCGTGCCGCTGATCCTCGCGCCGGTGCGTCTCGGCGAAGAGACCGCCAGCTTCGGTGCCGCCATCGGCATCTGCCTGTTCGGCGATCGGGACACGAGCGCGGCCGACCTGCTGCAGCAGGCGGAAGTGGCGATGTTCGAGGCCAAGCGCTCCGAGCACGCGCGCATCCGCTTCTTCGACGACCACATGCAGGCCGCGCTCGATGAGCGCGTGCTCCTCGAAGCAAGGCTGCGCCAGGCGATCCCGTCCGAACTGGTGCTCGTCGTTCAGCGGCAGGTCGACGCCCGGGCGCGTGTGATCGGCGCGGAGGTGCTCGTCCGCTGGAATCACCCGGTGATGGGCATGGTGTCGCCGGCACGCTTCATTCCGCTGGCGGAGGACACGGGTCTGATCGTTCCGATGGGGCGCTGGGTGCTGGCGTCGGCGTGCGCGCAGATCGCCCGGTGGCGGGGACGCGCGGGCCTGTCGGACCTCACGCTGGCCGTCAACGTGAGCGCCCGCGAGTTCCGTCATCCGGGCTTCGTCGATCACGTGCTGCGCACGCTCGACGCGACCCGCATCGATGCCACGCGGCTGAAGCTCGAACTCACCGAAAGCATCCTCGCCGACGACGTGGATGCGGTCGTGCGCAGCATGAGCGCCCTCAAGGCGCGCGGCGTGCAGTTCTCGCTCGACGACTTCGGCACCGGCTTCTCGTCGCTTGCCTACCTGCAGCGGATGCCGCTCGACCAGCTGAAGATCGACCAGTCGTTCGTGCGCAGCGTGGTGACGAGTGCCGGCGACGCTTCGATCGTGCGCACCGTGATCGCGCTGGGCCGCGGCCTCGGGCTCGAAGTGATCGCCGAAGGCGTCGAGACGGAGGCGCAGCGCGCGTTCCTGGCCGACAGCGGCTGTGACCGCTTCCAGGGCTACCTGTTCGGCCGCCCGGTGCCCGTCGACGAATTCGAACGGGGCATCACTGCCGATTGACGGTAGGATTCCGGCCGTCGCAGGCCGCACCGGCCCGGACGCCTCTGACCCGCCGCCCTGGCGCGCGGGCCGCGTGATGCCTCGATCATGATCCACCAATGACAGCCGACACAGCGAAAGACCCGGCCCAGGGCACCTGGGTGGTCATCGTGGCGCTCGGCATCACCCAGATCGTCGGCTGGGGCACGATCTTCTACAGCTTCTCGGTTCTGCTCGAGTCGGCGCAGCAGGCGCTCGGGGCCTCGCGCAGCACCGTGGTCGGCGCCTTCTCCGTCGCGCTGCTGACCACCGGCGTGTGTGCGACGTGGGCCGGCCGCATCATCGACCGGCACGGCGGCCGATGGCTGATGACGGGCGGGTCCGTCGCGGCCGGCGCGCTGCTGATGGCGATGGGTCGCGTCGAGTCGGTCGCCGCCTTCTACGGCGTGTGGGCGCTGCTCGGCGTGGCGATGTCGGCCTGCCTGTACGAGCCCGCGTTCGCCGTCATCACCAAGGCGTTCGGCAGCGGCTACCGGCGCGCGATGACAGCGCTCACGCTGATCGCAGGCTTCGCCAGCACGGTGTTCTGGCCGCTGTCGCAGTGGCTGCTGGCGCTGCTCGGCTGGCGCGACACGCTGCTGGTGCTCGGCGCGATGAATCTGCTCGTGTCGGCCCCGCTGCACCTGTTCTGCCTGCCCCGAAGCGTCCCGCGGGCGGGGGCTGGACATGGAGCCCGGGCGGCGGTCACCCCGGACCCATCGGCTGCGGCCGCGGCGTCTGCCAGGGTGGACGCATCGGGTGCGGCCGGAGCGTCTGCCGGAACTGTCGCATCGGGCGCATCGGGCGCGCCCGGAGTGGCGGGCACGTCTGGCACGTCCGAACCGCCTCGGACGGGCCCCGGCCGTCGCTCGCTGTCGTTCTCCGAGGTGCTGCGCGATCCGCGCTTCTACTGGCTGGCCGGCGCGTCGGTCTGCAATGCGATGGTGTTCTCGTCGCTGTCGGTGCACCTGATCCCGCTGCTGCAGGCCAAGGGTCTGACGGCCGCGGCCGCGGCGGGCGTGGGCGCCCTGATCGGACCGATGCAGGTGGCCGGCCGGGTGGTCGAATTCACGTTCGCACGCAACGTCTCCTCGCGCCGCGTCGGGCTGGTCGCGCTGTCGATCCTTCCGCTCGGTCTGGTGGCGCTCTGGCTGGGCGGACGCGAGGCCTCCGCCTACGTGCTGTTCGGCGTGCTCTACGGCGTTGGCAATGGCGTGATGACGATCGTGCGCGGGGCGATCCCGGTCGAATTGTTCGGGCGTGACCACTACGGCGCCGTCGGTGGTGCGCTCGCCGGCATGGGCATGGTGGCGCAGGCGTCGGCGCCGTTCCTCGCGTCGCTCGTGTGGGGCGCGTTCGGCGGGTACGACCCGGTGGTGCTGATGCTGATCGGATTCTGCGGCGCCGCCACCCTGTGCTTCGCCAGCGCCACGCGGGGGATGGTGCGCGTGCAGTAGCATTGCCGGCGCATTCGGAGGATGGCAGACATGAGCAACTCGATCCAGCGTGCGGAGTTTGGTCCCGTCACGGTTTTCTTCGGCGACAAGGGGGGCAAGTATCCCGACGGCAACCAGGTCGTCGTGCGCGGCAGCGACAGCCGTGCGGTCTTCGATTCCCCCCTGGTGTCGAACCTCATCGGGCCCGAGTACGACGAGGCCGACCTGTCGATCCTCGGCCACGTGCACGAGGACCACATGGTCGGCCTGCACCGCATCCCGCGTGCGCAGGTGCACGTGCACGAGCGCGACGTCGAGGCGGCGCGCAGCTGGGAAGGGCTTGCCCGCCACTACGGCTATTCCGAGGCGGTGCTCGCCACCATGCGGGTCAAGATCGCCAAGGAGTTCTCCTACGCGCCCCGGCCGGACGCGATCGCCTACCGCGACGGCGCGGTCTGGGACCTGGGCGGCGTGCGCGTGCGGGCGATCCACATGCCCGGCCACACGTCCGGGCACTGCGTGCTGCTGGTGGAGCCGCACGGCATCGCGTTCATCGGCGACATCGACCTGTCGAGCTTCGGGCCGTACTACGGCGACGCCACGTCCAGCCTGGCCGAGTTCCGCGCCACGCTGCGGCGCGTGGTCGACGTGCCGGCGAAGGTCTGGATCACCTCGCACCACAAGGGGGTGTACACCGACCGCACCGCGTTCCTGGACGCGCTGGCCGCGTTCGGCGCCCGCGTCGGCGATCGCGAGCAGCGCGTGCTCGACCTGCTGGCCGAGCAGCCCCGATCGCTTGCCGAGCTGGTGGCCTGCCGCGTCGTGTACCGGCCGGAAGCGACCGACGGCTGGGTCGAGGACGTCGAGGCGCACAGCATCCGCCAGCACCTGGCCGAGCTGGTGGCGGCGGGCCGCGTCGCGCAGCGCGACGACGGCCGCTACCGCATCGCCGCGTAGGCACACGCACCGGGCGCAGTCGTTGGCATGCCCCGTGCGCGTGAGCGCCAGCCCTACTCGCGGGCGATCTCCACGCGCGCCGCGGCGTCGTCGTCGATCGCCTGGTGCGCATCGAGCGTGACCGTCACCGCGCGCAGCCGTCCCGTGAACTCGAACGGGGCGGCGTAGTCCGAGACCGGGCTGCCGCGGTCCCGCCCGATGTCCAGGCCGCTCCACGACACGAAGTTGTTGAAGCCGGCCTGCGGCTCGATCGTGCCGGCGGGCTGCCCGTCGATCAGCAGCGTGCCGCGCCGGAACGTGGGGGCGAACGCGTGCGCGGCCACTGGTGTCTTGGGCACCCGCGCCAGCGGTCCGATCTCCATGCGGAATCCGAGGCGCCGGCGGCCCGGCGGGATCGGCCGGTCCGACACGACGACCTGGTGCAGGCCGCCGATGTTCAGGTCGTGCACCAGGCGTGCGTCGCGCACGAACAGGCTGTAGCCCGACGTGGCGTCGCCGTGCGCGATCAGCACGCCGGCGCTGCCCGCGTCGACGTCGACGTCGGCTTCGATCAGGTAGCCGCGACCGCGCACGTCGGGTGCCACGTCGGTGGGGATGTGACCGACGCCCGCATGCAGCACGAAGCGGCGGCGCGGCCCGTGATACCGGCGCGCGTTCTCGGCGAACCGCGGCCCGAAGCGGTCGTCGAGCGGCAGCACCTGGCAGCGCTCGGCCTCCTGCCACCACAGCTCCACCAGCGCCTGAAGGCGCTGCGGCTCGTGCTGCGCGCGATCGTCGGTCTCGGAGAAGTCGCGGTCGAGGTGGAACAGCTCCCAGCGGTCGGCGTCGAACGGCGTGCCCGGCGCATGGAACGCAACCGCCTTCCAGCCGTCGTGCCACAGGCCCCGGTGCCCGAACATCTCGAAATACTGCGGCGCCCGACGCGCGGGGGCGGACGGATCGCGCAGACTGGCCGCGAAGCTCTCGCCCTCGATCGGCATCTGCGCCACCCCGTTGATCTCGGCGGGCGCCTGCAGGCCGATCAGTTCGAGCAGTGTGGGCGCGAGGTCGACCGCGTGGCGAAAGCCGTGCCGCAGCTCGCCGCGGGCCGGCAGGCCGGCCGGCCAGCTCACGATCAGCGGGTCGCGGATGCCGCCGCCGTGCGTGTTCTGCTTGTACCGGCGCAGCGGCGTGTTGGCCGCCATCGCCCAGCCCAGCGGGAAGTTCGAGTGGGTGTCGGGGCCGCCGATGTCGTCGATGCGGCGGATCTTCTCGGCCAGGGGCTCGGGCTTGAAGTTGTACGGGCCCATCGCGTTGATCATGCCCAGCGGTCCGCCCTCCTGGCTGGCGCCGTTGTCGGACAGCACCAGCACCAGCGTGTCGTCGGCCATGCCCGAGGTCTCGAGGAACGCGAGCAGACGGCCGATCTGCTGGTCGGCGTGGTCGAGCATCGCCGCGTACGCGCTCTGCAGGCGGGTGAACAGCCGCCGCTCATCCGTGCCGAGCGTGTCCCATGCGGGAACACCGTCGTTGCGCGGCGGCAGGCGCGTGTCGGCCGGTACGATCCCCAGCGCCTTCTGCCGCGCGAAGCGGCGCTCGCGCTCGACGTCCCAGCCATGGGCGAAGCGCGCGTCGTAGCTGCGGATCAGGTCCATCGGCGCCTGGTGGGGCGCATGGCACGCGCCGAAGGCCAGCCACAGCAGCCAGGGCGCATCCGGCGCGTCGGCGAGGTGGTCGGCGAGATAGCGGATCGACTGGTCGACGAGATCGACGCTCAGGTGGTAACCGGTCTCGAACGTGCCGGGCGGGTCGATGTGCGTGTTGTCGCGCACGAGCTCCGGCGCGAACTGGTCGGTCTCGGCATCCATGAAGCCGTAGAAGCGATCGAAGCCGCGGCCCAGCGGCCAGCCATCGTAGGGGCCCGCCGGTCCGGTCTGCGTGAGCGGCGTCACGTGCCACTTGCCGACCATCGTCGTGCGGTAGCCGGCGGGGCGCAGCATCTCGGCGAGCGTGCCGGCCTCGCGTGCGATCTTGCCGCGGTAGCCGGGATAGCCGCTGTCGAAGTTGGCCAGGCAGCCGACCCCCACCGAGTGGTGGTTGCGCCCGGTGAGCAGCGCCGAGCGGGTCGTCGAGCACATCGCCGTGGTGTGGAATCCGGTGTGCCGCAGACCGCGCTGCGCGATGCGGTCGATGTGGGGCGTGTCGATCGCCGAGCCGTAGCAGCCGAAGTCCGAGAAGCCCACGTCGTCGAACAGCACCACCAGGATGTTCGGCGCGCCGGCCGGCGGCCGCGGTGCATCGGGCCAGTGCGGGGTCGAGTCCTGCCAGGTGCGGCCGATGCGAGGCGGGTTCATCCGGGATCTCCTGCGGGGTGGGGCCGGCGACGATGCGTCGCGGAATGCCACGACCGCCCGGCGATCCGTTGTGGGACCATTATCCGCAGGGCAGGCCGGGTGCAACAGCCGGGGTTCTGCTGTGCGGTTCGATCCTTGGCAGGAGACGTGCGATGGCGGATGGCAGGCAGCAGAAGAAGGGCAAGGGCGACAAGAAGGGCAAGGTCGACAAGAAAGGCAAGGGCGACGAGAAGCGCAACGGCGACAGGAAGGCCGAGGGCGCCGGCCCCGAGCGCCTGTCCAAGCAGGACTACTACGATCGTCTCGAGCCCCTGCAGGTCGAACTCAACCGGCTGGCGCGCTGGGTGCAGCACCAGGGCCGGCGCGTGCTGGTCGTGATCGAGGGGCGCGACACGGCGGGCAAGGGCGGCGTGATCAGCGCGATCGCCGACTGCCTGAATCCGCGACAGTGTCAGGTGGTGGCCTTGCCGAAGCCCAGTGACGTCGAGCGCACGCAGTGGTACTTCCAGCGGTACGTCGCGCACCTGCCCGCCGGCGGGCAGATCACGCTGTTCGACCGCAGCTGGTACAACCGTGCGGGGGTCGAGACGGTGATGGGCTTCTGCACCCCCGAGGAGACGGACGCCTTCCTCAAGCAGGTCCCGGTCTTCGAACGGCTGCTGGTCGATGACGGTCTGCTGCTGTTCAAGTACTGGCTGACGGTCGATCAGGACGAGCAGGAGAAACGCTTCGCCGAACGCCTCGACGATCCGCTGAAGCGCTGGAAGCTCTCGCCCATCGACCTGAAGTCGCGCGCGCGCTACCGCGAATACGGCGAGGCACGCGATCGCATGCTCGAGGCCACCCACACCCGGCACGCGCCCTGGACGCTGGTGGACTTCAACGACCAGCGGCGCGGTCGCCTGACCCTGATCCGGCACCTGCTCGACCAGATCCCGGACGTCGACGTGCCCGAGCAGCCGGTGGTGTACCCGCCGCTCCCGTCGGACCCGCAACAGGAGCGCTTCGACGGGCCGCTGAAGCCGATCCCGTCGGTCGACTGAGGTCGCGCCCGCCCATCGGCCGATCGCAATCCCCTGCGTCGGTCCCGGGCCGCGCGGCAGGTGGCGCAGAATGGCGCCCATGAAACCGGACAAGAGACTGAAGCCGCTGATCGAGGAAGGCCTGATCGACACGGTGGTGCGCCAGCTGATGAGCGGCAAGGAGGCGACGGTCTACGTCGTGCGGCGCGGCGACGAGACGCTGTGCGCGAAGGTCTACAAGGCCGCCACCGAGCGCAGCTTCCGTCAGGCCGTCGACTACACCGAGAACCGCAAGGTGCGCAATTCGCGGCAGGCGCGTGCGATGGCCAAGGGCACGCGCTTCGGCCGCGAGGCGACCGAGGCCGCCTGGCAGAGCGCCGAGGTCGACGCGCTGCACCGGCTGGCCGCCGTCGGCGTGCGCGTGCCTCGCCCGCATGATTTCTTCGATGGCGTGCTGCTGATGGATCTGGTCACCGATGCGCACGGCGACGCGGCCCCGCGGCTGAACGACGTCGCGTTCACCGCCGAGGAGGCGCACACGCACTACACCACGCTGATCGGCGAGGTCGTGCGCATGCTGTGCGCCGGCGTCGTGCACGGCGACCTGTCCGAGTTCAACGTGCTGCTCGCCGAGGACGGACCGGTCATCATCGACCTGCCGCAGGCCGTCGACGCGGCCGGCAACAACCACGCCTGCCGGATGCTGCTGCGCGACGTCGCGAACCTGCGCGCGTTCTTCGGGGGCTTCGACCCGTCGCTGCGCGCGACCGAGCACGGCCCCGAGATCTGGGATCTGTACCGGCGCGGGGCGCTGCATCCGGGCGTCGTGCTCACCGGCCGCTTCGAGCGTGAAGACATGCCGGTCGACCTCGAGGCCGTGATCCGCGAGATCGACGACGCGCAGGCGGAGGAGCGGGCGCGGCTGCTGCGCATGCAGGCAGCCGACTGAGCGCAGGTCCCGGCTCAGGCGCCGCGCGTGAGCATCGACAGCATCGGCGCGAACAGCTTCGGCGCCGCCGCCACCACCTCTTCCGTGAACAGGTAGTCGGCATCGCCGTTGAAGTTGCCGATCAGCCCGCCCGCCTCGCTGATCAGCAGGCTGCCGGCGGCGACGTCCCACGGGGCCAGGCCCATCTCGAAGAAGGCGTCGTAGCGGCCGCAGGCCACGTAGGCCAGGTCGAGCGCGGCCGCGCCCGGGCGGCGCACCGCGGCGGCGCGCTCGGTCACGCGCTTGAGCATGGCGAGATAGGTGTCGAGGTCGTCGATCCGCTTGTACGGGAAGCCGGTGCCGACCAGCGCCTCCTCGATCTGCGTGCGCGCCGACACGCGGATGCGACGGTCGTTCAGGAACGCGCCGCGGCCTTTCGAGGCGGTGAACAGCTCGTCGCGGTTCGGATCGTAGACGACCGCCTGCGTGACGACGCCGCGCTGCATCAGCGCGATCGAGATCGCGAACTGCGGCAGGCCGTGGATGAAGTTCGTGGTGCCGTCGAGGGGGTCGATGATCCAGACGTTCTCGGCCTCGAGCACCTCGTCGGAGGCGCCTTTGCCGGGCGTGTGTCCGGACTCCTCTGCTAAGATCGAATGGCCGGGGTAGGCGCTCAGCAGGGTGTCGATGATCGCCTCTTCCGACGCATGGTCCACCTCCGTCACGAAGTCCTTCGTTCGTTTGCTGGCGACCTTGACCCGATCGAGATCGAGACTGGCGCGGTTGATGATTCGACCAGCGCGACGCGCGGCTCGAACCGCGATCGTGAGCATCGGGTGCATGGCGGGGCCCTTAAAAGCAGGCGATTTTACGGGATTGCTCTGAACAGTCTTCATCGGTCCACTCCGGCGGCCCTCGGCCGCGTGCGCTTCGTGCTCGTCGAGCCCAGCCATCCGGGCAACGTGGGGTCGACCGCGCGGGCCATGCGCGTGATGGGACTGACCGATCTCGTGCTGGTCTCGCCCCGGCTGCCGGAGGCCGCGCGCCATCCCGACGCCATCGCCTTCGCCAGCGGCGCCACCGACATCCTCGCGCGCTGCCGGGTCGTCCCGGACCTGGACGCCGCACTGGCCGACGTCAGCCTGGCGATCGCCGTCAGTGCCGCCACGCGCGCGTTCGGCCCCGATCCGCTCGAGCCCGAGGCGGCCGCGGCGCTGGCGCTGGACGAAGTCGCGCGCGCGCCGCAGGCGACGGTGGCCCTGGTGTTCGGCACCGAGCGCACCGGGCTGCTGATCACCCACGTGCTGCGCTGCCAGGCGCTGCTGAGCATTCCCGGTGCGCCCGAATACAACTCGCTGAACCTGGCGCAGGCGGTGCAGATCGTGGCCTGGGAACTGCGCAAGGCCGCACTGGCGCGCGCGGTCGCCGGCGCGCATCCGCCTGTGACCGCCGGCGCGCTTGCGGGCGCGCGCGAAGCGCCGCGTTCGGAGGCGCCGGCACCCGGTTCCGCACCCGCCATGGCCGACGGTACGCAGATCGAACGGCTGTTCGCCCATCTCGAGCAGGCGCTGGTGGCCGTGCGCTTCCTCGACCCCGAGCACCCCAAGAAGCTGATGCCACGGCTGCGGCGCCTGTTCGCGCGCACCCGGCTCGAGGTCGAGGAGGTGGAACTGCTGCGCGGCCTGTGCAAGCAGATGCTGCTGGCGGCTGCGCATCGGCTGCCGCGGGTCGAGGCGCACGCGGCCGCGGTGCAGGAGCCGCACCCCGCGCACGAACCGCCGCGCGAGGACGGGCGATGAGCACCACCCGTGTACCCGCCGTCTACATGCGGGGCGGCACGAGCAAGGGCGTGTTCTTCCTCGCCCGCGACCTGCCGCAGTCGACGTCCGAGCGCGACGCGCTGCTGCTGCGCATCCTGGGCAGTCCCGACCGCTATCGCGCACAGACCGACGGCATGGGCGGCGCCACGCCCGCCACCAGCAAGGTCGCGATCGTGTCGCCGTCGTGGCGCGACGCGTGCGACGTCGATTTCCTGTACGGCGCCGTGTCGGTCGACGCGCCGCACATCGACTGGTCCGGCCACTGCGGCGACCTGGCGGCCGCCGTCGGGCCGTTCGCCATCGCCGAGGGCCTCGTGCCCGCGGCCGAAGGCACCACGCGCGTGCGCATCTGGCAGGCCAACACCGGCCGGCGCATCGATGCGTTCGTCCCGGTGCGCGACGGTCAGGTGCTTGAGATCGGCGAGTTCGCCGAGGACGGGGTGCCGTTCCCGTCGGCGGAGATCCGCCTCGAGTACCTGGATCCCGCCGAGGGCGAACCCGGCCCGGGCGGCGCGCTGCTGCCCACGGGGCGGCTTCAGGAAGCGCTGGAGCTGCCCGGGATCGGACCCGTGACCGTGTCGCTGATCAGCGCCGGCGCGCCGACGGTGTTCGTGCGCGCCCAGTCGCTGGGGCTGACGGGCAAGGAACTGCCCGCCGACATCGAACGCGAGCGCAGGCTGCTCGAGCGACTCGAGCTGATCCGCGCGCACGCCGCGCTGCGCATGGGGCTGGTGTTCTCGGCCGACGACGCCACCCGCCTGAGCCCGGGCGTGCCCACGGTGTGCTGGGTGGCCCGTCCGGCCACCTACCGTGCCGGCAACGGCGTCGACGTTCCGGCCGACCGCATCGACCTGCTGGCCCGGGTGCTGTCGATGGGGCGGCTGCAGCAGGCCGGCACGGGGGTCGGCTCCATCGCGATCGCGGTGGCCGCCGCGCTCCCCGGCACGGTGGTCAGCGAGGTGGCGCGCACGCTGCCCGGCGTGCCGACGCGCATCGGCCACGTATCCGGGTCCCTGGCCGTGGGGGCCGACGTGTCGCAGCGCGACGGCAGCTGGCGGGTCGACAAGGTGGTGTTCTCGCGCAGTGCGCGCCGTCTGATGTCCGGCTGGGTTCACGCGCCTTCAGCAGGGCTTCGCGGGGCGGCATAGAATCGCCGACCTGGATACCCCCCCGAGGAGAGCGACTCGATGTTTGCTCGGCTGCGTGAAGACATCTCGAACGTGATGCAGAAGGATCCCGCGGCGCGCTCGTCGCTGGAGGTGCTGCTGTGTTACCCGGGGATCCACGCGGTCGCCATCCACCGCCTGTCGAACCGGCTCTGGAAGGGCGGGTTCACGACGCTGGCGCGCTGGCTCTCCCATTGGGGCCGATGGCTGACGGGCATCGAGATCCATCCGGGCGCGACGATCGGCCGGCGGGTCTTCATCGATCACGGCATGGGTGTGGTGATCGGCGAGACCGCCGACGTGGGTGACGACTGCACCATCTACCAGGGCGTGACGCTCGGCGGCACGGCGCTGAACCGTGCCAAGCGGCACCCGACGCTCGAGCGCGGCGTGGTCGTCGGCGCGGGTGCCAAGGTGCTCGGTCCGTTCACGGTCGGCGCCGGCGCCAACATCGGGTCCAACTCCGTCGTCATCAAGGAGGTGCCCGCCGGCGCCACGGCGGTGGGCATCCCCGCGCGGATGATCCTTCAGGAGGACGACAAGCGCCGCGAGGAACAGGCCGCGCGCATCGGGTTCTCGGCCTATGGGGTCACCCAGGGGGCGAACGACCCGCTGTCGACCGCACTGCACCGGCTGATCGACCACGTCGCCATGCAGGACCGGCAGATCGAGCGCCTGGAGGAGTCGGTGCGCCGTCTGGGCGGACAGGTCGGCGATCTCGTCGAGCCGCTCGACGCGGGAAAGCTCAACCGAATGGTGGACTGAGGCTCAACCGGAGGGCGCAGCCGGGTCGGGCCAGTCGCCGAGGCGCTGCCAGCCGCGCGCATCCACGCGCAGGAACCCGCCACGGCGCGTGGATGCCGGCGTCGATGCGTGCGACGCGCCCGTGTGCGACGCGCCCGCGTCCCAGTCCGGCAGCACCCAGCGCGTGGCGTCCAGTCCGTCGAGCCGGAACCGGTGCTCGGCCGGCCGGTGCGTGTGGCCGTGGATCAGGCAGGTGACGTCCGCGGCGCGCATCGCATCGCCGACCGCGGCCAGGTTCACGTCCATCAGGTAGTCGGCCTTGCCGCCCTTCGACGCTTCGCTCTGTGCGCGCATCGCACGGGCGGTGGCCACGCGTCGTTCGACCGGCTGCGCGAGGAAAGCGTGCTGCCACGCCGCACTGCGTGCCTGCGCGCGGAACGTCAGGTAGTCGACGTCGTCGGTGCACAGCGCGTCGCCGTGCGCCAGCAGCACGCGCCGGCCGAAGAGCTCGACCACGCAGGGATCGTCGAGCATCGTCGCGCCACACCGTGCGGAGAACGACGGGGCGGCGGCCTGCGCACCGTCGCCGGTCGCGGCACCGGGCACGTCGAGCAGGAAGTCGCGGTTGCCCCGCATCACCAGCACCCGGGTGCCAGCCGCGCTCAGCGCTGCGAGCCGCCCGAGCAGACGGCCCGACACGGTGTCGGCCCAGTCGTCGCCGATCCAGGCATCGAACAGGTCGCCCAGCACGAACAGGTGCGTGGCCGCCGGCGCATGCGCGTCCAGCGCCGAGAAGAACGCGTCGGCCGTGTCCGGGTCGTGGTCGCCCAGATGCACGTCCGACACGAACAGCGCCACGCCGGCGCCGTCGACCCGCAGGGGCGCGGCGCGGGCGATTTACTTCGCCCCGAGCAGGGTGACCGAGTCGATCGTCACCGGGTCGGCCGGCACGTCCGAGAACGGGCCCATGCGCGTCGTGCGCACGGCGCGGATCGCGTTGACCACGTCCATGCCCTTGACGACCTTGCCGAACACCGCATAGCCATGGCCATCTGGCTGCGGGTGGTTCAGGCCGGCGTTGTCGACGGTGTTGATGAAGAACTGGGCGGTCGCCGAGTTGGGGTCGGAGGTGCGCGCCATCGCGATCCAGCCGGTGTCGTTGCGCAGGCCGTTCTTCGATTCGAGCGGGATCGGCGCACGCGTGGGCTTCTGGCCGAAGCCGCTGGCGCCCTTGTAGAAGTCGGGCGTGAACCCGCCGCCCTGGATCATGAAGTTGCCGATCACGCGGTGGAAGATCGTGCCCTTGTAGAAGTCGTCGCGCACGTACTGCAGGAAGTTCTCGACGGTCTTGGGCGCCTTGTCGGGATACAGCTCGACGACGATCTCGCCGGCCGAGGTCTTGATCGACACCTGCGGATTGGCCGCAGCGGCGGACTCTTCGACGGCGGACAGCGCGACCAGCAGTGCGCCGATCAGGGGCAGCTTCTTCAACATGAACGACTCCGTGAGGTTGAGGGTGAGTGCCGGTGCGGCGCGGGCCGGCCCGGCGTTTTCGGCGCGCCCGCCGGCCGGGCCGGCGCGCCCGGTGTCATCGGGTGCCTGCGGGGGCAGCCCCGGCGGGCGCCGAGCGGGCCGCGACCGGCGCCACGCGGCGCAGCAGTTCGCGGGTCAGCGTGAGCTTGTCCTTCACGCCCGCGCTGCGCGGATCGAGCGTGCCGGCCTTCTCGTAGGCGCGCGCGGCCATGCGCAGATAGACGTCGCCCAGGTTCTCGTGGCCGAGCGGGTAGTCGGGCAGTGCGCGCACCGCGTTCTCGAGCGCCGTGCGCGCACGGTCGAGCTCACCCGAGGCGGCGTACATCACCGCGAGGTTGTTGTATGGCTCGGGCAGCTCCGGGAAGTCCTGGGTCATCTGCTCGAACACCTCGCTGGCGTCCTTCGTGCGCCCGGCCTCGGCCAGGGCCACGCCATAGACGAAGCGCAGCTGCGGGTCGCGCGGTGCGCGCTTGAGCGCGTCGTCGAGCGTGCGCAGTGCGTCCTCGGGCTTGCCTTCGCGCAGCAGCCGCGACGCCTGCGCCGCGACCGTGGTCGACTGGCGGGGGTCGGACTGCAGGGGCGCGGCCGGAACCGCCGAGGGCGCAGCCGCCGAGGGCGCAGCCGCGGTCGATGCCTCCTGCACCGGGGCGCCCGTGCGCTCGCCGGGCAGGGGCGCGGCGGCGCCGCTCTGCGCGACGGCAGGTCCGGTCCAGGCGAGGGTCAGGGCGACGCCGATGCCCATTGCCACGGCCGCCCGGGCGCGCGCCGGCCCCGCGCGGCAGCCTCGAAAGCCCGCTGATATACTGAAAATCATCCCGCGATTCTAGCGCCTGACGCCGGCGCGA
>Ga0116141_10000193_pt1 | contig 43247 bp, 42 predicted proteins | sample AD_UKC097_MetaG_FD_89744 | JGI IMG/M metagenome (GOLD analysis project Ga0116141, IMG submission 89744) | Active sludge microbial communities of municipal wastewater-treating anaerobic digesters from USA - AD_UKC097_MetaG | ecosystem: Engineered > Bioreactor > Anaerobic > Digestate | place: USA...
CTGAAAAAGACGGCGGCTTGAAAACCCCCTCTATCCAATTGTAGAGGCTGTGTCGCAATGCAGATGTTGTCATTCCGCACAGGCGAAGCGCGATGCGGAATCCGGCGTTCTCAATGAGTCCTGGATTCCCGCGCCCCGCCTTCGGAGGGACGAGCTTCGCGGAATGAAGGAATTTCTGCATTTTGCATGATCGCGACACAGCCTCTTGCGAAGGGGGGATCGTCCTGCCCCCCCTTGCGAAAAGGAGGGTCGGGAAGGATTTTGTCAAAGCACCTTCCGTCGATCATCGGACGTTCAACGCGGATGCACCGAAAGGGTCAGGGGATGTCGGAAGAAGCGAAGCGCTCCATCTCCCGGATTCTCTCCCGCCTCACCGAGGTCTTCGAACGGGCGGGCATCGAAACCCCCCGCCTGGATGCCGAGGTCCTGCTCGGCTACTGCCTGGGCAAGGATCGGGCCGAACTGTACCGGGACCTGCCGCTCGAGCTGGAAAACGACCAGATCCTCCGGATTCTGGAGCTGGCGGGCCGCCGCAAGCGCCGCGAGCCCATGGCCTACATCCGGGGCTTCCGCGAGTTCTGGTCCCTCGAGTTCGCCGTGACCCCCGCCGTCCTCGTCCCCCGGCCGGAAACGGAATGCCTCGTCGAGGAGGTGCTGAGGCTCCGTGACGCCTGCCGGGGAGTGCGGGCGCGGATCCTGGACATCGGGGCGGGATCGGGGGCCGTCGGCATCGCCGTGGCTTCGGAATGGCCCGATTGCGACATGACGGCCACGGAGCTCTCGGCGGCGGCCCTCGAGGTGGCCCGCCAAAACGCGAAACGGCTTCTCGGTGCGGGCCGGACCATCACGTTCGTGCAGGGCGATTGCTACGAGGGGGCCGAGGGCACCTTCGACATCGTCTGCTCGAACCCGCCCTACATCAGCGAGGCCGAGTACGCGGCGCTGGCGCGCGAGGTGACGCTCTACGAGCCGCGGGCTGCCCTCGTGGCGGGCCCCGAGGGGACCGAGTTCCACCGGCGCATCGCCGAAGGCGCGCGGGAGAAGCTCAGGCCCGGCGGGTGGCTCCTCATGGAGATGGGGGCGGAACAGCGGGCGGCCCTCACGGAGATCCTGGGGCAGACGGGCCTGTTCGGGGAGATCCGCTTCCGGGCCGACCTGGCCGGCCTCGACCGGGTCGTGATTGCCAGGCGGGCAATAACGGAATAGTCCCTGCGAAGGACTTTGACAGAAAGTTTGACAAGGGTGACGATGTCACGCAAGATCTCGACGTGACGGAGGCGGAAAGACCCGGTCGCCGAAAGAAGTGAGCGGCACGATCATATCCCCTCTCTGCGCCGCGGGAGAACCCTTCGACTCGCTCAGGGCCGTGAAACGGGGCAGGGCGAGGGGGGCCCATCCCTTTCCTTTGTCATAAGGAGTTTGCCGTTTGGACAAGTTCATCATCGAAGGCGGAAAAAAGCTCGAGGGGCGGGTGAGGATCAGCGGCTCGAAGAACGCCGCGCTGCCCGTGCTCGTATCCTCTCTTCTCGCCGACGGCTGGAGCACCTACCGCAACATCCCGGACCTGGCCGATATCCGCACCATCAAGAAGCTTCTGGCCAACCACGGGGCGCTGATGGAAGGCGAGGGCGAGACCCTGCGCATCAACGGAGGCCGCATCGTCAACTGCGAGGCGCCCTACGACCTGGTGCGGACCATGCGGGCCTCCGTCCTGGTCCTCGGGCCACTGGTGGCGCGGATGGGGCAGGCCAGGGTGTCGCTCCCCGGCGGCTGCGCCATCGGCGCCCGCCCCATCAACCTCCACCTCAAGGCCCTCGAGGCCATGGGGGCCGAGATCGATCTCCGGGAAGGCTACGTGGAGGCGAAGGCCCGGCGTCTCAAGGGGGCCCGGATCTACTTCGACATCTCCACCGTGGGGGGCACGGAGAACATCCTGATGGCGGCGGCCCTGGCGAAGGGAACCACCCGGCTGGAGAACGCCGCCAAGGAGCCGGAGGTGGTGAACCTCGCCGACGTGCTCAAGGCCATGGGGGCGAAGATCCACGGCGCCGGCACCGACGTCATCACCGTCGAGGGCGTCGAGAGCCTCAGGCCCTGCGAGGTCGGCGTCATCCCCGACCGGATCGAGGCGGGGACCTTCCTGATCGCCGCGGCCATCACGGGCGGCGACGTCGTCCTGGAGGGCTGCGACCCGGAACACCTCGAAGCCCTCATCCTGAAGCTGCAGGAAGCGGGGATCGCCGTCGAAGCGGTCGAGGGCGGCCTCCGGGTCCGGGGCGCACCGGAGATCCGGAGCGTCGACGTGAAAACCCTTCCCTACCCGGGATTCCCCACGGACCTGCAGGCCCAGATCATGGCCCTCATGGCCGTCTCGCGGGGCTCGAGCGTGATCACGGAGACCATCTTCGAGAACCGCTTCATGCACGTGGCGGAGCTTCGGCGCCTGGGGGCGGACATCGCCGTCGAGGGGCACCATGCCGTCGTCAAGGGCGTCAAGAAGCTCAAGGGGGCACCGGTCATGGCCACGGACCTGAGGGCCTCGGCCTCGCTGGTCGTGGCGGGGCTCGCGGCGGAGGGCAAGACGACCCTCGCCCGCGTCTACCACATCGACCGGGGCTACCAGGCCATCGAGAAGAAGCTCACGGCGCTGGGCGCAAGCATCAAAAGGGTCAAAGGGTGAAACAAGAAGCCACAAGCAGCAGGCCTCAAGCGACGAGGCAAGAAATCCTTGCTGCTTGAGCCTCGATGCTTGAACCGTGGCCCAAAGGGATACTGAGACATGCGGATCGTGCGGACATCGGACAGGGATTTCGAGCGGGAGTTCAAGCGGATCACCGGCCGGAGGAAGTCCTTCGACCCGGCCTTCGAAAAGAAGGTCTTCGCCATCCTCCAGGACGTGGAGAAGCGCGGCGACAGGGCCCTCTTCGAATACGCGAAACGCTTCGACGGCACGGCGCTGACCGAAAAAACCATCGAGGTCTCCCCTCTCGAGATCCGCGAGGCCCTGTGCTCGGTGACGGAGCAGGAGCGGTCTGTCCTGGAACTTGCGGCCGCACGAATCGGGCGATACCACGAGCGGCAGCGGCTCGAGACCTGGTCCTACAGGCGGGAGGGCGTCGAGCTGGGCCAGAAGATCGTCCCCCTCGACCGTGTGGGGATCTACGTTCCCGGCGGGCTTGCCGCGTATCCCTCGACGGTGCTCATGGCGGCCATCCCCGCGAAGATCGCCGGGGTGAGGGAAATCGTCATGACGAGCCCCGTCGGCAGGGGAGGGCTCAACCCCATCCTCGCGGCGGCGGCGCAGATCGCGGGCGTCGACCGGATCTTCAAGGCGGGCGGCGCCCAGGCCGTGGCGGCCATGGCCTACGGGACGAAGTCCGTTCCGGCCGTCGACAAGATCGTGGGGCCGGGCAACGCCTGGGTGGCCACGGCCAAGAAGCTCGTTTTCGGCCGCACGGGGATCGACATGATCGCGGGGCCCAGCGAGATCCTCGTCATCGCCGACGGGTCGGCCGACCCCGCCGTCGCCGCGGCGGATCTGCTCTCCCAGGCCGAGCACGACGAGCTGGCGAGCGCCGTCCTGCTCACGCCCGACGAGGGCCTCGCGAAACGGGTCTCGGCCGAGGTGAAGGCGCAGCTCAAACGGCTCTCCCGGGAATCCATCGCCGTCAAGGCGATCAGGGACTACGGCCTTGTCGTGGTGACGCAGGACCTGGCGGAGGCCGTCGAGGTGGCCAACCGCTTCGCCCCGGAGCACCTGGAGCTTCTCGTGAGGGAACCGAAGGCGCTGCTCCGCGGGATCCGCAACGCCGGCGCCGTCTTTCTCGGTCACTACACCCCCGAGGCCCTCGGCGATTACCTGGCGGGCCCCAACCACATCCTCCCCACGGGGGGCACGGCCCGGTTCTCCTCGCCGCTGGGGGTCTACGATTTCGTCAAGCGGATCAGCGTGCTTTCCTTCGACGCGAAGGGGCTTGCGAAATACGGCAAGCCGGCTGCGGAGTTTGCCGCGATGGAAGGCCTCGATGCCCACGGGAAGTCCATCCTGGCGCGGCTAAGGGCAAAAACATCTTGACAAATTCGGGTCGGGGTTATTAAATCTCTTTCCTCGAAGTTCTTTGAAGTCGTCTGCCGTTCCCCGGCCGCGGCGGGGGAGACGAAGCGGGCGGGACGACGAAACAGACCGGATGAGCGAACGAGCGGGCGTAATTCAGAGGCAGAATGTCAGCTTCCCAAGCTGAACGTCGTGGGTTCGATTCCCATCGCCCGCTCCATTTTTTTCCTCGCTATAAAGAAGGGACCCCGCAGCCTGCAGGGTCCCTTTTTTGCTGCCGCGGCATGGTTCCGCAAAGCTTCGCCCGCCGCACGACAAGATCCGAGTACGAGAAGCACGGCCGAAAATAATGATTGCAATTGTGCATTAGTAATGCATAATTGCACAATAGGGCTTGAGCATGCCTGCGAGATACATCCGAAGATCTCTGGAGCCGGTCTTGAAAAGGGCTGCCGGGGAATTCCCGGCCGTGGTGCTCATGGGTCCGCGCCAGTCCGGTAAAACGACGCTTCTCAAGCATCTGTTTGCCAAGAAGTACAACTACATCTCCATGGAGCCGCCCGATATCAGGGCGGCCGCGACGGAAGATCCGAGAGGATTTCTGGAGATGTACCCGCCGCCGGTCATCTTCGATGAGGTACAGTACACGCCCGATCTGTTCCCCTATATAAAGGAGCGCATCGATTCCCGTCGGGACGTCTCTGGGCAATACCTTCTGACGGGGTCTCAGAATATTCTGCTCATGGAAAAGCTCACCGAGACACTGGCGGGTCGCGCCGCCGTGCTTCGGCTTCTCCCGCTTTCGAACCGGGAAGCGGCCGGACGGCCTCAAGCCCCTCTGCCGTGGGAGCCGGACCGCAGGGATGCGAAGGCGCCCGCGATGTCGAGAACCGATCTCTGGGCGGGCTTCCTTCGCGGGCAATACCCCGAACTGGCGGCAAATCCGGATCGTGATGCCAATCTGTGGCATGCCGGTTATGTGCAGACCTACCTTGAGCGGGATGTGCGGACCCTCCGGCAGGTAGGCGATCTTTCCCAGTTCCAGGGCTTTTTGCGGGCACTGGCCGCCCGCAGTGCACAGCTGCTCAATCTGACCGATCTGGCCAGGGACCTGGGTGTAGCCGTCAACACGGCAAAGGCATGGCTTTCGGTTCTCGAAGCCACCTACCAGGTACTAGTGCTCCGTCCTTACTTTGCCAATCTGAACAAGCGGCTCGTCAAGACACCCAAGGTTTACTTACTTGACGTGGGCATGCTCTGCTATCTTACGGGCCTGAAAGACCCCGAGCATGCTGCTTCCGGACCCCTGGCGGGAGCGATCATGGAAACGGCCGTCCTGTCGGAAATCGTCAAGTCGCTCACCCATCACGGCATCGATCCGCAGGTGTACTTCTGGCGGACCTCGACGGGGACGGAGGTGGATTTCGTTGTCGAGACAGGCGGCAAGCTCGTCCCCATCGAAGTGAAGCTTTCCTCCACCCCGCGGCCCGCGATGGCTTCATCGATCAAGACCTTCCGGGAGGACCTCGGCGCAAAAACCCTGCCCGGATATGTGGTACACCCGGGCGAAATCAAGTTGCCTCTCGGGCCGGGTGTCACCGCCTGGCCCTATCGTCATCTCTAGCCATGCCCCATGGATCGTATGTCCACGCTCCAAGGGTTGTCATCGATTCCCGTCGCCCGCTCCGGGAACATCCGGGAGCCCTCCGCGATGACGAATGACGGGCTGTTGTCCAAATCGATTTCGATGCGCAGACGGTTGGGCGGGCTTGCGGAGAGCGAAGCGAGACGTGTTTCGGGTACCCGCTCTGCGCGGAGCGAAGCATCCGCAGCGCAAACGGTTCGAGCCCGAAGGGCGGGTTTTTGCGCCCGCAGTGCAGCGAGCGCTGGTTCGGTCCACCGGGGGCGCATCCCTGTCCAGCGTTTCCTTTTTTCTTCAAAGCGTGATATACAGACACCTCGATTGAAAGCCGCTCGAGCGGGAATGCATCATGCTGAATTTTCTTCCGTCCTATCTCGTGGGGGCCATCGCCGCCGTGCTCCTGGCCCTCAATGTCGTGGTGTGGGTGTCCATCCTGTTCGTGTTCGCCGTTCCGAAATTCTTGCTGCCCATCCCGCCCCTGACCAGGGCGCTCAACCGGATCCTCCACTGGATCGGGGAGAATTGGATCGCCTGCAACAGCGCCTGGATGCGCCTCACCCAGAAGACGCAGTGGGACGTGCAGGGGCTGGAGGGGCTGAATGATCACGGGTGGTACCTGGTCGTGAGCAACCATCAGACCTGGGTGGACATCCTCGTGATGCAGCACCTGCTGAACCGCCGCATCCCCCTGCTGAAATTCTTCATCAAGCGGGAGCTGATCAAGGTGCCCTTCATGGGATTCGCCTGGTGGGCGCTGGATTACCCGTTCCTCTATCGACACAGCGCCGAGCACCTGGCAAAGCACCCGGAGCAGCGGGGCAAGGATTACGAGGCGACGCGCCGGGCCTGCGAGAAGTTTGCGACCATCTCGACCAGTGTCATGAATTTCCTCGAAGGGACGCGCTTCACGCCGAAAAAGCACGCCCGGCAGCAGAGCGAGTACACCTATCTCCTGCGCCCCAAGGCCGGGGGTCTCGCGCTGGCCCTCAACGCGCTGGGCGATAAATTCCACTCGCTGCTGGATATCACCATCGTGTACCCGGACGGGATTCCGACCTTCTGGGAATTTATGTGCGGCAAGGTCAGGCGCATCACGGTGCGCCTGAGGACCCTGGAAATCCCGCAGGAGCTGATGCAGGGCAACTACGAGGGCGATCCGTCCTTCCGCGGGGCCATGCAACGATGGGTGCAGCAGCTCTGGCAGGAAAAGGACGCCCGGATCCAGGCGCTCCTGGAAGAGGCGAAATCGGGCTGATCCCCTCCGGGAGCGCGAATATGGCGAAAACCGGTCTGGAAGGGTTTGACTGGGGCAGGGGCCGATGGGCGAATCCCGCGGTCCCGCAGGCCCGGGCCGAGGTCATCATCGCCTCCGACTGGGCCCCCATCCGGGCCTTCGACGACATCGTCGCCCGCGCGCCCGAGTCGGTCTACGGGGATACGCTGCCCGTCCTGCGCGCGGCCGATCTGCGCATCGTCAACCTGGAGTGCGCGCTCTCCGGGGACGCCTCCCCGGTCTGGAAGAGCGGCTCCGTCTTCAAGGGCCGCCCCGAGCACATCCGCGGGCTGACGGCGGTCCCCTTCGAGGCCGTCACGCTCGCGAACAATCACGTCTTCGATTATGGGACGGAAGCCTTCCGAGAGACCCTGGAACTGCTGGGAAATCACTCCATCCGCACCGTCGGGGCGGGCATGTCCCCCGACGAGGCCCGCCGCCCCCTCATCCTCGAGGTGAAGGGGGTGCGGATCGGCATCGTCAATTTCAGCGAGGGCGAGGACCTGACGGCCGCCGTCTCCGGCCCCGGTGTCTTCGGGTGGGATGTGGACGCCGTCGTGGGGAGCATCCGCGCACTGCGGCCCGACGTGGACATCATCCTGGTCGTCTGCCACGGCGGGGTCGAGTACATCCCCTTCCCGCCGCCCTATCTGGCAGAGGCGTACCGTCGCGCAGCCGATGCCGGGGCGGATCTCGTCATCGGCCATCACGCCCATGTCCCGCAGGGCATCCAGTTCGTCAACGGCGTGCCCGTCTGCTACAGCCTGGGGAACTTCGTCTTCCACCAGGAGACCGATCTGCTCTACCGCAAGCGGGGGTACCTCGTGAAGGCCGGCGTCTCCCGGGAGGGAATGTCTCACCTCGACATCATCCCCTACGGGATCGGCTCCGAATCTCTGAGGCTGCTCCAGCGCGACGAACGGGCGCACTTTTTCGAAGCCCTGAGAAGGGTCACCCTGCCGCTCGCCGAGGCGGGCGGCATTGCAGAGGCCTGGCACGGGTTCTTACGGTACTACGGCATCAAGGGGTTCCGCGACGAGATCGAGATGATCCTCGCGAAGATGGACCAGGAGCCGGCCAAGGGCGCCGCCATGCTGCGCAACCGGGTTGCCACCATGCAGCACCGGGAGCACTGGATCGACGCGATGACGCGGATCATGGACGGCACCATCGACGAGTCCCCGCAGTGGGCCTACGACCTGGCCGTCGAGTGGATGACGAAAAAGCTGGCTGCAAAGGGAGCGCACTGAAATGAGCGCAGGGGAATCCCTATCGCTGGTCATCGCCGACTCCGGCATGGGCGGCCTGTCGATCTTCGCGGATATCGCCCGCGGACTGCAGGAGCGCCGAAGCCACCGCTCCGCCGCGCTGACCTATTTCAACGCCTGGCCGGAGCAGGACCGCGGCTACAACCGCCTGCCCGGCATGGCCGAGCGCATCCGCGTCTTCGACCGGGCCCTTGCCGCCATGCTCCGCTTCGGGCCCGACCGGATCCTGATCGCCTGCAACACCCTCTCGGCGCTCTACCCCGACACGCCGTTCAGCCGAAAGGCCCCCGTGCCGGTCACGGACATCATCGGCTTCGGCGTCGGGCAGATGCTCGCCTACCTGGGAGCCCGGGCGGAGAGCCGGGTCATCCTCTTCGGCACGCCCACCACCATCGAGACGGGCGTCCATCGGAGCCGGCTCATCGAAAGCGGGATCGATGCGGGGCGCATCGTCTGCCAGCCCTGCGACCGGCTGGCCGGCGAGATCGAAAAGGCGCCCGAGGGCGCAACCGTGCGGGCGATGATCGAGGAGTACGTGGGACAGGCCGCCGGGAACATCACGGACCGGCACCGGCCCGTCGCGGCCGCCCTGTGCTGCACGCACTACGGCTACAGCCGTCGCCTCTTCGAGGAGGCCCTGGGGGCGAGCTTCGAGGGGCCGATCGCGATTCTCGACCCCAACCGGGCGATGAGCGAGGCCGTGCTGGAGGACCTTGCCCCCCGGGGGCGGGGAGAGATCCGGATCGACCTGCAGGTCGTCTCCCGCATCACCTGGAGCCACGAAAAGATCGCGGCGATCGCGGGCCTGCTGGAGGCGTCGTCGCCCCCGGCGGCCGCGGCATTGAGACGATACCGGCACGACCCGGGGCTGTTTACATTCTGACGCGAAGGAGAGACCTGCATGCGGAAGGTGCTGATCGTGACGGGCCCCGGCGGCGATGCCCAGGGTTGGGGCGACATGAAGGTGACCGAGACCCTCTGCAGGACGCTCAACTCGGGCGACCTGGCGGCGGAGATCGCCTACGTGACGACCACGGAGGAATTCCTGAAGGCCCTCGCGGGCCGAAGCTACGACATCGTCTGGAGCGCCCTGTATTCCATCTCGCAGCGCGAGGACATCATCGGCCTGGGTGAGAACAACGAGTGGGTCGCCGATATCCTGGATGCAAAGGGGATCCCCTACATCGGGCCCAACGCGCAGACCATGAAAAACCTGATCCAGAAATACGAGACGCACCGGATCATGCACGAAAACGGCGTGCTCGTCCCGTCCTTCACCCTGGTGGCCCCCGGCGGTGCGCTGCCCGACATCGAGTACCCGGCATTCGTCAAGCCCAACTGCGAGTCCCGCTCCGTCGGGATCAGCGACGACAGCGTCGTCCACAACCCCGGGGAGCTGGCGCAGCGCATCCGCTACGTCCACGAGAAACTCGAGCAGGCCGCCCTCATCGAGGCGTTCCTTCCGGGCGAGGAGTACACGGTCCTCATGCTGGGCAACGGGAGGCTGCAGGAGATCCTTCCCGGCCTCGTCACCGTTGACAGGTCCCACTTCGGCAAGCATCAGATCCTGCGAAGCGATCTGAGGGGGGTGGGGCTGACGAAGATCAGCATCCCCACGGACGAGCGGAGAGCCGAGGAGGCCCGGGCGCTGACGAAGAAGGCCACCGACGTCCTGCAGTGCTGGGACCATGTCCGCGTCGACATGCGCGTCGATGCGCAGGGTCGACTGCGGGTCATGGAGGTCAACGGCATCCCGGGGCTCAAGCCCGTGAAGAGCTGGAGCCCGCAGATCTACTCGCTGTACCACCCCTCCCCGGGCGGGCCCATGGAGGAGTACCGCAACATGCTCCACCTGATCGTGCATTCCGCCCTTGAGCGATACGGTCTCGGTTCGTAAAGGAAGAGCGGAAAAAAACCATGAGCCTCCCCTTTGACCCCGACGTTGTCGAACGGCTCCGGAGCACGAAGCGGCTCCAGGGGGAAGGTGAGGCCGGCGGGTTCGCCTTCGACCTGGACTTGTCGACGCCTGCGCTGGCCGTGGCCGTCCATGCCGGCCACAGGGTCCGCGAAGAACTGCTCCCCCTGATGCGGATTTCGGAAAAGGACCGTCTCCGCGAGGAGGACCCGGCAACGGACCGGATGATCCGGGGCAGTGCCAACGCCGTCTGGGGTCTGGATTCGAGGGCCGAGTACGATCTGAATCGCCCCCCGGAGCAGGCCGTGCCGCTGACGGCGGAGCGGTTCTGGGGCGTGCAGGTCTACCGCGCCCCCCTGCCCGAGGCCGCGGTGCAGCGCTCCCTCGAAAAGCACGAGGCGTTCTACCGGTTTGCCGGCAGCTGCATCCATGTCCTGCTCGAGCGCTTCGGCTTCTGCGTCGTCTATGACATCCACTCCTACAACCTCTCCCGCCAGATCGAAAAGGGGATCCGGACTCCCCCCCTGTTCAATCTCGGCACGGCGCTGCTCGATCGGCCGCGCTGGGGCAGCCGGATCGACGCGTGGCTGCGCGAGCTGGGACGGATCGAAGTCCCGGAGATCGCCGTCACCGTGGAAGAGAACAGGGTCTTCACCGGCGCGGGGGAGCTCTGCCGACGCCTGACGGGCTGGGACCCCCGGATCCTGGTTCTCCCCACGGAGATCGCCAAGGTCTACATGGACGAGCACACGGGCGTGCTGGACGAGGGGCTCATCGACGCCCTGGGAGGCGGGCTGCGCAGGGCCATGGCCGCGCACACCCCGGCGCCGGAACGGTAACGGGTCTCTCGTCCGCCCCGCTCTCCGGCCACGCCTCCGCCGCCCGGGAACTGGCCGCGGCCTCTTTCGGCATTTTTCGCGACTCGCGCCGGGCCCCGTTTTTTTGCTTGCAACGCCGCTTTTTCTGTGCTAGAAAAGCACACGAAATTCGAATGGTTCCTATTCGAGTGGGCCCTTTTGCCCACTTTTTTATTTTACAAACAGGCGCAAGGCGAAGGGCATAAGGCGCAAGGCCCTGTTGAAGATGAATTTTCCATTGCCATAAGCCATAGGCCCTATGCCGGAAAGTCCCACATACCGCGAAAGGATCATCGAGCTCGTCGGGCCCGCCGTCGAGTCCGAGGGGCTCGAGCTCGTGGAGCTCGAGTGCCTGCGGATGAAGACCCGCTGGCTCGTGCGGATCTTCATCGACCGCGAGGGCGGGGCGACCCTGGACGACTGCGCGGCCCTCAGCCACCAGGTGGGCGATCTGCTCAACGTGCACGACCTGCCGCCGGGGCCCTACACGCTGGAGGTGTCGACGCCGGGGCTCGACAGGCCGCTGACCCGCGACAAGGATTTCGAGCAGTACCGCGGCTCGAGGGTCCGCATCCGGACCCGGGAGCCCATCGACGGCTCGCGGAATTTTGTGGGCACCTACGCCGACTACACGATCGAGGGCGGCCGGCGGATCGTCACCCTCGACGTGGACGGGCGGGCCGTCCTTATCGACCGGGAGAACATCCAGAAGGCGAATCTGGAATACGAACTGCGGGCGACAGGCACCAGGCATCAGGCACCAGGCAGGAAGAAGAAATAACGCTTTCTCCGTGCCGAAGACCCCATGTTTGAGTCAACGGACGGTTTGGAAAAGGCAGGCAACGGGCAGCAGGCAGCAAGGGAAAGCGTATTTCCCGGAGCCTGACGCCTCATGCCTGATGCCTATCAGATCAGGAGGTCACGCATGTTTCCGGAGCTGAAACGTCTCATCGAGCAGATGGGCAAGGACAAGGGGATCGAGAAGGAAGTCATCATCGAGGCCCTGGAGTCGGCCATCCTCACCGCGGCGAGAAAGAAGCTGGGGCCGAAGGTGGAGCTCGAGTCCAAGTACAACGAGGAGGCGGGCGAGCTGGAGGTGTTCCAGTTCAAGACGGTCGTGGAGAAGGTGCTGGACCCCGAGACGCAGATCGCCCTGGAGGAGGCAAGGCGGGATCTCGACGAGGAGGCCGAGCCGGGCGACAGCCTCGGCATGAAGATCGACGCGGCCAGCTTCGGCCGGATCGCCGTCCAGACGGCCAAGCAGATCATCATCCAGAAGGTCAAGGACGCCGAGCGCGACAAGATCTACGACGAGTACAAGGACAAGAAGAGCCAGATCGTCAGCGGGTTCGTCCAGCGCTTCGAGGGCGGCAGCATCATCGTGAACCTCGGCCGCGCCGAGGCCGTCATCCCGCCCTCCGAGCAGATCCACCGCGAGACCTACAAGCGGGGGGACCGGATCCGGGCCTTCATCGTGGACGTCAAGAAGATCTCCAAGGGGCCCCAGATCGTGCTGTCCCGCACCCACCCCGGGTTCCTGCGCGCCCTGTTCGAGCTCGAGGTGCCGGAGATCTCCGAGGGCTTCATCGAGATCGTCAACGTGGCCCGCGAGCCGGGCAACCGCTCCAAGATCTCCGTCCGGACCCTCGACAAGGACATCGACCCCGTCGGGGCCTGTGTCGGGATGCGGGGCTCCCGCGTCCAGAGCGTCGTCCAGGAGCTCAAGGGCGAAAAGATCGACATCGTTCCCTTCTCGGAAGACGCCGTGAAGTACATCTGCTCGGCCCTGTCGCCCGCCAAGGTGAGCAAGGTCTTCATGTACGAGGACGAGCGGTCCATGGAGGTCATCGTGCCCGACGACCAGCTCTCGCTCGCGATCGGCAAGAGCGGCCAGAACGTGCGGCTCGCCGTGCGGCTCACGGGCTGGAAGATCGACGTGAAGAGCGAGGCCATGCTCCAGAAGCAGGCCGAGGAGGGGCCCAAGAGTCTCCTGAAGGTCCCCGACCTCGACGAGGAGACGGCGGAGCTGCTCTTCAAGGAGGGCTACAAGAGTGTCGCCGCCCTGTCGTCGGCGGACCCCGAGGCCCTCAAGGCCATCCCCGGGATGGATGCCGAGAAGGCGCAGGGCATCGTCGAGAGGGCCGCGCAGGTCGTGGACAAGGAAGCGGGCGGGGCCGCCTGAGCCTTGAGGGGGGTCGAAGGCCCGGGTTGAACCATACTTTTCGGGGGTTTCAAGCATGTCCAAGATGAGGGTTTACGAACTGGCCAAGGAGTTCGGGGTCGAGAACAAGGAGTTCATCGCGAGGCTCAAGACCCTTGGCATCGCCGTCAAATCCCACTCCAGCACTCTCGAGGACAGCGAGGTCGAGCGGGTCCGCCGCGAGTTCGCCGCCAAGGGCGAAAAGGAGGTCGTCGAGAAGCGCGTCAAGTCGACGGTCATCCGCAGGCGGGCCGTCCGCCTGCCGGCCGAGGAGGCCGCCCAGGTTGCAGCCCCCGAAGAGGCGGCCTTGCCGGCCGAGAAGGCCGAGAAGGAAGAGGCCGTCCTGCCGGAAAAGGAAGAGAAGGCCGAGCCGCCCGAACAGGCCGATGCGGCGGTAAAGCCCGTCGAGCCCCGGGCGGAGGAGCCCCCGGCCGCCGCGGAGCCGCCCGCGGCCGCGAAGCCCGAGCCCCCCCCGAAAAAGGAGCCCGATCTGTCCCGGCAGGCGCAGATCATCCGCCGGCCCGAGCCCGTCGAGAGGCGGGAAGGCGCGAGGCCCCCGGCCTCGACGGTCCCGCAGGCGCAGATCCGCAAACCCGCCGGGCCCGTGCCGGGCCAGCCTCGCGGCCAGGCCGCCCCGCCGTCGGGCGCGGAGGCGAGGGGTGCTGCGCCGGGCGCCGACAAGAAGGGCAAGAAGGCCGTCGAGGTGGTCATGGATTCCGTGGCCGCCAAGAAGAAGACGATGATCAAGCAGGTCATCGACAAGAAGGACAAGCGGGTCCGGCTCCGGGAGATCGAGGAAGAGGAATCGCCGCGCTGGAGGGGCGAACGCAAGGCCGCCGCCGTCAGGATGAAGAAGACGGAGATCACGACGCCCAAGGCGATCAAGCGGCGGATCCGGATCTCCGAGGCCATCCGCGTGGGCGAACTGGCCAAGCAGATGGGCGTGCGGGCCAGCGACGTCATCAACAAGCTGCTGGGCCTGGGCATGATGGTCACCATCAACCAGTCCATCGACGTCGATGCGGCCACCCTGATCGCCGCCGAGTTCGGCTACCAGGTCGAGGCCGTGACGGCCGAGTACGACGAGCTGATGCAGCGGGTCGAGGCCGAGCCCCGGAACCTGAAGCCCCGGGCGCCCGTCGTCACCGTCATGGGCCACGTCGACCACGGCAAGACCTCGCTGCTGGACGCGATCCGGCAGACCAACGTCATCGACGGCGAGGCCGGCGGCATCACGCAGGCCATCGGCGCCTACCACGTCCACGTCAAGGACCGCGACATCGTCTTCCTCGACACGCCGGGCCACGAGGCCTTCACGGCCATGCGCGCCCGCGGGGCGAAGGTGACGGACATCGTCGTCCTCGTCGTGGCGGCCGACGACGGCGTCATGGAACAGACCGTGGAGGCCATCAACCACTCGCGGTCGGCGGGGGTCCCGATCATCGTGGCCGTCAACAAGATCGACAAGCCCAATGCCACCCCCGATCGGATCAAGCAGGAGCTCGCGCAGCACGGCCTCGTGCCCGAGGACTGGGGGGGCGATGCGCTCTTCGCCGACATCTCGGCGAAGAAGAAGATCGGCATCGAGAACCTGCTGGAGCTCATCCTCCTGCAGGCCGACGTGCTCGAGCTGAAGGCCGACCCGGACCGTCCGGCCCGCGGCATCATCATCGAGGCCAAGCTCGACAAGGGCCGCGGCCCCGTGGCGACGGTGCTCATCCAGGAGGGCACGCTGCGCGAGGGCGACGCCTTCTCCGCGAAGACGGAGTACGGCCGCGTGCGCGCCATGATCGACGACCAGGGCCGGCGCGTCAAGGAGGCCGGCCCCTCCATGCCCGTGGAGGTCATCGGGTTCTCCAGCGTCCCGCAGGCGGGCGCCGAGTTCATCGGCGTCGAGGACGAGAAGAAGGCCAAGAGCATCAGCGAGTACTGGATCCGCAAGGAGCGCGAGAAGGAACTGGCCGCTTCCTCCAAGATCACCCTGGAGCAGCTCTACCAGCGGATCAAGGAGGGCGCCAAGGAACTCAACGTGATCCTGAAGGCCGACGTCCAGGGGTCTCTCGAGGCCCTGACCGAGGCGCTCAGCAAGCTCTCCACCGACGAGATCAAGCTGAAGATCATCCACAGCTCCACGGGCGCCGTCACCGAAACGGACGTCATGCTGGCCTCGGCCTCCGACGCGATCATCCTGGGGTTCAAGGTGAGGCCCGACGCGCGCGTGGTCGAGATCGCCGGGAAGGAGGGCGTCGAGGTCAAGCTCTACGACGTCATCTACAACGCCATCAACGACGTGCGGGCCGCCATGGAAGGCCTGCTGGAGCCCGAATACAAGGAGGTCGTCCAGGGCCGGGCCGAGGTCCGCGAGACCTTCCGCATCGTCAAGGTGGGCACCGTGGCGGGCTGCTACGTGACGGACGGCAAGATCCCGCGCAGCGCCGGCGTGAAGCTCGTGCGCGACGGGGTGGTCGTCTACGACGGCAAGATCGCCTCGCTCAAGCGCTTCAAGGACGATGCGAAGGAGGTCTCCGCCGGGATGGAGTGCGGCCTCGGCATCGAGGGCTACAACGACATCCACGTGGGGGACGTGATCGAGGCGTACATCACGGAAAAGATCGAGAGAAAACTCTAAGACGTTTCGTTTCGTTTCTTTCGTTTTTTTCGTTCCTTTCGACGAAACCAACGAACCAACGAAATGAACGAAATGAACGAGAATGGTTGTCGGTGTCGGGATCATCGAGGTGCACATCCACGAGAGCCGCTCCCTGAAGGAGAAGCGGGGCGTGATGAAGAGTCTGATCCGCCGCACGCAGAACGAGTTCAACATCTCCATCGCCGAGGTCGACGGGCACGAGAACTGGAAGCGGGGGGTCATCGGCTTTGCCGTCGTGGGCAACGACCGGGGCTTCGTCGACTCGAAGATGGAGCGGGTCCTGCATTTCGTCGAGAACCTCCACCTGGCCGAAGTCGTCAACGTGCGCAGGGAGATCACGAACTACTCCGACATGACGGGTCGGTACGACGGGGGGGCGCTGCCCGATGGATTTCAAGAGAGCTGACCGGGTCGCGGACCTCGTGAAGCAGCAGATCGCCGAAATCCTCCGCCGCGAGGTCCATGACCCGAGGATCGCCAACATCACCGTCACGGACGTCAGGCTCACGGACGACCTCCACTCGGCCCGCATCTACGTCGTCGAACTCGGCAAGGACCGCATGAGCGACGAGGTCGGGCAGGGCCTCTCGAAGGCCCGGGGGTTTGTCCGGCGCGAGCTCGGCAAGCGCCTGCAGCTCCGATACGTCCCGGAGCTGAGCTTCTTCTACGACTCCTCGTTCGAGTACGGCTCGAAGATCGACAGGCTGCTCAAGGAGATCAGGAAAGACGAACCGGATGATCCACCCGATCGCTGACATCATCAGGAGGGGACGCCGCTTCCTCGTGACCTCCCACGTGAGGCTCGACGGGGATGCCGTGGGCTCCGAGCTGGCCCTCTACGAGGCGCTCCGGGGCCTGGGCAAGGAGGCCGTCGTCTACAACCAGGACCGCACGCCGCAGATGTACGCCTTTCTGCCCGACGCGGGCGTCATCGTCAACCGCCTGGGCCCCCTGGAGGGCTTCGACGCCGTCTTCGTCCTGGACTGCAGCGAGATCGAGCGCGTGGGCGACGAGGCGCCGCGGATCGCCGGGATCCGGCAGATCGTCAACATCGATCACCACATCTCGAACGACCGATACGGCCACCTGACGCTCACGGACCCCGAGGCGAGCTCCACGGGCGAGATGGTCTACCGGCTCCTCGACGGGATGGGCATCGAGATCACGAAGGACATGGCGGTCAACCTGTACACGGCGATCCTGACCGACACGGGGGCCTTCCGGTACTCGAACACGGGACCGGGGACCTTTGCCGTCGCCGGCCGGCTCCTGGAGAAGGGGGCCGACCCCGCCTGGATCGCCCAGCAGGTCTACGAGACCTTCCCGGCCGTGAAGATCCGGCTGTTGGCCCGGGCCCTGACCACCCTGGAGTTCGACTGGCAGGGGCGGATCGCGGCCCTCACCGTGACGAAGAAGATGCTCGACGAGGCGGGGGCCGAGTGGGAGCACACGGAAGGGTTCGTCGAGTACCCCCGCGCCGTCGAGGGCGTGCAGGTGGCGGCCTTCCTGAGCGAGATCGGCGACGGGCTCTACAAGGTGAGCCTGCGCTCCAAGGGCCGCTTCAGCGTCGAGGCGGTGGCCCGGAAGTTCGGGGGCGGCGGCCACATCAACGCCGCGGCCTGCCGGATCCAGGGCGACGCGGACACGGTCAAGAAAAGGCTCTTCGACGCGATCAAGAACGGTGGCCGATGAACGGTGTCGTCGTCGTGGACAAGCCCGCGGGGATCACCTCCCACGACGCCGTCGAACGCGTGCGGAAGCTCCTGGGAGAGAAAAAGGCGGGCCACACGGGCACCCTCGACCCGATGGCCACCGGCGTGCTCCCCGTGTGCGTCGGCGAGGCGACGAAACTGGCCTCCTTCCTCGCGGGCGACGACAAGACCTACGAGGTCACGATGCGCCTGGGCGTCCGGACGGACACCCTGGACATGACCGGGCGGGTGCTCGACGAGCAGGAGCCCCGGGTGACCGGGGCGGACGTCAGGGCCGTGCTCGAGGGGTTTGCGGGCACCATCACGCAGGTGCCCCCGCAGTACTCGGCCGTCAAGGTCCGGGGCCGGGCGCTCTACAAGTGGGCCCGCAAGGGCGTGCACCTGGTGCCCCCCGCGCGGCAGGTCGAGATCCGGGCCATCCGCCTGCGGGCGTTCGAGCCGCCCCGGGTGCGGTTCGACGTGACCTGCTCCAAGGGCACCTACGTCCGGACGCTGTGCGCCGACGCGGGCGAGCGGCTCGGCTGCGGGGCCGCCCTGGAGAGTCTGCGCCGGACGGCCAGCGGCAGGTTTCGGCTGGAAGACGCCGTTTCCCTGGAGGGTGCAAGCGACGCCGCCCTCCGGGAGAGGCTCGAGCGGGGGCTCATCCCCCCGGCACGGGCCCTTGCGGGGGTGGGGGACATCCCGGTTCCCCCGCCGCTGGAGGAGCAGCTGAGGAAGGGCCGTCAGCCCGATGCCGGGGCCCTGGCGGGACTGCAAATCCCTTCTCTTGCCGCGGGAGATGTGGTACAGTTCACCAGTGAATCCGGGCGCCTCGTGGCGCTGGCCCGGATGGTCGTTGCAACCGCGGAGATCCCGACGCTGGGGGCCCGGGACCGGGTGGCCCGCATCCTGAGAGTGTTTGCCGAGTCGTGAGACGGATCGGACATCAATCATTTGTGAGCAAAGGGAGGATTTACGGACGTGCTTGACGCAGAAAAGAGGAAAGAGATCATCGCCGACTTCAAGACCCACGAGGGCGACACGGGCTCGCCCGAGGTGCAGGTGGCCCTGCTGAGCGCCAGGATCCAGTACCTGACGGAGCATTTCAAGACGCACAAGAAGGATCACCACTCCCGCCGGGGCCTTCTGAAGCTCGTCGGGCAGCGTCGACGGCTGCTGGAGTATCTCAAGAACAAGGACGTGACGCGGTACCGCAAGATCATCGAGAGGCTCGGTCTCCGGAAGTAGAGGCCACGGCGGCGATCGCACCCCTCGATCCGCCCCCCGTCCCGGGTCCGGGCGCCTGCCGGGGCGGGCCCTGCCTCGACATCGAAACGGGCTCGTTCGGAAGGCGGAGCCGTACGCCCCGCGGGGGTCGGCGGGGCGCACGGGCGCACGGGCGCACGTTCAGAACATCACTCGAGTCATCAGCAAGGAGATGGAAAGCGTATGAGTCAGATTTTCAAGACCCGGTTCGCGGGCAGCGAAATCAGCATCAAGACACACTACATCGCCGGGCAGGCCGACGGCGCCGTTCTCGTCACCTACGGGGAGACGGTCGTGCTCGTCACCATCGTGTCGGCCCGCACCCAGAGGGAGGGGCTCGACTTCCTGCCCCTCACCGTGGATTACCAGGAGATGACCTTCGCCGCGGGCAAGATCCCCGGCGGGTTCTTCAAGCGCGAAGGGCGCCCCAACGAGCGCGAGATCCTGATCTGCCGGATCATCGACCGCTCCATCCGCCCGCTGTTCCCCAAGGGCTACAACTACGAGACGCAGCTGATCGCCACGGTGCTCTCCGTGGACGGGCAGCACGACTCGGACGTGGCGGCCCTGCTGGGCGCCTCGGCGGCCCTGCAGATCTCCAACATCCCCTTCAACGGGCCCATCGCCGGCGTCCGGATCGGCTGCATCGACGGCAAGCTCGTCGCCAACCCACGGCGATGGAGGGCAGCGAACTCGATATGTTCATCGTGGGGCGCAAGGTGACCCCCGGGACGGGCGGCAAGCCCTACGACGTCAACCTCGTCATGCTCGAGGGAGGCGCCCAGGAACTGGGCGAGGAGGAAATCGTCCAGGGCATCAACCTCGCCCTGGAGACCATGCGCCCCGTCATCGAACTGCAGGACGAGATGCAGAAGGCCATCGGGAAGGCCAAGCGGGCCTTCACGCCCCCCGTCGTCGACGAGGCGCTCCACCGGAAGATCTCCGACCTGGTGAAGGAGGGCTTCCAGGAGGCATACCGGATCCCGGAGAAGCTCGACCGCTACGCCAGGCTGCGGGAGGTGCGGGAAAAAGCCGTCGAGACCCTCTGCAAGGACGACCCCTCGCTCAAGCCCCTCGTCGAGCACGTGATCGAAAAGATCGACCGCGGCGTGCTGCGCAGCATGATCCTGACCGAGCAGCGGCGCATCGGGGGCCGCGCCTACGACGAGATCCGGCCGATCCACTGCGAGGTGGGGCTGTTGCCGCGCACGCACGGGTCGGCCCTCTTCACGCGGGGCGAGACCCAGGCCCTCGTGACGATCACCCTGGGGACCTCCTCGGACGAGCAGCGCCTGGACTACATCACGGGCGAGGAGATGCGCTCCTTCATGCTCCACTACAACTTCCCGCCCTACTGCGTGGGCGAGGTGAAGCGTCTCGGGAGCCCCGGCCGGCGCGAGGTCGGCCACGGGGCCCTGGCCCGCCGGGCGCTGCTGCCCGTCATCCCGAGCCAGGAGGAGTTTCCCTACACGATCCGCACCGTCTCGGAGATCGTCTCCTCGAACGGTTCGTCCTCCATGGCCAGCGTCTGCGGCGGGACCCTCTCGCTGATGGACGCGGGCGTGCCGGTGAAGGACGTCGTGGCGGGCATCGCCATGGGCCTCCTGAAGGAAGGCGACAACGTGGCCGTCCTGTCCGACATCCTCGGCGACGAGGACCACGCCGGCGACATGGACTTCAAGGTCTGCGGCACCAAGAAGGGCGTCACGGCCCTGCAGATGGACATCAAGATCGACGGCATCAACGAGCAGATCCTCCGCAAGGCGCTCCAGCAGGCCAAGGAGGGCCGGTTCTTCATCATCGACAAGATGAAGGAGACCCTGGCCGAGCCCCGCAAGGAGCTCTCCCCGTACGCCCCGCGGATCCTCACCCTGAAGATCCGGCCCGACCGGATCCGCGACCTCATCGGCACGGGCGGCAAGAACATCCGCCAGATCGTCGCCGAGACGGGCGTGACCATCGACGTCGAGGACGACGGGACGGTGCTCATCGCCTCGACCGACCTCGAGGCGGCCGACCGCGCCATCGCCATGGTGAAGTGGCTCACCGAGGAGGCCGAGATCGGCAAGATCTACATGGGCACGGTGAAGAAGGTCGTCGACTTCGGCTGCTTCGTGGAGATCCTGCCCGGCACCGAGGGGCTCGTCCACATCTCGCAGCTCGACACGAAGCGCGTCGCCAAGGTGACCGACGTGGTCAGGGAGGGCGACAAGATCCCCGTGAAGGTCCTCGAGATCGACTCGAACGGGAAGATCCGCCTGAGCCGGAAGGAAGCCCTGGGTGCAGACGTACCGAAAAACAGTCCTTTCTAACGGGATCAAGGTCATCACGGAGGAGATCCGTCACGTCCGGTCCGCCTCGATCGGCGCGTGGGTCCGCTGCGGGTCGCGCCACGAGGACGAGCGGATCAACGGGACGGCCCACTTCATCGAGCACATGCTCTTCAAGGGCACGGACCGGCGGTCGGCCTTCGACATCGCCTCCGACATCGACTCCGTCGGGGGCGTGATGAACGCCTTCACGGGCAAGGAGCTGACGGCGTTCTACGTCAAGGTTCCCGACTACCACGTGAACCTGGCCATCGACCTGCTCGCGGACATCTTCACCCACTCGCGGTTCGACCTCGACGACATCGAAATGGAAAAGGCCGTCGTCCTCCAGGAGATCAGCATGGTGGAGGACACGCCCGACGAGTACATCCACGACATCTTCGAGAAGCATTTCTGGGAGGGGCATGCCCTGGCCATGCCGGTCCTGGGCACGAGGGACTCCGTCGACGCCTTCGATCGCGGGCAGGTCATGCGGTTCTTCGAGGATCGTTACCGGGGAGAGAACCTGGTGATCGCCGCCGTGGGCAACCTGGAGCACGAGGCGCTGGTCGATTGGGTGGCGAAGCTCTTCGGGTCGCTGCCGGCCCTGCGGCTGCAGTCCGGGGAGATCCGGCCGGGCACCACGGCCCGCCGGTGCTGCATCGAGAAGGATCTCGAGCAGCTCCACCTCGTCGTCGGCACGCCGGCCCCGGCGACGCTGGACAACGACCGGTTCGCCGGCATCCTGATGAATTCCGTCTTCGGCGGCTCGATGAGCTCCCGCCTCTTCCAGGAGATCCGCGAGAAGCGGGGCCTGGCCTACGCCGTGCGTTCCTACATCGTTTCCTATCGGGACACGGGGATGCTCAATGTCTACGTCGGGACCTCGAAGGACAAGACCCGGGAGGTCATCGACATCATCCTGGCCGAGATGCGGCGCATGAAGACCGAGCGGCTCACGGACAAGGAGCTGCAGTCGGCCAAGGAGCTGATCAAGGGCAATCTGCTGCTGAGCATGGAGAGCACCGACAACCGGATGCAGAAGCTCGCGACCAACGAGATCTACTTCGGCCGCAACGTGCCGCCCGAGGAGATCGTCGGCCGGATCGAGGCCGTGACCGCCGAGGACATCCTGTCCCTCGCCGGTCGGCTGTTCACGCGTCCCAACCTCTCCATGGTCTTCCTCGGCGAGATGACGGAATCGGAAATGCCCGCGGGGGATGTCGATCTCTAAGGCGAAAGGCGACGGGCCGCAGGCGGCGGAAATGCAGTCTTTCCCTTCTCGGCCTGCGGCCTTCGGCCCTTCGCAACCGGGGCCGGCGAAACCGGCGAAAGCGAAAAGAGCGAAACAGACGGGTTTGATGGAATCGGTTCGTGTGGCCATCACGCGCCTGGAGGGTTCGGAGGATCTTCCCCTTCCGGGCTACATGACGGATCACGCGGCGGGCATGGACCTCGTGGCCGCCGTCCGGGGCGACCTGGTCCTCTCCCCGGGCCGGCGCGCCCTCGTCCCCACGGGCATCGCCATCGCCCTGCCGGAGGGCTTCGAGGCGCAGATCCGGCCGCGGAGCGGCCTAGCCCTGAAACACGGGGTCACCCTTGCGAACGCGCCGGGCACCATCGACGCCGATTACCGCGGCGAGATCCGCGTCATCCTGATCAATCACGGCGCCGAGCCCTTCGTCGTCCGGCGGGGGGACCGGATCGCCCAGATGATCGTGGCGCCGGTCTGCCGGGTCCGGTGGGATCTGCAGGGAAGCCTGCCCGCGACGGATCGGGGGGACGGCGGCTTCGGGCACACCGGTTAGCCCCGCGCGGGGCCTCACGGCCCCGGCTTTCCCGCATTTCTGTTGGACAACAGACTCGAAATGCTCTAATAATGCAGGAAAACGTGAAGTTATGAAGTTGGGAAGCGCAGAAGTTGAGAGGGCGAGAGGGTAAGAAGGTTGGACAGGCCGGGGCGATCCGGATGCCGGGCCGTCGAACGAAACAAACGAAAGAAACGAAAAGAACGAAACAGACGAGAGTGAAAACGTTCAAAGTCAAGAAAACGATCGCGGAGATCAACGAGAGGATCCGGCAGGGCAGGGCCGTCGTCGTCACGGCCGAGGAGATGATCGACATCGTCGAGCGCCACGGCGACGTGGAGGCGGCCCGGAAGGTCGACGTGGTGACCACGGGGACCTTCGGGCCCATGTGCTCCTCGGGGGCCTTCCTGAACTTCGGCCACACCTCTCCGCGGATCAAGGCCCAAAAGGTCTGGCTCAACGACGTTGCGGCCTACGGCGGCGTGGCGGCGGTGGACTGCTACATCGGGGCCACCGAGGTGGCCGAGGGGGATCCCCTCAACAGCGTCTTCCCCGGCGAGTTCAACTACGGCGGGGGCCACGTCATCGAGGACCTCGTGGCCGGCAACGTCATCCGTCTTCGCCTGGAGGGCTACGGCACGGACTGCTACCCCTCGCGCAAGCAGGAGAAGAACATCGTGCTGAAGGATCTGCGGGACGCGATCCTCTTCAACCCCCGCAACTGCTATCAGAACTACAACTGCGCCGTGAACATGTCCGACAAGACCATCTACACGTACATGGGGGTCCTGCGCCCGCGGATGGCCAACGCCAACTATTCCACCTCGGGTCAGCTCAGCCCCCTGTTCAACGACCCCTACTACCGGACGATCGGGATCGGGACCCGCATCTTCCTTGGCGGGGCCCAGGGGTACGTGGCCTGGCACGGCACCCAGCACCACCCGGACACGCCGCGGGGCCCCAACGGCGTTCCGACGGGCGGGGCGGGTACCCTCGCCGTCATCGGCGACCTGAAGACCATGTCCCCGGAGTGGCTCACCGGGGCGAGCTTTCTGGGCTACGGCGTTTCGCTCTATGTCGGCATCGGGATCCCGATCCCCGTGCTCGACGAGGAGATGGCCCGCTACACCGCCGTGAAGGACGCGGACATCAGGACCCAGGTCTACGACTACAGCATGGACTATCCCGGCGGCGGCGAGATCAAGAGTCTGGGCGAGGTGAGCTATCGGGAGCTTCGCAGCGGCCGGATCGTCCTGAACGGAAAGGAAGTGGCCACGGCCTCCATGTCGAGCTACTACAAGGCCCGGCAGATCGCGGAGACACTCAAGACCTGGATCGAAAAGAAGGAATTCCTGCTGGGCGAGCCCCAGGCGCTCCTTCCCTCGGTCAGCGCGGAGACGGCCGGGGGTCACCGGAAACGCTGAGACCGGTGTCGGGGGATGGCGGATGAAGGTGGGCCGAGTGCTTCTGCTGTTCCTGATCCTCATGGGGTCGGTCATCCTCTTCGGAAGCCGGGGGGTCCTCGACAATCACCGCCTGGACCGGAAGCTTCTCGAACTGCGGCAGGGCAACGACGATCTGGCCGCGACAAACGTCGCCCTCAAAAAGGAGATCCTCCGGCTCCGCAATGACCTGCGCTACATCGAGAAGGTGGCCCGCGACGAGCTCGGCATGGTCAAACCCAGCGACCGGGTCTACCGGCGCGTGGACTGAAGCCACTCACATCACCCTCTTCACTTCCTCCTCCGTCCGGGTGTCAAAGACCCTGACACATGCCTTGAAACGCAGTCCTGTCTTGCTTCTTGAGGCACCCGGTCCTTCCGGCAGCCCGCCCCCCGTATTTTTTATTTAACCCCCGTCGCGTCCCTGCCGATTGGTAACGTTGGGAGTCTGCCCCGCCGCAAGGCCTGCAGGCCGGACATCCTACGGGATGGCCTGCCGAAAAGGTTTCCAAATCAGGGCCTTCCGGGGTTGCGGCCGGGACGGCCCCGCCCCGGGCCGTTTGCCGGACTGGCCGTGGCACAGTGCTTGCTTAACGTATTGCCCGTAGTGGTGTGAAGTGAATCGGCCTTAACCCTTTCCCCGGTGCCGGTTGTCCGGCCGGAAGAGACCGCCAGACACAGAGGACTCCATGCTCAAACTCAACGGCCTGTTTTCCAGCAAGAAGCAGATTGCGGGGCTCGACATCGGATCCAGTTCCGTCAAGCTCGCCGAGATCGCCGAGGGACCCGACGGCTACACGCTGCAGAATTTCGCCAGCATTCCCCTTGCCAAGGGCATCGTCGCCGACGGCATCATCGCCAACCCCAACGCCCTGGTCGAACGGATCAAGGAGCTCCTCAAGATCTCACGCTGCAGGGCCCGCACCGTCGTCACCTCCCTCTCCGGCTACTCCGTCATCGCCAAGAAGATCGGCTTCCCCTCCATGGACGAGGAATCGCTGCGCGAGCTGATCAGCGACGAGATCGAGAAGTACCTGCCCTTCGGCGACATGAAGGACGTCAACTTCGACTTCCAGATCCTGGGATCCAGCGACATGAGCCCGGGGCAGATGGAGGTCTTTCTCGTGGCCGCCAAGAAGGACGTCGTGCAGAGCTACGTCGATACCCTGAAGAAGGCGGGGCTCGAGGTCGCCATCCTGGACGTCGATTCCTTCGCCCTGGAGACGATGTACGAGGAAAACTACGATTACGGGCACGACGACGTCTGCATCCTCGTCAACATCGGGGCCAGCATGACCAACATCAACGTGGTCAAGGGGGGCGCCTCCATCTTCATCCGCGATTTCCCCCTGGGCGGCACCTCGATCACGGAAAACCTCCAGGACAAGACGGGGGTCTCCTTCGAAGAGGCCGAACGCATGAAGCTCGAGAAGGCGGCCTCGGGGGACGAGCAGAGCCGGGATGAGCTTCTGGCCTATGCCGATCCCCTGCTGCTGGAGATCGAGCGCTCCGTCGATTACTTCCGTTCGACCTACCCGGGCAAGTTCATCAAGCAGATCCTGCTGTGCGGCGGGACGGCCCGGATGCCCGGGATCGCGGAGGCGCTCGTGCAGCGGCTCAACGTGGAGGTCGAGATCGCCGATCCCTTCCGCAAGGTGTCGGCCGACAAGAAATCGTTTTCCGCCGAGGACCTGAAAGAAATCGGGCCGCAGGCCTCGGTCGGCGTCGGGCTCGCCATGAGGAGGATCGGGGACAAATGATCAAGGTCAACCTGCTTCCCTACCGGGAAAAGAAAAAGGAAGTCCAGTCGAAGAACCAGGTCGTCATCCTCGGCATCCTGGGTGCCGCGTTCGCGGTCCTGCTCGTCGGGTTCCACGTCGTCACCGTGATGCGGCTCAGCGATCTCGAGAACGAGGTCCAGGGCACCCAGCAGAGGCTCCAGCAGCTCAAGTCGAGCATCGGCGACATCAACCAGTACAAGAAGGCGAAGGAGATCCTCGAAAAGCGGCTTCAGATCATCAGCTACCTCGAGAAGAACCGCTTCGCCAAGGTCTACTTCCTCGATGAGCTGACCGCCATGGTCCCGGCCAACCAGGTCTGGGTCAAGTCGATGAAGGAAACGGAGGCGGACGTCAAGATCGACGGCTTCGCACGGGACAACGTCGCCATCGCGAAGTTCATGCGCAACCTGGAGAAGTCCAAGCACCTCACCACCGTCGACCTCGTCTCGTCCAAACAAACCGAAATCGCGGGCAACAAGCTGAAGCAGTTCACCCTGTCCTGCGGTCTCAAGAAGGGGTTCTGAGCATGGCACTGAGCGTAGACGATCTCAAGAAAATGCCCGTCCGGCAGAAGGTCCTGGCGATGTTCGTGCTCTTCATCCTGCTGGGGTTCGCCTATTACTCGCTCTACTACCAGAACGCCATGCAGGAGGAAGAGAGGCTCCAGCAGAATCTCGCGGCCCTTCAGGCGGAGCTCACCCAGAAGCAGAAGCTCATGGAGGAGAAGCTCAAGTTCGAGCGGGAGATCGCCCAGCTGCAGGAGCAGCTCAAGGTGGCCATGGCCAAGCTGCCCGAGCAGAAGGAGATCCCGGGCCTGCTGATCTCCATGTCGGAGGCCGAGAACATCGGCGGCGTGGAGTTCCAGCTCTTCGAGCCCCTGGCCCCCGTCGAAAAGGAATTCTACGCCGAGCTGCCCGTGAAGATTTCGCTCACCGGGGTCTATCACGACACGGCCACGTTCTTCGAAAAAGTGGCGAAGCTGCCGCGCATCGTCAACGTGTCGGACATCTCCATGGAGCGGCGCGAGGGGACCAAGGACGGCAACGGCGCCAAGGGCCCCACCCTGGCCACGAGTTTCCTGATCAAGACCTACATGTTTGTCGAAAAGCCCGTTGAAGGGAGCAAGAAGGCGGATGGAACGGACAAGAAAGCAGTGCAGAAAAAGTAAGCCCCTGGCGGGAAGCCTGGCTCTCGTCTTCCTGCTTGCGGTTTCCGCAACGGCGGCCCCGCCGCAGGCCCCGCCCGCGGCCGCGCCCGCGCCCGCGACGGTGGCCTCGGCCGTGCCCGCCGCCGCGCCGGCCGCGGTGAAGACCGAGGCGGCGGCCCTCGAGATCCCGGACTACCGGTACGACCCGAAGGGCAAGACGGACCCCTTCAAGCCCTTCGTGCGGCTCGAGCTGCCCACCCCCGCGAAGAAGGGTCCGGAGAAAAAGAAGTACACGGGCCACCTCACCCCCCTGCAGCGGGTGCCCCTGGACAAGGTCCGCCTGACGGGCATCGCCGGCTCGACGGACAAGCGCGCGGCCATGGTCGAGGACGGGTCGGGCAAGGGCTACATCGTCTACCTGGGCACGCTGATCGGCGAGAACGGCGGCCGGGTGATCCAGATCCTCCCCGACCGGGTCATCGTCGAGGAGAAGGTCGGGGAAGGCGGCAAGGGCAAGGAAAAGTCGCATCGCGTGGCGCTGAAGCTCCATAAAGAAGAAGGCGAGGGAAGACCATGAAGAAGCTGAGCCTGTGGGCACTGACGATTTCACTCTGTGTGATGCTGGTTGCCGGCTGCGCAACGATGAACGCCGGGCCCGACCCGGCGGCCGATGCGGCCGCCAAACCCGGGGCACCGGCCGATGCGGCCGCCGCCTTCGGCTATATCGAGAAGATCGCCTTCGACAAGTCGGCGGACAAGGAGAAGGTCGTCATCACGACCTCCCGGCTCATGGGCTACACGGCCTCGCGCGAATCGGCCCGGACGCTCGTGGTCACCTTCGACCGGATGATGGTGCCCGACGAGCTGAAGAGGAAGACCGCCGAGGGGGGCCTCAATGTCATCGAGGGGGTCACCGGCGAACAGGTGAAGACGGGCGAGCGGCCCGTCGCCACCCTCCGGATCTCCCTGCGGGACGCCGTCCCCCACCTCGTGCGCGAGGAGGGGAACCGGCTGATCGTCGACGTGGACACCGTCAGCCTGCCCCGCAGCGAGGCGATGAAGAACGAAGTGGGCAAGATCGAGGCGATGCGCCCCGCGCCGAAGGCCCGGGAGAACAAGGTCGAGAAGAAGGAATCGAAGGTCTACACGGGACAGAAGATCACGGCCGATTTCCAGGATGCCAACGTCCGGAGCGTCTTCCGCCTCATCGCCGAGGTGAGCGGCCTCAACATCGTGGCCGGCGAGGACGTGAAGGGCACCGTCACGATGAAGCTCAACGAAATCCCCTGGGACCAGGCCCTGGAGACGATCCTCGACATCCAGCAGCTGGGGACCAAGCGTCAGGGCAACGTGATCGTCGTCATGCCCGCGGACAAGATCAAGAAGGCCGAGGAGCAGCGCCTCAAGGAGGACGTCTCCCGGGGCAAGCTCAAGCAGATCTCCATCGAGGCCCAGATCGTCGAGGCCAACGAGACCTTCACCCGCAGGCTCGGCGTCCAGTGGGGCGCCGGCGGCGCGACCAACATCAACAGCACGAACCTCGGCATCCTCGGCGGCTCCGCCGGGTACGCCACGCAGACGACGTCGACGGGGACGACGGGCGCCACGACGATCGCCCAGACCCTGCCCAACGGCATCGGGTTCACCGGCAGCAACCTCGCCGTGAACTTCCCCTACACCTACTCGGCCACGCCGCTCCTGGGCGTCGTCGCAGGGGGGAGCAATTACGTCATCAGCGCCCAGATCCACGCCCTGGAGAGCACGAGCGAGGGCAAGATCATCTCCTCGCCGAAGGTCACGACGCTCGACAACGTCAAGGCGACGATCAAGCAGGGCGAGGAGATCCCCTACGTCACGGAGTCCACCTCGGGCGGCGTCGTCACCCGGACGATCCAGTTCAAGGAGGCGGTGCTCAAGCTCGACGTGAAGCCGACCATCACCCCCGAGGGCAAGATCTCCATGGAGATCAAGGCCACCAACGACTACGCCGATTACTCCCGGTCGATCCAGGGCAACCCGCCCATCAACAAGAACGAGGTGGATTCGACCGTCGTGGTTCAGGACGGCGACACAATCGTCATCGGCGGCATCTACAAGTCGACGGACAACAAGGCCGTTGCCGGCGTGCCCGGCCTCTACAAGATCCCGCTCTTCGGCTGGCTCTTCAAGGCGGAGGACGAGCAGAAGCTCAAGCGCGAGATCCTCATCTTCATCACGCCCAGGGTCGTTCCGGACACCCAGGTGGCCCAGAACCTGTGACGGGGAGGAAGCGCCCCGAAGGACGAAGGCCCCGCGATCCGCGAGATCGCGGGGCCTTTGGTTTTGAACCTTGACACACCCGGGACGCTGTGCTAGTGCCCCGGACTGAGCGGGAACATCGGAAGAGCGGACAAGAAGACGGACGAAAAAAGGGCGGAAATCGGCCGATGGGAAAGGACGGCGAGAGGAGCGGCTCCGGGGTCGTGCGGCGTGGTGACATGGTAGACCGCAGGGCATTTATCTCCCGGGCCGAGGCCTGCCTGGAGCAGGACCCCTCCCTTGCCGTGGACATGGCCCTCGAGCGCCTGAGGGTTTACCCCGACGATGTCGAGGCGCGGGTCGTTCTCGGCATCGGGTGGTTCCGCAAGGGGGAAACGGCCCCGGCGCTCGACGTGCTGAGGGACCTCGCCCGCGACGTGACCCGGTGGTCGCCGGCGTTCCGTGTCCTTGCCGAGCTGTGCCGCGCGCAGGGCCTCGATGACGAGGCCGATCGGGCCTCCCGCATCTACATGGCGCTCAACCCCGAATCCGCGGAGGCCATCCAGGACCTCGAGGACCGTCTGCGCAGGGAGAGCCGCGCCTACCCGGAGACGGCCGAGAAGCCCGACGAGGAGGCCGGGCTGCCCCGGGGGGCCGATTTCAAGACCCTGACCCTGGCCGATCTCTATGCCCGGCAGGGCTACCGGGAGCTCGCCGAGGCGCTCCTGAGGGAAATCCTGGCCGCGGACCCCCGGAACCGCGCCGCCCTGGAGAGACTCGACAGGCTGCAGTCGCTGTCCGGCGGGGACGCCAGGCCCCCGCTGCAGGCCGAGTCGGCACCGGCCCGGGACGACAAGGACCTGTTTTTCGGGGATCCCGCCGCACCCCCCTTCCCGGGCCTGTTCAGCCGGTCGGTCCGCACGGAGTCGCTCGAGGCCGAGGAAGCCCAAACGCCGGGGCCCGCCAAAGGCCCGCAGGGGGCCCCGGACCGCCGCGCCGCTCTCGTCGGGACCCTCAACCGCTGGCTCACCGCCCTGGACAGGATGAAGAAGCATGCCTGACAGCCCGCCAACGGCCGTGAGACTGTCCCGGTTGCGGAAGCTCATCCGCCGCGCGGGCGTGGATGCGATTCTCATCCTCGATCTCAAAAACATCCGTTACCTGACGGGTTTCTCGGGAAGCGACGGGGCCCTCCTGGTGGGCTCCGGGAAGCCCTCCCTGCTCGTGGACGGACGCTACACGACCCAGGCCGCAAGAGAGGCCCCGGGGGCCCGGGTGGTGCTCTACCGCGACAAGGCCGAGGGGATTGCCGATGCCCTGGCGGAGGGTCGGTACGGCATGGTCGGCTTCGAGCCCTCCGCCATGTCCGTGGCGCTTTTCCGCGCCCTGCGGCGCAAGGCGAAAAACGTCCGCTGGAAGCCCCTTGCGTCTGAACTGGCGGACCTGCGCGCCGTGAAGGACCCTGCCGAGATCGGCCAGATCCGCAAGGCGATCCGGATCGCCACGGGGGCGATGCAGTCGACCCTGGGGAGCATACGCCCCGGCGCGTGCGAGCTGGACATCGCCGTCGAACTCGAATACAAGATGCGGAAAAAAGGGGCGGAGGGCCTCGCCTTTGACACGATCGTTGCATCGGGTCCCAACAGCGCCCTTCCCCACGCGCGGCCGGGCAGACGGAAGATCCGGCCGGGGGACTTCGTGGTCGTCGATTTCGGGGCCGTCAGCGGCGGGTACCATTCGGACGAAACCTGCACCTTCGTGATCGGCCGCGCGGGCCGGCGCCACGAGAAACTCTATGCCCTCGTCAAGGAGGCTCACGACAGGGCCCTGGAGGCGGTGAGGCCCGGCGTGCCGTGCCGCGACGTGGACGCCGCCGCGAGGGCCGTCATCGAAAAGGCAGGCTACGGGCCCCTCTTTTCGCACGGGACGGGGCACGGGGTGGGGCTCGACATCCACGAGGCCCCCCGGCTCTCGGCCCTGTCGGAGGCGGTCCTCGAGGAGGGCATGGTCGTCACGATCGAGCCGGGGATCTATCTTCCCGGTCGCTGCGGGATCCGCATCGAGGTTACGGCCGTCGTCGAGAAGGGGGGCGCGCGGGTGCTCACGGAGTTTTCGAAGGAATTGCTCGTGATTGGCTGAAAGACGAGAAGGCAAGAGGTTGAGAGGGTAAGAGGGTCGGACAGGCCGGCGGTCATGCTCCTGCCCCATGCCTCTCCAACCGTCTCACCTTCTTCCCTTCTTTTTTTTCGAGGGGGCAGCATGACCGTTTATCAGGAGGATCTCTTCTACAGCCGCGAACACACCTGGGTCCGTGTGGACGGCAACATCGCCACCGTCGGGATCTCCGACTATGCCCAGGGGCAGCTCGGGGACATCTATTCCGTGGAGCTGCCCGAGCCGGACAAGGAGGTCGAGCAGGACGAGGCCTTCGGCTCGATCGAGTCGGCCAAGTCGGTGGCGGAACTGATCTCGCCGGTCAGCGGCGAGGTCATCAGCGTCAACGAGGACATCGAGGACGACACCAGCGTGATCAACAGCGACCCCTACGGGTCCGGCTGGCTGATCATGGTCGAACTGCGCGATCTCGACGAACTCAACAACCTCCTCGACGCGGAGGAGTACCGGGATTATGTCGGCGAGGAAGCCGGGGATGAGGAATGAATGACGCCCCCTGGCGCTTCCTGCCCTACCGGGTGCTGCGCGCCGCCGAGAACATGGCCATCGACGAGGCCGTCTTCCGCCTGAACCGCCGGGAAGGGATGCCGCCGACGCTGCGCTTCTTCGGGTGGCGGCCCCCCGCCGTGTCGCTCGGATACTTCCAGAAGACCGGCCGGGAGATCGACGTCGGCGCCTGCCGCCGGGCGGGGATCGATATCGTGCGCCGCCCCACGGGGGGAAAGGCCGTCCTGCACGAACACGAGCTGACCTACTCGCTGGTTGCCCCCGCCGACCATCCCGTCTTCACCGGCGACATCGTCGGAACCTACCGGGTCGTGAGCGCCTGCATCGTGGAGGCCCTGCGCCGTCTGGGCCTCTCTCCCGAGGTCGCCTTCGAGGGGCGCTCGGCGGCGGGGACCGCCCTGGAGGGATACTGTTTCGCCGCGCCGTCCCGGTACGAGCTCCTCGTGGGCGGCCGCAAGATCTGCGGAAGCGCCCAGGTCCGCGCAGGGGGGGCGTTTCTCCAGCACGGCTCGCTCCTTGCCGACATGGACCCCGTGCGCACCGCCGCGGTCATGGGGGTGTCCGTCGACGGGGTCGCGAAGACGACGACCACCCTGCGGGAGCAGCTCGGAAGGGACATCGGGTACGGGGAACTGGCGGGCGTTCTGCGGGGGGCCTTCGAGGACACCCTGGGGATCCGCCTGGCCGAAGGCGGCCTCAGTCCGGCCGAGGTGTCGCTGAAGGAGAGGCTGCTGGCGGAAAAGTACGGGACCGATCGATGGAACCTGGAGGGCAAGGGGGGATCGGACGACCCGGGGAGCGCGGCCGATGCCTGAAGCGGTCCCATCCGCAAAGTTTTGATTGACAAAAGAATTCTTTTCTAATAATCTTCGACAGTTTCGCAAAGGAAAATCGGACTCGACGATCGGCTCACGCATCCTCTTCGACCGCGGAATGGCCTTTGATTCCGCTGCAGTGGGGTTTTTTTCCTGATCGGGGATTTCGGGTTTTTCACGAATTTAAAAGGAAGGGAGCGATCATTTTTGGAAGTCAAGGTTTTCGACAACGATGTCGACAAGGCGTTGAAGGTTCTCAAGAACAAGCTGTCGAAGAACGGCCTGTTCAAGGAACTGAAGCTGCGTCGCGCCTACGAAAAGCCTTCCGTCAAGCGCAAGAGAAAAGCGCTCGAGGCGAGACGGCGGCTTGCCAAGATTCAGAGACGGCGCCACTCGTAACCGGCCGCATGGACGCATATTCGAAGAAAACCCTCACCGGGGACGGGGGCAGGAGCGCCGCATCGGGGTTCCTGCCCCGATCGCCGTATTGCGTCTGATGGAAGAGAAACAATACCTCGTCGATGCCCTTTCCGTCAATGAATCCTGGCGAATGTTCCGCATCATGGCGGAGTTCGTCGAGGCCATAGAAGAACTCTCCGACATCGGGCGCGCCGTGACCATCTTCGGTTCCGCCCGGATCACCCCCGAAAACCCTTACTACCGGAAGACGGAGCATCTCGCCCGGCTGCTGGCCCAGCAGGGCTTCGGCGTCATCACGGGCGGAGGGCCCGGCATCATGGAGGCGGCCAACAAGGGGGCCGCCGAGGCGGGCGGGACGTCGGTGGGGATGAACATCCGCCTGCCCTTCGAGCAGACCCCCAACGAGTTCGCCAACGTCAGGCTCTACCACAAGTATTTCTTCATCCGGAAGGTCATGTTCGTCAAGTTCGCCGTGGCCTATGTCATCGTGCCCGGCGGTTTCGGCACCATGGACGAGCTCTTCGAGGCCCTGACCCTGATCCAGACGAAGCGGATCAAGAGCTTTCCGGTCATCCTGATGGGCAGCGAGTACTGGAAGGGGCTCCTCGACTGGCTCAAGGACACCATGCTCGGCCAGGGGATGATCTCCCTGAAGGACATGGAGCTTTTCCGCGTCCTGGACGAGCCGGAGGAGATCGTCGATTACATCCGCAAGTTCGTCATCGTCTGACAGGCCGGTGACCGGGGGCGTATCCCGAACGAATGCAAGAAGGTAAGGGGGGCCTTGGATCCGGCCATTTTCGAACATCCGATGCCGCGCAGGCGGCCTTTCCCTCATCCTTTTCCCATCCGGCATTCTTTCGCTCTTGCTCATGCGGGCATAATCCTCTCCCGTTTTTCACGCATATGATGTATATCGGTACCTCTCCGCAGGCTTTCCCGGCTTGCGGATGATCTTTTCGGTGAAATCGAGTCATGAGCCAGAGAGAGACGGTTGCGGAAAAGAGTCTCGAGAGTGTCCTGAGGGACATCGCGAAGGGGAAGGGCGCGCCCTGCTACCTCCTGTACGGGGACGAGGACTTTCTCGTGGAACAGGCCCTGGGGAAGATCGTCGACGCCCTGATCCCGGAGCAGGACCGGGACCTGAGCCTGTTCATGATGGATGACGAATCGGGCGGGGTGCATGCCGTATGCGAGGCCCTCCTGACCCCCTCCCTCGTCCCGGGCCCGAAGGCCGTGGTCCTTCGGAAGACCCGCCTCTTCTACTCGAAGACCTCCGTCCCGGAGCTGGTCCGGAAGATCGCCGACACCGTCGAAACGGACCTCCCATCGGCGGCCCGGAACTTTATGGCCCTGCTCGACCTGGCGGGCTGGAGCCTCGAGCATCTCCGCGACGAGGGCTGGCGGAGGATCCCCGACGAACAGTGGCGGGAGCTCGCGGGGGAGGAAGGGGCTGCGGAGCGGCAGAAATGGCTCCCCCGGGTGCTGGAGCACTGCATCGCGCACGGCCTCGCTGATCGCGCGCGGCCGGGCGGCACGGAGGTCCTCGAGGATCTCCTGGCGGCGGGCCTGCCGGAAGGGCATGTCCTGGTCGTGACGGCCGACGCGGTGGACCGGCGAAAGAAGCTCTTCAAGATGATGGCCGACCGGGGCGCCGTGCTCGCGTTCCTGCAGACGCGCGGCGAAGCGAGGCGGCGCGGTCTCATGATGGAGAGCCTGCGGGAAAAACTCGCGCGGAACGGCAAGACGCTCAGCCCCGAGGCGTGGGTCGTCCTGGGGAGAAAGACGGGGTTTCGGCTGCGGGATTCCGCCGAGGCGCTCGACCTGCTGATCACCTATACGGGGGACAGGACCGAGATCGGGAAGGCGGACGTGGAGGAGGTGATCGGACGCACGCGCGACGACACGGTCTTCGACCTCACGGAGGCCCTCGCGGCCGGCGATTTGCAACAAGCCCTGGCGAGCCTCGGCGACCTGCTCTACCAGGGCGTCCACCCCCTCGTCATCCTGGCCATGATCACGAGGGAGATCCGCTTTCTCCTCCACGGGAAGGTCCTTCTCCATTCGGGCCGTCTCGTCGGGTTCCGCGCCGACATGGACTTCGGCCGGTTTCAGCGGACCCTCTATCCGGCGGTGAAAGAATGCCAGGCGGAGCTGGGCGGGGGGTCGACCCTGGCGGGCCAGCACCCCTACGTGATCTACAACGCGCTGCGCAACTCGGAGCGCCACTCCCAGGGCGAGCTGCTGGCTCAGATGGAGCGGGTGCTGGCGGCCGACGTGGCGATGAAGTCGACGGGCGGGGACGCGAGGCTGCTGCTCGAGCGTCTGCTGATTGACCTGTGCGGACAGGCGGAGAGAAAAAACACGAAGTTGAGAAGTTAAGAAGCTGTGAAGTTGGGAAGCCAGAAAGGAAGGGGATTCTGCCTGATTTCCCAACTTCTGAACTTCCCGGCGCCTTGACTTCAGAGTTTCTCCATTCCCCTTCGCTTCAGCCTCTCCCGTTTGGATGTCCTGCGGGAGGGGCCTTTTTTCTTCGTCCCCCTCGGCGGGGGGGAGTCCCCCTCGTCGTCCTTGCCGCAAAGCTCCGGGGCCTGTGCCGGCAGGCCCCGGCGGGGCCGGCGGACCCTTTCCTCGAATTCACGGGAGGCGATGGCGGCGGCCCCTGCACGCGTGGCGGCATCCATGACGGGGCGGTCAGAGGTGACCACGATCGTCTCGCCGGCCTGCGCGCGTGCAAGCCTCTTGATGACCTCGTCCGCCTTTTCCCCGCGGCGGGAGTAGATGATGTCGATGCCCGATTCCCGGTCGCGCTCCTCCTGGGGAGGCCCCCCGAGCCAGCCGTCGAAGACGACGGTGATCCGGTGCCCCGTGGCCCTCCGGTAGCCCGCCAGCAGGTGTGTGAGGGCCTTTCGGCCCGCCTCAAGGCCGTGACGCTCATGGGCTCGCAAGACGTCCGATTGCCGGATCAGGTTGTAGCCGTCGATGATGAGGTGCATGTGAGATAGGCTCCGGGCGTCAGGCAACAGGCAGCAGGAAAGGCAAGGTAACTTGTCGCCCTTTTCTATCCTGATGCCCAATGCCTGGTGCCTTATGCCTATTGCATACTACCCCACTTGCCCGGCGGCTTCAAGCGACCTGAACAGGCGCTTTCCTGCACCCCGGAGGCCCCCAAAAAAAGTGTGGACATTCCCCGGCAAAGCCTTATAATCGCCCCTACGCCTCGGCGACCCGGGCTTCCGGAAAACGGCCCTCCCGTTTCCCATCCCCTGAGGGGAGGGATCAAGGCGAGGGCCAATGCTTGCAGGCCCCCTCACCCCCGAGGGCAGGAAAGTCTTGTTGCCGCGAGAACCCCGTCACCGTGCGGGGTCCGTCGCGCACGAGGGGCACGGGTCCGGGCTCCTCGGCGGGTTCGGGATGGCGCAGCGACGCGCTCGGGGCCCCTGCATCCCCGGGTGAAGGAACAGGGATCGGCCGATCCGTGCTGGAACGGCCAATCGGAACCTGACAGCATGGCTCAGAACGGCACGAACAACCAGACCCGTCTCGAACGGCTCCACGAGATCGTCCGGGGTAAACGGAAAATCCTGATTGTCACCCACAATCACCCCGACCCCGATGCGCTCGCCGCCGCGTTCGCCCTCAAGCACCTCCTGTATACGAAGTGGAAGGTGGGCGCGATCATCGCCTCCAGCGGGGTCGTGGGGCGCGCCGAGAACCGGGCCATGATCCGCCACCTGAAGATCGACCTTTGCGCCCTGGCCGAGGTCAACCTCAACAATTTCAGCGTCATTGCCCTCGTGGACACGCAGCCCGGGGCCGGAAACAACTCGCTGCCCCGGTCGATCATCCCCGACATCGTCATCGACCATCACGTGCCCTTCCGGGCCAGGACCCGCCTGGCGAAGTACTACGACATCCGGACCGATTACGGGAGCACCTCGACGATCCTGGCCGAGTACCTGCGCGATGCGGGCATCCCGGAGGTGGACCGCAAGGTGGCCACGGCGCTTCTCTACGGCATCCGCTCGGATACCCGCGACCTCGGCCGGGGCGTCAACGTGAAAGACGTCAACGCCTGCATGCACTTCTACCAGAGGGTTCTCTGGCGGGTGCTCTCGCAGATCGAGCACCCGGAGGTTCCGCGGGACTACCTGAGCATGCTCGAGAAGGCCATCAGCAACGCCCGGCTATACAGGGACGTCGTCACCCTGAACCTGGGCCGTGTCGAACACCTGGAGATCATCGCGGAGATGGCCGATCTCATCGTCCGCACCGAGGGGGTCAAGTGGGTCCTGTCGGTGGGGGAATTCGTCGGCGACGTCTATTTCTCTCTGCGGACGAAGAAGAGGCGCGGGTCGGCCGACCGGATCGCCCAGAAGATGGTGGCGGGCCTCGGGACCGGGGGCGGTCACGAGATGATGGCCGGCGGAAAGGTCACCGCAGTCGGGATGCCCCACCTCTCGCCCGGCGAACTGACGGAGATCCTGGTGGCGAGATTCCTCAAGGCCGTCAAACGCAGGGATACCAAGGCCGAGAACCTCCTGGCGTACAGCCGGGAAGCCGCCGTGCCCGGGAAGCCGGATTCGGCCGAGCCGTCCCTGGAGGAACGGAAGTCGGGAAGTTCCCGGATCCAGCGATAAGCCGGCGTCATCGCGGGCGAAGCGCGGCGGTCCCGCCGTTCGTGAGAGATTGCCCCGCACCCTGCGGGCGCTCCTCAGAAACCACTCGAATCGTTCAGAGCCGATCCCCATCGTCCCCCCCCTTTTTTTTGCCTACCTTTCCCGTTTCACGGGGCGGCCCGGCAGGGAATGAACCAAACAGGGTTGCCCCCCCTCACGGGACGCGCCTCCGGTGAAAAAGGAGGGTCGGGGAGGATTTTACGGAACCTGCTCCTTCCATCGACAACCCCGTTCCCAAACGGGGTCCGGGCCTCGCAACGACCCGTGAAATAAAGCGCCAAGCTGAATCGCTTGATTCGGGACGTTGAGAAATTGTGAAGGTTGGACAAATCCCCAGCTGTCTTTCCGGCCCGTGTTGATTCCCAGCTTCCCGCCTTCTCAACTTCTTGTCCACTCGTCTGCGACTATCGTATCCCGTCGAGTATCCCCTTCATCCTGGCAATCGTTTCGCTGTAGGACGGGCTGCCGAAGACGGCGGCGCCTGCCACGAAGATGTCCGCGCCTGCTTCGGCGAGGCTTCCGATGTTCTCCGTCGTGACCCCCCCGTCCACCTCGATGGCCGGCCTCAGGCCGCGCGACCGCGCCAGCTCCCTGGCCCTCCGGATCTTGGGCAGCATGCCCGTGATGAATTTCTGGCCGCCGAACCCGGGGTTCACCGTCATGATCAGCAGCACGTCGATGTCCGGCAGGATCTCCTCGATGCAGGCAAGCGGCGTCGAGGGGTTCAGGGACACCCCGGCCTTGATCCCCTTTCCCTTGATATAGTGCACCGTCCGGTGCAGGTGGATGACCGCCTCGGCGTGGACCGTAACGATGTCGCTGCCCGCCTCGACAAAGGCGTCGATGTACCGGTCCGGCTCTTCGATCATGAGGTGCACGTCGAAGGGGAGGCTCGTCGTCTTTCTCAGGGACGAGACCACGCCGGGGCCGATCGTGATGTTCGGCACGTAGCGGCCGTCCATGACGTCCACATGGATAAGATCGGCGCCGGCCTTCTCCACGGCCCTGATTTCCTCGCCCAGCTTGCTGAAATCGGCCGAGAGGATGGACGGGGCGATCTGTTTCATATGGGATATCCTTCGGATGGGCTTAAGGCGTAAGGCTAAAGGCGCGGGGCAAGGAAAAGATGGGATTCAACGACCCCGCCCATTCGCAGCATAATCCATAAGCCCTCAGCCCTACTGCCCGTGTTTTTAGTAGCGCAGGACGACCGGCGGGTACACCCTTCCCGTGTCCGCCTCGCGCAGGCGCAGCCTCAGCTCCTGGGCCTTCTTGGCCTCCCCGGGGAAAAAGACGAATCCGTGGGCAAGCTCCTGGGGCGCCACGGCCCTGCGCTCGAGGGAACGAGTCCGGAGGTCTTCCCGGATCTGTCGCTGCACGTCGCCGTCGGTCATGGCTTGCGAGCCTCCCAGGACGGCCCCGGTGGCCGCCCCGGCGGCGGCGCCCTTCATGGCGGCATCGCCCACACCTTGGCCGCTCACGATCCCGATCGCCGCGCCGATAATCCCTCCCGCCACGGCGCCGAGGGCGCCGTACTTTGCCGCGCCCGGTGCGACCTCGCCGAACTCGGTCTTCTTCGCGATGCGGTCATAGGCGAGCCTGGCGTCGAGGACCTGCCAGGCATTGTTTTCCACGTCGATGAGGATCGTCTGCTCGGCGACGATCTCGAGGGGGTGGTTCCCCTTGTTGTCGAAGACGACTTGGATGGGCAGGATGTCGGGCCGGATGTCGAACCCGAAGGCCTGCTGTGCCTCCTCCTGGCTGTCCCACGACTTGGAGGCCACGACGGCCCCGCCGACGGTCGTGGCATTGGGGTAGGCCTGCGGCATCTTGAAGGGGACGACCTGTCTCTGGTAGCGGGCGCAGGAGACGAGCAGGGCCGCAACGATCAGTGCGGAGGTGGTGCCGATGAGTACTTTTCTGACGTTCATAAGGGGCGCTCTCCGTTTTCAGTGATGCGTATTTTCGCGTGATTTCGGTCTCTTTGACGTATTTGGGGATGCTACACCAAACCCGATGTCATGTCAATCGCCCGGCAAGCAAGGAAACCGGGATACGAGAATCCTGTATGGGGGATAACGCTCCGGGTGCCATCCCGTTTACTCTATCCCGATGCCTGAAGCCTGTGGCCTGATGCCTGTCCTCTTGACAGGAGCGGCGAAGGGCATTATCGTCGGGCGGTGCTCCACGTGCTTTACAACCTCGTCCTGCTGGCGGGCTTCGCGCTCCTCGCGCCGTACTACGCGTTCCGGATCCTCGTGACGGGGAAGTACCGCCGCAGCATCGGTCCGAAGCTGGGCGCGATACCGGAAGAAGCCCTTACCGCCATCCAAGGCCGGCCGCGGATCTGGGTCCATGCCGTTTCCGTGGGCGAGGTCACGGCGGCGGCGCCCATCGTTGCCGCCCTGAGGGGGAAACTGCCCCGATCCCGCATCATCCTCTCGACCGGCACGGAGACGGGCCAGGCCATGGCGCGAAGGCTCGTCGCCGAGGCAACGGCCTTCCTGTATTTTCCTCTTGACCTGCCCTGGGTCGTCAGGCGCGTCATCGGGAAAATCGAACCCGATATCGTCGTCCTGACGGAAACGGAGCTGTGGCCCAACTTCCTGCGGTGCTGCGTCAGGCACGCAATCCCCGCCGTCATGGTAAACGGCCGGATCTCGCCGCGGTCGCACCGGCGCTATGCGCGGACGTCCTTCTTCTGGAAGGGGGTCCTGGCGTCGGTTGACCGGTTCGGCGTGATCTCCGTGGTGGACGCCGAGCGCCTCCGATCGATCGGGGCCGCGCCGCAGAAGGTCTCCGTCATGGGCAACGCCAAGTACGACAGCCTCGCCTCGCGGGTGAGCGGCGAGGCCTGGAGCCGCAAGGCCGCCCAGCTGAAGATGACGCCCGACACCCGCGTCCTCGTGGCGGGCAGCACGCACGAAGGCGAGGAGGCCTTGGTCCTGAAGACCTATCGCGGGCTCCTGCGCGATTTTCCCGACCTGAGGCTCATCCTCGTTCCCCGGCACCCCGAGAGGGGGGCGGCCGTCCGCGACCTGGCCGCGCAGGAGGGTCACGCCTGCATCCTGATGAGCGAGATCCGCGCGGGAAAAGAGCCGCAGGAAGAGGTCGTCGTCGTCGACGTGATCGGCGAGCTCTTCGCGCTCTACAGCCTGGCCTCCGTCGTCTTCTGCGGCGGGAGCCTCGTGCCGAAGGGGGGGCAGAACATCCTCGAGCCGGCGGCGTGGGGCAAGGTCGTCTTCTACGGGCCTTCCATGGAGGACTTTATGGAGGAAAAGGCCCTGCTGGAAGAGGCCGGCGCCGGCATCTGCGTGAGGGACGAGCGGGAACTGCTCGAGGGGATGAAGCGGGTCCTGTCCGACCCCGCCGAACTCCGGCGCCTCGGGGCCGAAGGCCAGAAGCGGGTCCTGTCGAGCCGCGGCGCCGCCGAGCGATACGCGGGGATGATTATCAAGACATTAGACGCCAGGCAACAGGCAACAGGCAACAGGAGTGACGGACCCGGTCGGGCCTGATACTTGCACATACAGGGGGCACGCAATGCCTGTTCTGAATTCGGCAGGTGCAATGCAGGAGATCCCCGGTATCGGAAGCAGAGGTGTTTTTGTTTTCCGTGTGCCTGATGCCCAATGCCTGACGCCTATTTTATTGTTGACAAGCCGCACCCTTTCCGATATCAAGGATGTACTTTGTGAAGGAATAACCGGAAATGACGACGATCGGTGCGAGAAGAGAGTTGCTGAGCCTCAACGGGCTGTTGCGCCTCGCTCTGCTCCTGCTTCTGCGGACATCCCGATCGCCCGTCGTTTTTAGAATTTAGGGAATCGAAGACGAAATTCTAAAGGCCATGGGCAGGAAGCTCATGGCCTTTTTTTATCGATCGGCAACACAAGGAGCGCAGGGGCACCATGAAAGAGATCATCTGGTTCGGGCGGGGAGGCCAGGGCGCCGTCGTCGCCGCGCAGATCCTGGCGGAGTCGGCTTACCTGGAAGGCTTCAAGGGCGTCACCTCGGCGCCGACCTTCGGCCCCGAGCGCCGCGGGGCGCCGGTCACCGCCTCGACGCGGATCTCGGAGGAACCCATCCGGATGTTCTCCCAGGTGGAGACGGCCGACATCGGCATTGTGCTCGACGAGACGCTGCTCGGCGTCGTGGACGTCACCGGGAGGGTCCGGAAAGGCGGGACGATCATCATCAACACGTGCAGCAAGCCTGAGGAGGCGGGCATCGAAGGCGATTTCGACGTGGCCGTCGTCGACGCCACGGGCATCGCCGTCAAGCTCCGCCTCACGAAGGAAGGCGCGCCCCTGATCAACACGCCGATGCTCGGAGCCTTCGCGAAGGCCACCGGGATCGTCTCCCTGGCCAACGTCGAGAAGGCCCTGCGCGGCAAGCTCCCCGCGGCGGCGGCGGCGCAGAACTTCGAGACGGTGCGTGCGGCCTACGAGGGGACGGTCGTAACAAGAAAGGCTCAAGGCTAGGGGCTTAAGGCGTAAGGCGACACAATAGACAACATGCCTTCTTACCATACGCCTTATGCCGCGATATTGAAACCCAATACCTCGGGGAGAAGGGTGACAGCATGAAGAAAAAAGACGAGAACATCTCCGCCATGTGCAGGCCCACCGTCGGCGAGGCGGGCAGGACCGGCGACTGGCGCGACCTGCGGCCCGTCATCGATCACAGCAAGTGCACGCCCTTCGTCAAGAAGAGGGCCGCCTGCTACCTCTGCTGGCTCTACTGTCCCGAGGCGGTGGTCAAGGCGGGGATCCCCGTCGAGATCGACCTCGAGTACTGCAAGGGCTGCGGGATCTGCGCCGAGGAGTGCCCGTCCCGGGCCATCAGCATGGTGAGGGAGGACCACTGCAATGACTGACGCTCGCATCATCACCGGAAACCAGGCGGCGGCGCTGGCGGCCAGGCTCTGCGAGGTCCAGGTCATCGCCGCCTACCCGATCACCCCCCAGTCGCAGCTTGCCGAGATGCTCGCCCAGCACGTGGAGAGCGGCCAGCTGCGGGCCGAGTACGTCCGGGTGGAGGGCGAGCACTCGGCCATGACGGTCTGCATCGGGGCCTCCACCGTGGGGGCCCGGGTCTTCACGGCCAC
>Ga0116141_10000204_pt1 | contig 42205 bp, 33 predicted proteins | sample AD_UKC097_MetaG_FD_89744 | JGI IMG/M metagenome (GOLD analysis project Ga0116141, IMG submission 89744) | Active sludge microbial communities of municipal wastewater-treating anaerobic digesters from USA - AD_UKC097_MetaG | ecosystem: Engineered > Bioreactor > Anaerobic > Digestate | place: USA...
GAAAATTCCGAAAATACTGGTATCCCGAAAATATTTTATTCTTTCGGGACTTTCCCCCATAAAAATAGGGGTTTTCCCTATTGACCTGAAGTGGTTGATATGTCTTAAGAATTTTTTAATTTATCTAAAAAAATGAAAGTGTTGTGCGATGAAAATTCAAATCGAACAGAATGAATCAAAAGCCTTCCGGGGAAATCCCTGAGGGCTTTTTATTTATTGAGCGGTTTGAATTTCCGGAATGCATGGGAGCGGTTTCAAAATCTTCCATCGGGTTTACGATCCGGGCGGAGCAAAAAGGGTTCCGGAATCGGCCGATTCCATATTCGTCCTTCGTCCGGAGGAAAGCCGTGAATCGTATCGGCCATAAGACCGTCCTTCTCATTGGTTTTTCTTGTCTTTGGTATCGGCAGCGGAAGTGCGTGATCTTTTTGCATGGTATTTCCGCAATCGACGCTCGGCTTTACTGCAATGAAAAGAACGGGGTGTGAATCAGGACGCGGGAGAGCGGCGGGCTCACTTCTTTTTACCGGTTTGAATTTTTCAAAGGATTTCCCGATGATCTCACAAAAACCAACATATGAAGAACTGGAACAAAAGATTAAGGAACTGGAAAAGGAAGCCGCCGGATTGAAGAAAACGGAAGAAGATCTGGAGAAATATAAATTCATGGTGGAGTCGGCCTATGACGCCGTTTTTTTTAAAGATATGGACAGCCGTTATATTATTGCCAATGATAAGACATTAGAAGTCTTCGGATTGCCGAGAGAAGAAGTAATCGGAAAAAATGATTATGAATTGATGCCCGACCGGAAAGCGGCCGGGAAAAACCTGGCGGATGACCGGATGGTCTTCGAGTCGGGAAAGCTGATCGAAGTGATCAAGCGTATGACCGGAGCGGGAGGGGAAGAGAAATGGCTTCAGTCAATAAAAGTTCCTCAGTTTGATCGTGATGGAAGGGTCATCGGGCTTGCCGGGATCGCCAGAGATATTACGGATCGCAGGCGATCGGAGGAGGCGCTGCGGGAGAGCGAATCGAAATTCCGTTCCCTGTTTGATCTGTCGCCCCAGCCTATTGCTCTTTCCGATATGGAAAACGGCAGACTGATCGATGTGAACGATAAGTTTTGCGAACTGATGAAATGTCCGAAAGAATCGGTTGTCGGATTAACAACAATAGAAGCGGGATTCTACTCCAGGGAAAACAGGGACCGATTCATAACGGCTTTGAAAAAATCCGGTGAAGTCCTCGGATTGGATATGGATATTAAGGCCGGGGATGGATCCGTCCTGAATACCCTCATGTTCGCCAGGATCGTTGGGATACTGGGCGAACCGCTTATACTAACAATATTTATTAATACTACCGCTCAAAGGAAACTGGAGAAGCAGCTTCAGGAAGCCAAAAAACTGGAGGCCGTGGGCACCCTGGCCGGAGGAATCGCCCATGAATTCAACAACCTGCTGATGGGAATTCAGGGATATACTTCCATGATGCGGATGGATGCCGAGATTCCTCGTTCTTATTTTGAAAACCTCAAGGGAATTGAGAATTACGTGAAAAGGGCCTCGGATCTTACCGGGCAGTTGTTGGGTTTTGCCAGGGGAGGAAAATATGAAATCAAGCCGACCGATCTGAACCGTCTCATTACCAATGAGAATCTGATCTTCGGCCGCACCCGGAAGGAAATTAAAATTCGGGAAGAGTTTGAACCGGATCTCTGGTCGGTGAATGTTGATCAAAGACAGATCGAACAGGTATTGTCGAATATTTATACCAACGCCTCTCACGCCATGCCCGCCGGTGGCGACCTGCATATCCGGACGCAAAACGTCATCATTGATGAGGATCATATCAAAACGCATCCGGTGGAGTCCGGAAAATACGTCCGGATCTCCATAACCGATACCGGTACGGGAATGGATGAGGCGACTCGAATGCGGATTTTCGATCCCTTTTTCACGACCAGGGAGATGGGAAGGGGAACCGGGTTAGGATTGGCCTCCGCCTACGGGATCGTAAAAAGTCATAATGGTTTCATCACCGTCTACAGTGAGAAAGGAGAAGGCACAACCTTTAACATCTATCTCCCGGCTTCCGGGAAGGAGGCGGTGAAGGCGGAGGAATGCAGTGAAATAGCGCCCGGGAGCGCGGAAACGCTTCTTATCGTGGATGATGAAGAAATGATTGTAGATATTTGCAGTAGAATTTTTAAAAAATTAGGTTATGAGGTTTTAACCGCAAGGAACGGAAAAGAAGCGATCGAAATCTATACAGAAAACCGGGACCGGATTCAAATGGTGATTCTGGATATGATTATGCCGGTCATGAATGGCGGAGAGACCTATGACAAACTGAAGGAGATCAATCCGGACCTCCGGGTTCTCCTTGCCAGCGGATACGGTATCAACAGTCAGATCACCGAAATATTGGATCGCGGGTGCAACGGGTTTATCCAGAAACCGTTTAATATCAGCGAACTGTCTAATAAAATAAGGGAGATTCTGGGTAAAAATCAATAAAGACGGCCGTACACGGCAAACTTTCAATTCCCGCCCGCGGCTGGATCGTAAATCCGATCGAAGGTTTTGAAACCGATTCAAAGAACTTGAATATCAATACATGACGGCCTGGCCCGGCCCCCTGGAACCCACCGGGGATAGTGGATATCTACTATGGTTGCGGTTTCAGTTTGGACTGCAGAACGATCATTTGATCCCGGAGTTCGTTCAGTTTTGCCTCCAGCATGATCATCAGAATGGCCATCCGATTTTCGAAATTTCCGGCGTTTGCCATTCGTTTTTCAATTTCCTTCTGTAAACCGATTAATTTCGGATTATTCTCCAGAAGCCGTTCCCGTTCCTTCAGGGCCGATTCAAGCCGGTTTTCGAAATTCTGCTCGCTATGCATCGACCCATGAATTGAACAACGTATTTTCTGCCCCATATCGACTCCTTTCCTGTTGCGTTCGGGAAACCCGCATGGCGTTCATCGTTCCGAACCCCCGTATCGATGGAGAACTGACGGGTTTAGAAGCGTTTCAAAACCTTCCCTCGAACCCAATCGCCGTGTCGGGGCAAGACGTTCAATACGTAAAATACTCCAGGTATTCCAGCGGTTGAACGTTTCACCTCAGCTTGATCTGAAACCCGATGGAACGTTTTGAAATAACTCCTATTATGTGGAATCGCACAAATTCGTCATATCCTGTAAGCGCAAAAAACAGACTTTTTCATCACCATCCCCTTTCTCTACAGCAAAAAGCGAGCCTAATTAAGGAGTTATTTGAAATTGTTATAGATATCCATAAATTCAAAATATTTAGAAGTATTCGCCTCATCAAGGATTTCAAACGGATTTTTTAAATTTTATGAGATTGTGAATTGATTTACTTAAGTTTATGAAAAATTTTACAGAGGTTGTAAAAACAATTGGATGGAAATCTTGGAAATGCCTTAAGGGTGCCGGAGATTCTTAAAATCGAATCATCAGGTCAAAGGATTGGGAAATGATAAGAATTTTGCTCTTCCGGGAATTTCGCATGTGGAAAATACCCAACTTTCCACCGTTTCCGGTATCGCCTCGGATTTTTTTCATCCCGGGTTTCAGGCTTTTTACGATTTCTTCGACATGGACGGGAACCCATATATCCAGTCAGACGCCCAAATTTTTCCGAAGCCTCCATCGCCTGCAACAGCTTCATACACCGAAACACTTGAAACGTCCGGTTTTTTAACCTGCTGAATATGCGATATATTGTGCGAATGCAAATTGGATTTCTAAATCTGTAAGCCCCTTTCCTTCAACTTCTGAGCTTTCTGGATGGAACATCTTTCACATCTGAATTCCGGGTGTTCGTCGTTGATTTTATCATAATCCTTGGCATACACCAGACGATAGCCTCTCGCATTACGGCCGCAGTCCGCGCAGGTCGAATTTTCCTTGACTTCCCATTTGGCGACGTCGGGTTCAAACAGGCGGAGCCGGACTCTTTTTACAATAATCTGATCCTTTTCAAACAGCGGGCATTCATCCGGAAAACCGAATTTTATACTGCCATGGCCCTGATAGCGATAGTCCTCCAGGTGGAGGTCTTTTTTCAGGAAACAATAACTGACTCGGTCATCCCCCTTTTCGCCGTTTTGCAGAAAAGGACACTGGTAACAATTTTCGACAACCAATTCTTTTTTTCTCAAAGTCGGAATTCTCCTTTATTGGTTAAACTTGAGCCTTTTGATCTTTGCATCGGATGAAACGCATAAGAAGGCTTCACGGATTGATTACAATCGATCTCAAAAATACATCCGACACCGGGCGGTTTGGAAAACCTCACCCAAACGATCCCATTCGGCCGGTATGCTTCGCTTTTTTGTCGATCCCTGCTTCCCCGGGCGCGATCTTTTTGAGATTCCCATTCGCAGTATGGCGGAATGCAAATGACGTGTCAAGGCCGGTTTTTTTATCGGACAAAGAAAATAATGACGAATTTTTCAGCCGTTTTGGTTTCTTCTTTTTTTTTCATCGAAAATCGGTTATGGCCATCTTCGTAAGGTGGATTCGGAAAACATAAAACCCTTTGCAAGCCGTATGATTGCAAATGCGGTTGTTTGTATCCGCGCGGAAGAAACCGGACCGGATCATTTTAAAAAAGTGACATTGACCGCGGATTTTTGAAGGGTGAACGGAAATGAAATTCGGTGCATATGAATGCTTTTCGATCGAAACGGCGGAATTCCTCATGGATGGGGGTGCCACGTTCGGAATCGTCCCGAAAACCCTTTGGGAAAAGGAATGTCCCGCGGACGATTTCAATCGAATTTTATTAAAATCAAGATCCTTGCTGATAAAGGGCGAAAGAAAAGCCATACTGGTCGATACGGGTTTCGGAAGCAAGCCTTCCATGAAATTTAAAAAAAATTATCAACTCAAGCAAATGTTTGATCATATGGATTCCGCCTTATCCGAATTCGGATTAACCTGCGGTGATATCACCGACGTGATCATGTCTCACCTGCACTTCGATCACGCGGGCGGTTGCACGGAGATCAGGAACGGAAAATTGGTTCCCGCATTTCCCAATGCCTCGTATCATGTGCAGAAAGATCAGTGGGAAACGGCGATCAACCCGTCCGCCCGGGACCTGGCCAGTTTCAGAAAGGAAGATTTCATCCCTCTTCTGGAAGCCGGAGTATTACGGCTCATCGACGGACCGGTGGAGCTGTTTGAAGGAATTGAAATTATTGTTACCCACGGGCATACGGCCGGGCAGCAACACCCGCTGGTCAGAGGGGAGAACAACTCCTTGTTTTTTTGCGGCGACCTGATTCCCACGGCCGCTCATCTTCCGGTTCCCTGGCACATGGGATTCGACGGCCGGCCCCTGGTACTTGTAAAAGAAAAAGAGAAGTTGCTGCCCCGCGCGTGGAAAGAACGCTGGATTCTGTTTTTTGAACATGACCCCCGGATTGCGGCGGCAAGTATCCGGCGGGATGAAAAATACATGAGAATCGACCGGATCGTTTCGATTTAAACCGACCGGATATCTATCGAACCCGGATGGAACGGGCATTGCCCGAAGTCATGGGGCCGATTGTGGAAACGGTGCCGAAAACGGAAGCCGGGGGTCCCTGTAAACGGGATCATCGATAGTCAAAAATTAGGGAACGCTAAAAAAAGCTTGACAATATTTTCTCCGATCTGTAAAAAGAAACATTTGAAATATAAATGGTAATTTAAAGTGAAGAAATTCGTCGCCGTTAACAACCTTCTTATCCTTATCGTCGTCCTCGTAGTACTGCTTTCCCGCTGCGAGGAAAGGGGTTGATAATGGCCTGAAGAAACATTCCGGCAAAAAACAAAATCCGTTATCAGCTCCCGCTGCTAACGGATTTTTTTTTAAGGAGAGGATGAATATGAAAAGTGACATCGCAAAAAAAGGTATCGAAAGAGCCCCGCATCGCTCACTGTTTAAGGCAATGGGATATACGAACGCCGAGATCGGAAGACCTATGATCGGGATCGCCAACGCGGCAAACCGGATCATTCCCGGCCATGTTCATCTGGACAAGATCACCGAAGCCGTTAAAGCCGGCGTTTATATGGCAGGCGGCACGCCCATCGAATTCGGGACCATCGGGGTATGTGACGGCATCGCGATGAACCATATCGGGATGAAGTATTCCCTGGCCAGCCGCGAATTGATCGCCGATTCCATCGAGGTAATGGCAATCGCTCATGCGTTTGACGCCATGGTCATGGTAACCAATTGCGATAAGATTGTCCCCGGCATGCTGATGGCGGCCGCCCGCCTGGATCTGCCGACGATCATCATCAGCGGCGGACCCATGCTGGCTGGGGAACACCCGGAAAAATCGGATTCCGGGAAAATCGATCTGGTCACCGTTTTCGAGGCGGTCGGCGCCGTGCTGTCCGGCAAAATGACCGAAGACGAGCTTGCCTTGATTGAAGATTCGGCCTGTCCGACGTGCGGGTCCTGCTCGGGAATGTTTACCGCCAATTCAATGAACTGCCTGACCGAGGCCATCGGAATGGGCTTGCCCGGCAACGGGACGATCCCCGCTGTTCTGGCGGCCCGTATCCGCCTGGCGAAGGAAGCCGGGATGCAGGTCATGAACCTTCTGGAAAAACAAATCACCCCCAGGAAAATAATGACCGAAAAGGCGTTCAAAAACGCGCTGACCGTTGATATGGCGCTTGGCTGTTCGACCAATACGGTGCTTCATCTTCCCGCCATCGCAAGGGAAGCCCGGGTTTCCATCGATCTGGAACGGATCAATGAGATCAGCAGAGTCACACCGCATCTCTGTTCGCTCAGTCCGGCCGGAATGCACCACCTGGAAGATTTAAACCGAGCCGGAGGAATCAGCGCGGTGTTGAAGGAACTTTCCCGTTCCGGACTGGTAGACGAAGACTGCCTGACCGTCACCGGGAAGACCGTGGGCGAAAACATAAAGGATGCCCGGATACGGGACCGAGCCGTCATTCGCACGTTGGACAGGCCTTATCATAAAGAGGGGGGACTGGCGATTTTATTCGGGAACCTCGCCCCCGAAGGATGCGTGGTGAAGCAGTCCGCGGTTTGTGACGAAATGCTGCGGCATGAAGGGCCTGCCCGGATTTTCGATTCGGAAGAGGAAGCCGGTCGGGCCATCATGGAAGGAAAAATCCAAAAAGGGGATGTGATCGTCATCCGATATGAAGGGCCGATGGGAGGGCCGGGCATGCGGGAGATGTTAACCCCGACCGCCGCGATCGCCGGCATGAAACTGGACGCCCACGTGGCGCTTCTCACGGATGGACGTTTTTCCGGCGGAACCCGGGGGGCGTCCATCGGGCATATTTCCCCGGAAGCGATGCGGGGCGGACCGATTGCCGTCGTACAGGAAGGAGATCGGATATCCATTGATATTCCGGGCAAAAAACTGACCCTCCGGATTTCCGAGAAGCAGATGGAGGAACGATTGGCAAAATGGACGCCGCCGCAACCGAAAATAACCGAAGGATATATGGCGAGATACGCCCGCATGGTTTCATCCGCCAGCCGGGGGGCGGTTGTAAAATAGATAAACGGGCTTTCGGTGATTCGTTACGGATGCCGACGGGCAAACAGGGATCGGTTTCGATCCGTAAACGGGTCACTCAGGAACAGAGGGAAATCCACGGTGCCCATTTTATAACCGTGGATTCGAACAAGGAATAAAGAAAAGGATTCTTCATGAAGTATACAGGCGCACAAATCCTTATGAAGGTTCTTCAAGACGAGGGCGTTGACTTGATTTTCGGGTATCCCGGAGCGGCGGTCATCGATATATACGATGAGCTGGCACGAACCGATATCCGGCACATAACGGTTCGTCATGAACAGGCAGCGGTCCACGCGGCCGACGGCTATGCAAGGGCCAGCGGGAAGGTGGGGGTCTGTCTGGTCACTTCGGGCCCCGGCGCGACCAACACGGTCACCGGCATTGCATCCGCCTACATGGATTCAATTCCCGTCGTTGTGATCAGCGGCCAGGTTCCAACGCATCTTATCGGAAACGATGCATTTCAGGAAGTCGATATTGTCGGGATCACCCGGCCGTGCACCAAGCATAATTATCTCATTAAACAGACGGAAGATCTCGCGAGGACCGTCCGGGAAGCGTTTTACATCGCCCGGTCCGGCCGTCCGGGACCGGTTCTGATCGATATTCCAAAGGATGTCGCCAAAAAAACGGTCAGCTACGGGGTTCAGAAGGAAGTCAAGATCCGGTCATACAACCCGACGTACAACCCGCACATGAAACAGCTGCAAAAGGTCATCCATCTGATCAAGAGCGCGGAAAGGCCGGTTATTTTCGCCGGCGGCGGGGTGATCCTGTCAAAGTCTTCGCGCGAACTGACGGAATTCGCCAGAAAAACACGGATTCCCGTGACAACGTCCCTGATGGGTCTGGGTGCGTTTCCGGGTACGGATCCGCTATGGCTGGGGATGATCGGCATGCACGGCACCTATCGGGCCAACAAGTCCACGAGCGGATGCGATCTTCTGATCGCCATCGGAACCCGTTTTGACGATCGGGTTACCGGAAAAACGGATGCCTTCGCTTCGCAGGCCAACATCGTGCATATCGATATCGATCCGACTTCGATACGAAAAAACATAGGGGTCACCATACCTATTGTGGGGGATTGCAAGATCACGCTGAATCACCTCAACCGGCTGGTGGACGAGGCCGATCTGGGCGATATCCCCAAAAAAAGAGAAAAATGGCTCCGCCAGATCGAAGAATGGAAAAGCACCCAACAGCTGGCTTATGAGCAGGGAAATGTGATCAAGCCCCAGTACGTAATCGAAAAACTCTATGAACTCACCCGAGGAGAAGCCATTATTACGACCGAAGTTGGGCAGAGCCAGATGTGGACCGCGCAGTATTATCATTTTGACAAGCCCGATCATTTTATTACTTCCGGCGGTCTGGGCTGTATGGGGTTCGGATTGCCGGCGGCGATCGGCGCGCAGATTGCCTGCCCGGACAAACTGGTCGTCGATGTCGCCGGAGACGGAAGCATCCAGATGAACATCCAGGAAATGGCAACCGCCGTTGAATATGGGCTGGCGGTGAAGATCGTGATTTTGAACAACGGATATTTGGGCATGGTGAGGCAGTGGCAGGAGCTGTTTTATGAAAAGCGTTACGCCTACACAAAGATCGGCCATATGCCCGATTTTATCAAATTGGCCGAGGCGTATGGGGCGGCCGGTTTGCGTGCGACCAAGCCGGAGGAAGTGATTTCCGTTCTTTCCGAAGGTCTTTCCATACCGAAACCCGTGATGATGGAGTTTCTTGTGGACCCGGAAGAGTGCGTGTATCCGATGGTTCCCGCGGGGGCGCCCATTTCGGAAATGCTCCTGGTATAAAAATCGTTTTGCAATTTGAAAAGGTTTCCGCATGATCGAGGAAAAAAGCATACTTTCGATTTTGGTTGATAACGAGCCCGGCGTACTTTCCAGGATCGTGGGATTGTTCAGCGGAAGAGGGTATAATATTGAAAGCCTCTGCGTCGCGGAAACAATCGATCCTCACGTATCCCGGATCACCATCGCAACCATGGCGAACCTGCCGGTGGTTGAACAGATCAAGAAACAACTCAACAAACTTGTCAATGTGATCAAAGTACATGAGCTTACCGGCACGAAATATATTGAAAGGGAGCTTGCCCTTATCAAGGTAAAGGCCAAACCGGAACATCGTGCCGAAATTTTAAGGATCGTGGATATATTCCGATGCAAGGTGGTGGACGTGGGGTTGGATCACTACACCATTGAAATAACCGGCGACGAAGACAAGCTGTCCGCCATACTGAATCTTTTAAAGCCGATCGGCATTAAAGAGGTTGCAAAGACGGGCATCATTGCGGTATCCCGTGAACCCAAAAACTACTAGAAGCGATTTCAAGACCTTTACGGGATCCATTTGGTATTTTGAGGATCGAACGCCTCCCTCCGACGCGGAGATTCAGCCCGGGGGAAGGTGTTGAAGTCGCTTCCGAGGCGGACAGGTAAACCTTTAAAGAAACCTTACAAACTTAAACTATCCGGACGGAATGAAGGAGAATGAGATGGCAAAAATCGATTTTGGCGGAGTTGTTGAAGAAGTAATCACGTCTGAAGAATTTCCCCTGAAAAAAGCCGGGGAAGTGCTTAAAAATGAAACGATTACGGTGCTCGGCTACGGGGTCCAGGGCCCGGCGCAGGCATTAAACCTGAAAGACAATGGATTCGAGGTCATCATCGGCCAGATGGAAGGCGATGAGTACTGGGACCGGGCGGTGGCCGACGGTTTTGTTCCGGGTAAAACTCTTTTCTCGATTACGGAAGCGGCTCGAAAAGGAACCATCGTAATCAATCTTCTTTCGGATGCGGGTCAGGTGGCCACATGGCCTCAGATCAAAGAATGCCTCAACGAAGGAGATGCGCTGTATTTTTCGCATGGATTTTCAATTGTCTATAAAGACCAGACCGGTGTGATACCGCCTAAAAATATCGACGTCGTTATGGTCGCGCCGAAAGGTTCGGGCCGGACCGTACGTACCAATTTCCTTGACGGCAGCGGCATCAATTCCAGCTTCGCGGTGTACCAGGACTTTACCGGAAGGGCGAAAGACCGAACCCTTGCCATCGGCATCGGGATCGGATCCGGGTACCTGTTTCCGACGACCTTTGAAAAAGAGGTTTACAGCGACCTCACCGGGGAACGGGGGGTTCTGATGGGATGCCTCGCAGGTGTGATGGAGGCCCAGTACAATCTTTTACGGAAACACGGTCACAGCCCGAGCGAAGCCTTTAATGAAACGGTGGAGGAACTTACCCAGAGCCTGATCCGTCTTGTCGCTGAAAACGGCATGGACTGGATGTTTTCCAACTGCAGTACCACCGCACAGCGGGGAGCGCTGGACTGGGCGCCGAGATTCAGGGATGCGGTTGTTCCCCTTTTTGACGAACTGTATGAAAGCGTTGTGTCCGGCAAGGAAACGCGGCGGGTGATTGAAGCAAACAGCGCTCCGGATTATTTGCGGAAACTGCGGAAAGAGCTGGATGTGATCAAGAATTCCGAAATGTGGAGAACCGGCGCGGTTGTGCGGTCTCTCCGGCCGGAAAACCGCGGAAAATAACCGGATGGAAATTTCTCATTCATAAAAACAAGATTTTTCAGCTTCATGATCTCACCGGAGATTACAGGAAAAAAGCAATGAAGCGTATTTCGGATATTAAAGCGAGGATCAATGCCGCAGGGTTTGTTTTTCATTCCCCCCTGCGGCCCATGCTTTCCATGAGTTTGCTCGAAAACGGGTTCCAGCGTTTCATCGAAGGATGGAAAAGCCGGAAAAACGGATACCTTAACTTACCGGTTAAAGATTACGTCGGTGTCCATTTTAAAATGGACCGGCGTCTAAAAGGAGCAAATTCATGAAAGAAAGACTCATAATTTTCGATACCACCTTGAGAGATGGCGAGCAATCACCCGGGGCCAGTATGAATAAGGCCGAAAAGATGCGGCTTGCCATGCAGCTGGAAGGCCTGGGGGTCGATGTGCTGGAAGCCGGTTTCCCGGCTGCTTCGGAAGGTGATTTTGAAGCGGTTTCAGAAATCGCCGCAAAGATCGAGCGCTCCGAAGTCGCGGCACTGTCGCGGGCGGTCAAGTATGATATCGAACGGGCATGGGAGGCGGTTCGACACGCAGCGAAACCGAGGATCCATACCTTCATCGCCACCTCCGATATCCATATGCGTTACAAGCTGAAAATGACAAAGGAAGAGGTCATGAATGCCGCTGTTGAAGCGGTCCGATACGCCAAGTCTTTTACGGACAATGTGGAGTTTTCCGCGGAAGACGGTTCACGAAGCGATCGGGATTTTTTGTGCAGGATTTTCGAGGCGGCCATTGAAGCAGGGGCTACCACCGTTAATCTTCCGGATACGGTCGGATATGCCATTCCACAGGAATTCGGCGATCTTGTAAAATATGTCATGACACATACGTTGAATGCGCACAAGGCGATATTCAGCGTTCACTGCCACAACGATCTCGGTCTTGCCACGGCAAACACCATCGCGGCGATTTGCGCCGGAGCACGGCAGGCGGAAGTGACCATCAACGGGATCGGGGAACGAGCCGGAAACACATCTCTGGAAGAGGTCGTAATGGCCGTATACACGAGGCCCAATTTCCTTCCGGTAACCACGGGTATCAAGACAGACCATATTTATCCGGTCAGCCGGCAGGTGAGCATGATCACCGGTATCATGGTCCAGCCGAACAAGGCGATCGTGGGAGCCAACGCATTTGCTCACGAGGCGGGAATTCATCAGCACGGCGTGATGAACAATCCCATGACCTATGAGATAATGAAACCGGAAATCATCGGGCTCAGCGCCAACAAACTGGTCCTTGGGAAACATTCGGGAAGGCATGCGCTTCGCGCCCACCTGAAAGACCTGGGATATGAACTCAGCGAAGAAGAGCTGAATTTGGTTTTCACCAAATTCAAGGAGCTCGCGGACAAGAAAAAACATGTCATGGATGAAGACCTGGAAGTAATCGTTACCGAAGGGGTTCTGCGGACTTCCGATATCTTCGCTTTGAAGTACCTGCATGTGACCAGCGGAACAACCGTGCTTCCCATGGCAAGCGTGGAACTCACCATTAATGGAAGACCGGTCCGGGACGCCGGATACGGCAACGGGCCTATCGACGCGACCTTCAATACCATTTCAAAGCTTACCGGCGCGTGCGCGGATTTGCTCCGCTTTTCGATCAGTGCGCTTACCGGCGGTACGGACGCCCAGGGCGAAGTGACGGTCCGCCTGAGGGAAAACGGCCTGATCGCGCTGGGCAGAGGGGCTGATCCGGATATCATTACGGCCAGCGCCAAGGCCTATATAAACGGACTGAACCGGCTGGAATACTTGAAAGCGCATCCGACCCAGTCGGCGCAATCGCTTTAAACGCAACACCGAACCCATTCCCCGCCGCCTGCGGCGGGGAATCTTTTTTATCGGCGGATCCCTTCGGATCGAATCCGGTTTTTTTCGGATTTATACAATAACGGCCATCTGCCTGACCGGGGCGTTTTCCGGCGGGTGTGGATGAACGGCTCCGGTGTCATGCGCCCCAAAAATGTTTTTCGACGCCGGTTCAACCGGCAAAGCCGCGGAAATCAGGGACGCGAAACTAACGAATGGAGTTCAAACCGGCCGCGGGTCGGATGAAAGGGGTTCCAAGGCTGTCAGGGTTTACCATTCCAGAGTCCCTATCAGGTCGGCCAGGCGGGATATTTTGTTTTCCACCAGAAATGCCTCGATTCCTTCGATAATATCCGTCGTCGCACGGGGGTTTACAAAATTGGCGGTACCCACCTGGACTGCCGTCGCACCGGCAATCAAGAACTCCAGGGCGTCTTTTGCGTTCATGATCCCCCCAACGCCGATTACCGGAATTTTCACGCATTGAACCGTCTGCCATACCATGCGCAGCGCGATCGGTTTAATGGCCGGCCCCGAAAGTCCTCCCGTGATGTTGGCAAGTTTCGGACGACGGGTATCGATGTCGATCGCCATGCCGGTGATGGTATTGATCAGGGACAGGGCATCGGCGCCTGCTTCCTCGACGTTCCGGGCGATGGCGGTGACATCGGTCACATTGGGCGAAAGTTTGACGATCATCGGAAGCGAGGTCCGGCTCCTGACGGCGTTTACCAGATGATAAGCCGATTTCGGATCGGCTCCGAACGCAATCCCTCCCTTCTTGACATTGGGACAGGAAATATTTACCTCCATCCCGGCGATTCCCTCGACATCATTCAGGCGCGATGCCAATTCCGCGTATTCATCCGTGCTTTGGCCATAGATATTTACAAGGGTCGGAGGCGAAAGGGTTTTCAGGAAGGGGAGCTTTTCCGTTATAAACGCTTCCAGTCCCACGTTTTCAAGACCGATCGCATTCAGCATTCCGCAGGGCGTTTCAACGGTTCTCGGAGGCGGATTTCCGGGAGCGGGAACCAGCGACAACCCCTTTACGATAATCGCGCCGATCCGGTTTAAATCCACAAGCTGCGCATACTCGCTTGCGTAACCGAATGTGCCGGAAGCGGTCATAACGGGATTTTTCAGTCGTATTTTTCCGATATCCACGCACAGATCCGGATGTTGTTCTTTGTTCATCGTTCACGACTCATGATTATGGAAATTAATTTGGACGAACATACATTCACTTCGGCAGAGAGTCAATGGCTTCGCTCAGTCGGTCGTTTTTTATAACATGTACTTCGACTCCGGCGTCCGCGAAGACGTAGGCGGGCCCCTTGTTTCTCAGATCTTCTTTCACCCCCACCACATCCACTTTCTGCCGGACCAGCCATTCGGCCACCCGTATCCCTTTGGCCTTGGGAAGCTGCGCGTGAGGATTGGCAACCACTTCCTGTCGCTCGATTCCGCCATCGGCCACACGCAATCGCGTGATTGAAAAATAAGGTGCTTCACCGAAGTGTTCGCTGACCTTTCCCGTGGTGTCCGCAAGCGGCAGCGCGATGTTCATGTACTCGCGGGGTCGTGGTTTGTAGTGAATCACCACGCGTTCGATATGAGGAACCTGTTTGCGGATTTCGCTTTCAATATGCCGGCTGATTTGATCGGCTTTTTCCAGATCCCCGGTTCTCATTACGACATCGGTTTCCAAAAAACAGAAACGGCCGGCGTTTCGGCCCGTCAACCACCTGATTTCGGTTACCATCGGCTCGGATTCGATGATCTTTCTTACCGTGGCAAGTGTCCCCGGGTCAATGGAGGCATCGAGCAGCACCCGCATTCCGTCCGAGAGAAGTTCCCACCCGGCGCGGGCAATAAAAATCACCACTATCCCCGCGGCCAGATGATCGATGGGGATGCCGAAAACTTCGATGGTTATGTTGAAATAGTTCAGCAGAACCGACAGCAAAACGACCAGCGAGGATACGACATCCACCTGCCGATGACGACCTTCGGCAACCAGTGTCGGCGATTCGGTGCGCCTGCCGACCTTTATCGCGTACCGGCCGAACAGAAAAGTAATGAGCACGCCGACGGACAGCCATCCCAGGAAACCCAGGGTGATCGACGGCGGCTGATCCGTTGCGGAAAATGCCTCTCGAACGATTTCGAATCCGGCAAAAAAAATAAAGATTGCTATGATGACCGAAATAACATTTTCAATCTTGTACAGTCCATAGGGAAACGATTCGCTTTTTCGGATGGATAACTTCAGACCCCCGATCACGACCAGAGAGGAAACGGCGTCCGTGGCGGAATCGATTGCGCCGGCGGTAATTGCAAGGCTTCCGGAAACAACCGCGATCAGGGTTTTGACGGCGGCGAGCCCGATATTGATGAGGAATGCATAAACGGCGACCCTCAGGATTTGCCCGGTTTCATTCGACCGGCGCCCGGGGTGCTCGTGCGTATCCGGATTTGCCGAAAAATGGACCATGACGGAAAAGGCCTTTCCGAAAAATTCCTGTCTTCCGGTCGTACGTTCGTCCAAAGGGAGGCAGGATGTTCATTTTTTTCCGGTTATTGAAATCCGAAGATCGGTTTTTTTTATGTTAGATCTTTCCGTGTTGTCGCGTCAACCGCGAACTGTACCATAAATCGAACCGAAGGAGAACGCTTTCTGTCTGTTCGGGGTCGCCGGATGGCGGGTTTCCATCCCCCTTCGGTATCGCGGAAGGGGGATGGATATTGATCGCAAGTGGCGTTATTCTTGAAAGACGTATGATTACGGGCGTTGTTTCGTCGGTTCCTTGAACGTTTTTACCTTTTCCGCGATGATCGCCGGCAGACGGGGATTATCCGAATTTTTCTCGATCAGATCTTCAAAGGCGCTCCCTATGACGACCCCGTCGGCAAAAGAAGAGATGGCGGCGACATCTTCAGCCGTGGAAATTCCGAAGCCGACACAAATGGGGAGGCGGGTGACGGCGCGAAGAGATTCCGTCTGTTTTCGGATGTCATCCGTATCCAGCCCGCCGGTGCCGGTTACGCCGGTTCTGGAAACCAGATATAAAAAACCGGAGGCGGAGGATGCCACCCGCGACATTCGCTCCGGAGGCGTCGTCGGAGCAATCAGGCGGATCAGGGACAGTGCGTCGCCCGGCCATCGGGCGGTCATTTCAATCGATTCTTCCGGTGGAAGATCGACCACCAGCACTCCATCGGCGCCGGCAGCCAGCGCATCCGCATAAAAAGTCCCGGAATCGTATGCAAGGATGGGGTTGTAATAACTGAAGAGGATAATCGGGATCCGGGCGATTTTCCGGAGGGTCCGTGTCATATCGAGCACCGTCTTCAGGTTTACCCCGTTTTTAAGCGCTCTGGCGGATGAGCGCTGGATGACCGGTCCATCGGCTGTCGGGTCGGAAAAAGGGACCCCCAGTTCCAGAATGTCCAGCCCGGATTCAACCATTGCGGTAACAATTTCCACCGATGCGGAAATGTTCGGGTCCCCGGCGGTTACAAAACCGACCAGCGCCTTTTCTCCTCTGCTTTTCAGGTCTTCAAAAGCTTTATCGATACGATTCATGATTCTTTCCACTCCATATTTGAAAACGACACTTTCTATCAGCGTAAGTGAGAGGTAACGATCCCCAGATCTTTATCTCCCCTTCCCGAAAGATTCACCAGGATTTGCTCGTTTTTGGGTCTTCGTCGTGCTTCCACCATCGCCCATGCGACTGCATGCGAACTTTCCAGTGCGGGAATAATTCCTTCCAGCGTGCACAGCGTTTGAAATGCTTCCAGCGCCCGGGCATCATCGACCGCGACGTAACGAACTCTCTTCCGATCCTTTAACAACGAATGCTCCGGTCCGACTCCGGGATAATCCAGTCCGGCCGAAATCGAGTGCGCCTCCAGGATTTGTCCGTTTTCATCCTGCAGAACGTATGATTTGGAACCATGCAGAACTCCCACCGATCCGGCCCCCAGGGTCGCGGCATGCTTTCCGGTTTTAATCCCTTTCCCGGCCGCTTCAACCCCCACCATCGATACCGGGTCATCAATAAACGCGTGAAACAGTCCCATTGCGTTGCTGCCGCCCCCGACACATGCGATCAGAAGGTCCGGAAGCCGACCGGTTTGCTTTCGAATCTGCTCTCGCGCTTCTTTTCCGATCACCGTCTGAAAATCTCTCACCATCACCGGATAGGGGTGAGGTCCGGCAACCGAGCCGATCACATAAAACGTATCCCGGATCGCTCCCACCCAGAAGCGCATGGCTTCGTTCATGGCATCTTTCAAGGTGCCGGTTCCCGAGGCAACGGGAATCACTTCGGCTCCCAACAGCTTCATTCGCAGCACGTTGGCTGCCTGTCTGCGGATGTCTTCGGTTCCCATGAAGATACGGCATTCCATGCCGAAGAGCGCGGCAACCGTCGCGGTGGCGACTCCATGCTGTCCCGCGCCGGTTTCCGCGATCAGTTTTTTTTTGCCCATCCATTGCGCCAAAAGGGCTTGTCCCAGGGTATTGTTGATTTTATGGGCCCCGGTGTGCGCGAGGTCCTCGCGTTTCAGAAAAATGGATGCACCGTCGAGCCGGAGGCTCAGCCGTTTTGCGTGAAATAGCGGAGTCGGTCGCCCGGCGTAATGATGAAGGAGTTCATTCAACTCGTTTTGAAAAGTCGGATCCGGTCCGATCCGGTAATATGCCTCTTCCAACTCCAATAAAGCCGGCATGAGGGTTTCGGCAACGTATCGTCCCCCGTAAAGGCCGAAGTGGCCTTTTTCATCCGGGCGGGATCCGATTTTAAATGGGTTCATTAAAAAATCCTCCTTAAATTTTTCCTGAGATCGCAACGGGAAACCGCATCGATGAAAGCCTTCACTTTTTCCAGGTTTTTTCGACCGGGGGCGCTTTCCACACCGGAACAGACATCCACCGCATCCGGTTCACCGGCTGTAACCGCATCATAGACGTTCTCCGGCGTCAGGCCGCCGGCAAGGATGCGGGGATAAGCATCGCCAAGACGTTTTGCCTCTTTCCAATCCCAAATCAATGCATTGCCGCCGGGAAGCAATCCTTTTCCGCATTCAACCAGGTACGCCGATGCCGCATAATTTGAAACATCTTTAAAAGACGGGCTCCCTTCACTGAACAGGGCTTTAATGACCGGAAGCTTTTCCTTTTGAAGCCGGCTCACAAGACCGGGAGACTCCCGGCCGTGCAGCTGAACGGCTCTGAGGAAGCAGCGTTCCACCTTGCGCATGATCGCGGAAAAGGTTTCGTTAACGAACACTCCCACCGGGGTTACATCGGGAGGGACGGCGAGAGCCATTTCCCTTGCCTGGTCCTCCGTGACGTTTCTGGGGCTTTTCGGATAAAAAACAAAGCCGACCGCATCGGCTCCGAGCGATGCACAGGTTATCATTTCCTCAACGTTTGTAAAACCGCAAACCTTGATCTGAGGGAAATTGTTTTTACGGGTTATCGGTTGTCTGTTTTCCATTGGCTCATCTTCTCAAAATCAGGATCGGCACTTCCAGTGGCATTTTATTTCAGGCTCCGCCCATAAGGGATCTCAGAAACTCCGTGGGGTTTTCCGCCCGAACGAGGCTTTCGCCGATAAGAAAATTCCGGATTCCTGAATTTTTTGTTCGCTCGATGTCTGCGCGATCTCGAATTCCGCTTTCAGCCACGGCGACCTGATGAGCTTCGAGAAACGCCGCCAAATGAACGGCGGTTTCGATATCGGTTTCAAAAGAAGACAGGTTCCGGTTGTTGATGCCGATCAGCCGGGCTCCCGCCCGTGCGGCTTCTTCCAGTTCTTTTTTTGAATGAATTTCGACCAGGGCATCCATCCCCAGTTCATGACTTAGATCCAGATAGTCACGAAGTTGTTCACGGGACAGAATTTTAACGATCAGAAGAACCGCGTCCGCTCCAAGGACCGAAGATTCGTAGATCTGGTAGGAAGAAATTAAAAAATCCTTCCGAAGCACCGGTATGGATACCGCTGCCCGAGCTTTTTTCAGATCTTCCGCGCTTCCCTGGAAATGCATCCGGTCCGTCAGAACGGACAGGGAGGCCGCTCCTCCCTTTTCGTATTCCACTGCGTAGCGGGCTGCGTCCAGATCGGCTCGGATCAGCCCCTTTGAAGGGGAAGCCCGTTTGATTTCCGCAATGATGTTCACGCCGGATGGGCCCGGTTGCTGAAGTCTTTTCAAAAACGGCCGTTTTTCCCGGAAGCCGGCGGCTTGTTCCCGAATTCGGTTTTGCGGAAGACGCCTTTTGGCGGCTGCAATCTCTTCTTTTTTACACCGAACGATTTTCTTTAGAATATCGGTTTCCATTATCTTTCGATCCTCACCCGTCAAGGAATCGGATTGCCGATCGGAAGGATCCCTGAAGGGCGTCCTTCCATCATCCGTTTTCCTTCGTAAATCGTACCAGGGCATCCAGTTTGGCTGCAGCCGCCCCTTCATCAATGGAAGCCTCGGCCAGCCGGATGCCGTCTTTCAAATTTTCCGCCTTGCCGGCGGCGACCAGAGCCGCGGAGGTATTCAATAAAACCACATCCCGCTTTGGACCTTTTTCCCCGTTGAGAATGCTTCGGGTGATTGCCGCGTTGGTTTCCGGATCGCCTCCGGAAAGGTCTTCCGGATGGGCCTTTTTCCCGAAAAACTGTTCCGGATGAATATCAAAGGTGTGAATGAGACCGTCCGTGAGCTCTGAAATGCGCGTCGGAGCACAAACGGTTATTTCGTCCAACCCATCGTGTCCATGAACCACAAACGCCCTGCGGGTTCCCAAAAGCCGCAGGGCCTGCGCGAACATTTCCGTCAGTTCGGGGGCGTACACCCCAAGGAGCTGGCAATTGGCGCCGGCCGGATTCGTGAGCGGTCCCAGCATGTTGAAAATACTTCGAATCCCGACTTCCTTTCTTGCCTTGGCGGCGTAACGCATGGCCCCGTGATAAAGCGGTGCAAAAAGAAAGCCGATGCCGATTTCCCGAACCGCTTCCTCTACGATTTCCGGGACCGTGTCCAGTTTCACTCCTATGGCTTCCAGAAGATCGGCGCTGCCGCATTTGCTGGAAACCGAGCGATTGCCGTGTTTGGCGACGGTTACGCCGCAGCCGGCAACAACAAAGGCCGTGGTGGTTGAAATGTTAAAGGTTTGCGTTTTGTCTCCCCCGGTTCCGCAAGTGTCCACGATGATCGGGGAGGAAACTTGAATCCGGATTGCGCGGCGGCGCATCGCCCGGGCCGCTCCCGCCAGCTCTTCGAATGTCTCTCCCTTCGTGGAAAGGGCCGCCATAAAGGCGCCGATCTGAGCGTCGGTAATTTTACCCGAAAAAATTTCGTTCAACATTTGAGACATTTCCGCTTCGCTCAGGTTGATCTTCCGGACAATTTTATCAAGATTTTCACGAAACATGATCATTTTTCTCCTGCGTTATGCTCGATTTTAAAAAGCGGTTTTCCCCGGCGACTTCATGATTGAAGGAACGGTTCGTCATGGATTGGTTCCCCGAAACACGGAACGGATATTCATTGGCTGATTCCGCTTCGGACCGGTTGATCGACCGCTCCGATTTGCGCTGGCGGTCCGTCTTCACAGTTTTTTAGAAAATTCCGGAGAATCCGTTTGCCGACCGGGGTCATGATGGATTCCGGATGGAATTGAATCCCTTCCGTGCAAAACCGTTGGTGCCGGATGCCCATAATTTCTCCGTCATCTGTTTGCGAGCTGATTTCCAGACACGGAGGAAAATTTTCCCGGCTGACAGCCAGTGAATGATACCGCATGGCCTGGAACGGTTCCCGAATTCCTTTATACAGCGTTTTACCGTCCGCATAGATGGTGGAGGTTTTTCCGTGCATCAGGTGTCTGGCGGCGACCACTTTTCCGCCGAAAGCAACGGCAATGGCCTGATGGCCCAGGCAGACTCCCAGGATGGGCGTTTTTCCGGAAAAGTGCTTCACCAGAGAAAGAGACAGACCGGCCGATTCCGGTCGCCCGGGTCCGGGCGATATGACGATTCCGGAAGGATGGAGGTCGTGAATCGCCGGAATGGATACCGCGTCGTTTCTGAACACCATCACAGGAAAACCGAGTTGTTCGATGTATTGTACCAGGTTGTAGGTAAACGAATCATAATTGTCTATCATCACAATCATGCCTGTATCTCCTTCGTGATAAAATTTCTTGTTTGCTTCCCTTTCAGTTGTTCTGCAAAAGCTGCAGCGCCTTCTGGATCGCCATCGCTTTGTTTACCGTTTCGATCCGTTCCCGCTCGGGATCCGAATCCGCGACGATTCCGGCACCGGCTTGAACCGTCATTGTTCCGTTTTCAATGCATGCGGTGCGGATCGTTATTGCTAAATCCATATTCCCATGAAAGGAAACATATCCCACCGCTCCCCCGTAAGGCCCCCTCGGCGTTTTTTCCAGTTCCGCGATAATTTCCATGGCCCGGACTTTTGGAGCCCCGGATAAGGTTCCGGCCGGAAATGCGGCGGAGAGCAGATCCCATGCATCGCAATCGGATCGCAGATCGCAGCGGATGTTCGAAACCAGGTGCATGACGTGCGAATAGCGTTCCACGACCATCAGGTCCGTCACCTGAACCGTTCCGACTTCCGCGACGCGCCCCAGGTCGTTCCGTCCCAGATCCACCAGCATGAGGTGCTCCGCTCGTTCTTTTTCATCGGAAAGAAGTTCGTCGGCCATCGCACGGTCCTCCTGCTCGTTTTTTCCCCTCGGGCGGGTCCCGGCGATCGGTCGAAGCGTGGCGATCCCGTTTTCCAGCCGGACCATGGTCTCCGGCGACGAACCCACCAGCGTGACATCATCCAGGTGGAGGAAATAAAGATAAGGAGAAGGATTGATATATCGCTGCGCCCGGTAAAGCTTACATGGATCGGGATGGTTTTCACAAACAAAAGGCTGCGAAATAACGGCCTGAATAATTTCCCCTTCGTGGATATATTCTTTTGCTTTTGCGACGCTTGCCCGGAAACTTTCCTCATCCATGACGGCACCTAGGCTGAACTTCATGGGAATAGGCGAAGCGTTTTCCTCCGGAAGACATCGGTTCATTTTCCGAAGCAGGGATTGAATTCGGTCCATTGCCGATTGATACGTGCCATCCACCGCTTCCGGCCCGTCCGGAAATGTGATGACAACCCCAAACAACGTGTGCCGGATATTGTCGAAGATAAGGAGTTCATCGGGTATGATGAAATGAGCAAGCGGTTTGCTTTCCGGCACCCGATTGGGAATCGATTCAAAAAAGGAAACCATTTCATAGGCAAGGTAACCGATCATTCCGCCCCAGAATCTTGGAAGCTCCGGTACGTGAGCCGGGTGGTAGCGGTTCATGAAATTCCGCAGAACGGTCAATGGGTTTCCATCATGAGGAACCCGGCGGACAGACCCCTCCTCCTCGAATGTAAGGAAATTCCGATAAACCCGGACATGACACCGGGCGGAAGCGCTCAGAAAGCTGTATCTTCCCCACCGTTCGCCCCCTTCGACGCTTTCGAAGAGAAAAACCGGCCCCCGGTTTTTGTAAATCTTTTTCAGAAGCGAAACCGGGGTATCCATATCGGCAAGCACTTCGACGCAAACGGGGACCACATTACATTTTTCAGCCATTCGTCGAAATTCGTTTTTATTCGGGAATTGTTTTATAATCATCGATTTTTTCCTTGAATGGGATTCGCAGCCGGTTGTTCATTTTCCTTCGCTGAAAGTTTCTTAAACCGGGAAGTATCAAACCCGATCGATCCGTTGGCCCGTTTTCTGTTGAATCGCCGACCTGAAACTCGAAACGGATCCTTTGCAATAAAATAAAAAAGGGCCGTAGAAATCTCCACGACCCTTTCGAAATAAAAAAAGGACCGCGGGCTTTGGGATTGCCCGCGGTCCTTGAAACTTTCCTTGACTTTACAATCAGACGGATGGAGTTACGCCGGCAAACCCATAGCGATAGGCCCGCCAACACCAGGATTTATGATCGCAATTTCTTAAACCGTTATCGGTTGAATGGCAACTCATGTCCGTATTTTTCTCCATTTTTAAATGTAATTATCTACATCTTGATGCGGATGTCAAGGTGTTTTTTTAATTATCGGCATTCCCTTGTTTTCATAAAGTGAATCTCCGGCCATTGCTCCGCTACGAATTTGAGACGCCAATCGCCCTCGGCCAGATAGGTCAGGTTTCCTTCCGCATCCAATGCCAGGTTGGACTGGTTTTCCATTTGAAATGCCGCCAGCCGTTTTTTGTCCTCGCACCCCACCCAGCGGGCGGCGGCGTAATCCACCGGGTCATAAACGGCATCCACGCCGTACTCGGCCTTGAGCCTTGCCATGGTTACCTCGAACTGAAGGATTCCCACCGCCCCCATGATGAATTCGTTTCCCAAAAGCGGACGAAACAACTGCACCGCTCCTTCTTCCACTAATTGGGTCAGGCCCTTTTGGAGCTGTTTGACCTTGAATGGGGATTTCAGCCGCACCCGGCGGAAATGTTCGGGAGCGAAATTCGGAATGCCGGTGAAATTGAGCGGCTCCTTTTCCGAAAAGGTGTCGCCGATCCGGATCGTACCGTGGTTGTAAATACCGATAATGTCGCCGGGCCAGGCTTCCTCCACAAGGGTCCGATCCTGAGCCATGAATATGATCGGGTTGGCAATAAGGATATCCTTTCCCGTGCGATGGTGGCGTACCCTCATCCCTCTGCGGAAACGGCCCGAACAGATTCGCAGGAATGCAATCCGGTCGCGATGCGCCGGGTCCATGTTGGCCTGGATTTTGAAGACAAAGCCGGAAAAGGCCTCTTCTTCGGGGAAGACCATGCGGGTGGTGGTCGGCCTCGGCAACGGAGCGGGTGCGATCTCCACAAAGGTGTCGAGCAATTCACGCACCCCGAAGTTGTTGATCGCGCTGCCGAAGAAAACCGGGGTCTGGCTTCCATTTAGAAAGTCCCGCGGATCAAATGGGTTGGCGGCTCCCTCCAGCAACGCCACATCCTCTCTCAGTTCATTGGCCTGGCTCCCGAGAATTTCATCCAGCAGGGGTTCGTTCAGGTCCCGGATGGCGATTTCATTGTCGGGGCGGCGTTCCTGACCCGGCGTGAAAAGAATCAGTTCCCGGCGGTAAAAGGTATAGGTGCCCTTGAAACTTTTACCCATTCCGATGGGCCACGAGAGGGGCGCGCATTCGATCTGCAGGGTCTCCTCGATATCGCCCAGGATATCGAGCGGCGGCATCCCTTCCCGATCCAGCTTGTTGATGAAGGTCAGGATAGGGGTATTGCGCATCCGGCAGACCTCCATCAGCTTCCGGGTCTGGGCTTCGACTCCCTTGACGCTGTCAATCACCATTACCGCGCTGTCCACGGCGGTTAAAACCCGGTAGGTATCTTCGGAAAAATCCTGGTGCCCGGGGGTGTCCAGGAGGTTGATCTCGTAATCTCGATAGTTGAACTTCATTACCGAGCTGGTGACCGAAATACCGCGCTCCTGTTCGATGGCCATCCAGTCGCTGGTCGTATGGCGGATGGCCTTGCGTGCCTTGACCGATCCGGCCATCTGGATAGCGCCTCCAAAAAGAAGCATTTTTTCGGTCAAGGTCGTTTTGCCGGCGTCCGGATGGCTGATAATCCCGAAGGTTCGGCAACGGTCAATTTCACGGCTACGGTGTTTTTCACATGGATTATTCATAATAACGATTCTTGTCGGTTGCCGGTTGATTCGAAAGCGTGGGGGAAAATTTTCCTCGGTTCTCCCGGATTCGGATCGGCCGGCATGGTTCCGTTCTGCGGAACGGGTTTCGCGGAAGATCGCTCTCTATGCCTGAATGACAGGCATGTCCTCTATTACCGCCTGTTTATGGAAATATTTTTATTGAAAAAAAGTATTTTTTGAATTTTAAATGGAGATCCGACGGCTGATTCCCGCCGCTTTTTTTCTCGGATGAAGCGATCCTTCTCTGTGCGGTGTCATTCAAACCGGCGCATTGCGGATCGAAGTGGCTTCAGAGCCTTCCATCAGGTTTTCGATCAAGGCGGAGTGGGAAGGCCACCCGCAAGAACACATGGAGTGTGATGAGGATGGAACGCATCTCCCCGAAACAGCGACCGGGCCTGAGAGGAGGTTTTGAAATGCCTTCCGATAAGCGTTCGCGGAGGGAGTAAAAGCGCGCAAATCCGTATGAATGAAACCGAGGAACAGCGGAAAAAATTCATAATTCGGCTTTTATAAATCTTTGAATCGAATTTGTAAAGCGAAACTCTGAAATTCAATGTCTTAAACGGACCATTCGATTTTTTGATGTTTGGAATTAACAGGGTGTTGAAAAACAAGAATCAGGCCGTCAGGCAAGGCGCGCGGCGAAGCGACAAGCGCAGCATATTCAAGCATTGGAGAGAGCCGTGCAACGCTGAATGGCGGCCTCAGGCGCAGTTTTTCAACACCCTGTTAAACCTTTCACGAAATATCTTAACAAGACGGGGGTTGAATGATCGGTTATGATCGCGGAAATTCTTTCCACCGGGGATGAAATTCGAACGGGAGCTGTAGTCGACAGCAATTCGGCTCATATTTCATGCGAACTGGAGGCGGCCGGGATCGAGGTGGTCCGGCACACATGCGTTGGCGATGATATGGATCGGCTGGTTTCGATACTGAGAGAGATCGGAGGCCGTGCGGATGTTGCGGTTGTAACCGGGGGCCTGGGGCCGACCATGGATGATCTTACGGCGGAGGCAGCAGCCGCCGCGTGGGGGGTTGAACTCATCGTGGATCGAGCGGCATTGAATTCCATCGAAGATTTTCTTCGGAAGCGGGGTCGCCCCATGACGGATCCTCTCAAAAAACAAGCCCTGCTGCCGGAGGGAGCTCAATGCCTTTATAACATCGTCGGAACCGCTCCCGGCTTTTTCATGAAAATCGGAAGGTGCTTTTTTTTCTTTCTTCCGGGCGTCCCCTTTGAGATGCGCAAAATGCTTTCAAGCGGAGTCCTTCCTCAAATTGAAAGGCTGAGGGGCGGTCAAAGAGAATTTTCCATCGTAAAAACGATATCGTCGTTCGGTTTGACGGAATCGGAAACCGGACAGCGGATTGCAGGTCTGGAGGAAAAATTTCCCGGGATTAAACCGGGTTTGCGTATCAAGTTTCCGGAAATTCATATCCGGCTATATGCCAGGGGAGACAATGAGACGGAAATCGGGCGCAGGATGGATGCGGCTGTTTACTGGGTCCTGGAAAAGATGGGCAAGTACGCGTTTTCTGCTGACGGCGATTCAATGGAAGCGGTTGTCGGCAGGCTGCTTTGCCGGAAAAAGGCAAGTGTCGCGGTTGCGGAAAGCTGCACCGGCGGTCTCATATCGCATTGGCTTACAAACGTGCCCGGGAGTTCGGATTATTTTTTCTTTTCCGGCGTTGCCTATTCAAACGAAGCCAAAGTAAAGGTGTTGGGCGTGTCGCCGGAAACCTTACATCGATACGGTGCGGTTCACGAAGAAACCGCAAAAGAAATGGCGGAAGGCGCATGCCGGGCTGCCGGGGCCGATTACGCCGTTTCGGCAACCGGCATCGCGGGACCGGGAGGCGGAACCGACGATAAGCCGGTGGGAACCGTGTGCTTCGGGCTTTGCGCACCGGGACTGCTGAAAGGGTTCCGGTTCCATTATTCGTTCCAGGAACGGTGGATGAATAAAAAGATTTTTGCCATGAAAGCGCTTGATCTGCTCCGCCGGGAACTTATGGATTGAAGACCGAATCTTCGGCCGCGGGACTTGAAGCGTAGCGCCGCATACAGGTCCGTTGCGAAGCCGATGGAATTTCGGATGACGCGGAAACGGACGAAAGGAGACCTCATGCAATGGCCCTACAGCCTCGTCAATACTTCCGCCACCTCCAGGGCTTGAATATAAATCGCCGGGAGTTTGTCATCCTTGATATTGAGTTTCTCCAAAAAAACCGCCACATTGTCCCATTGTCCTTTTTCATAGGACTTGGCGAGCTTCAGGCAGTTAACGATATCGGCCTTTCCCGAGACTAAAGCGTCTTTGATATTCTGTGAAAGCGGCAGTTTTTCCATGATATTTTCCATGGAATCATCCATGATGGCGTCGATGATGGAAAACAGACCGAGGGTGAAAAGTTCCTCGGGGGCGTATGACAGCTTATAGTTTATTCCCAAAAGCTCGCAAAACTTGGCTCGAAAAGCGGATAATTTAATCAGTTCATCCGGTTTGTTATCCGCCAGCTTCGACATGGCCATCAGAGAAAGAAAACGCCTGATCTCGATCTCTCCCAGAAGAACAATTGCCTGGCGTATCGAAGAAATTTCCACAACTCTCCGATAATATGCGGAATTGATGTAGTTCAGCAATTTATAGGATATGGTGATGTCAAGGGAAACATATTTTTCCAGGTGATCAAAATCCAGTTCCAGACGGTTGATTTCGCCCATGATGCGAAGCAGGTTCAGTTTCGAGGTGGCCAGTCTCTTTCTTTTTATGATTTGAGGTTTGGCGAAGAAATAACCCTGGAAATAGTGAAATCCGAGATCGATCGCCGTCTGGAATTCTTCGTAACTTTCAATTTTTTCGGCCAGCAGTTTTTTATTGTGTTTTTGGAGCGCCCGGACATTTTCTTCTACGATCTCAATGGGTCCCTGCCTGAAATCGATTTTAATTATTTTTGCCAGTGAAATCAGCGGTTCCAGATCGGATGTATAGACAAAATCATCCAGTGCGATCATATAACCCTTTTCAGCGATCTCCTTGCATGCACTTACAACCTTTTCTTCCGCGCGCACGTTTTCCAGGATTTCCACTACCGTGGTGGCTCGAGGAAAGAGCAGGGGGATCTGGTTGATCAGTAGATTTCTGGTAAAATTAATAAAGGCTCTTTCTCCTCCGGTATACTTGCTCAGATCGCTGGTCAGGTAAGTATTTGAAAGGAGTTCCGATGTCGCGGTATCCTCATCGATTTGAGGGGCGAAATTGGCCATTCCTTCTCTGAAGAGGAGTTCATAGCCATAGATCCTCATGTTTTTCTTGAATATCGGTTGACGAGCGACGTAACCGTACATTAAATACCTTTTTAGAAAGAAATAATCCGTTTCTCGCCTGCAAAGGCCGGAGAAGAAGAACGTTTGAACCGCGACAAGGGAAGACTCGATCGACGGTCGAATCTCTTGGATTCGGATTCCATTGTCAATTTCAATCGGGTCGGTTCAGCCATATAGCCGGGCGCAAAACCAGGCGCACGCCTCCCGAATAAACTCTTTCTGATGATCGGTGTTACTCATGAGGTGGTCTCCGTTTTTTTGAATGATGATCCTCTTGGGTTCACCGACTCGTTCAAATATCTCCATGGCATCGGAAGGCGGAACGATGGTATCCGCGTCACCGTGGAATATGAGAACACGGCGAACACGGGAGAGTTCGCCGGAAATATCAAACCGCAGGTTGTTTGCGCGAAAGGAAGGATGGCCTGAAGGCGGATATTCCGAGCTTTCGGGCGGATCGAGGATGGTACGGCTGCGAACCGGCGCCGCGAATGTGACGATGGCATCGATATCCGGATCTCCGGCAACCGTCAAACAGACCGCTCCTCCCATGCTGCTTCCAAAAAGCCCGATCCGGTCTCCGATATCGTTTCTGCCGCGGATGATATGAATAGCGCTTCGAAGATCATTGCACCGGGCCTCAAAAGAAGTAACATTTTCAAAAACTCCTTCGCTGGAGCCGATCCCCCGATGGTCGAACCTGAAAAATGCCATGCCGTTTGCGTTGCACCGACGCGCCAGTTCGATCTGTTTGGGAGAATTGCCGCTGCTCAGAAGCCCGTGGGATCCGATGATAAGGGGAGGGTGGTCGGCGCCCGGCAGATGGAGAATTCCTTTTAGGCGGAACCCGTCGGAGGAGAAAATGATTGTCCGGATGTCCGGTTGTTTTATATTCGGATTCAAGTTCGCTTCCTTTTGGCAGCCATCAAACGCCGGGAGGCGGGCTGAAGTCGCCCCGGATCCGACGGATGCCTGATAACGGTTCCTTCAATAGCTTTTTCGCCGAGGGGCAAGCAAAACCGTCGGCTTCAAAGAGAGAAACTTGAAGACAAACGCTTGTTTTTAAGCTTTTTACAAGGCCGTCGATTTTTGGTATCATAATATGCAAGTAAATTTTTGTCACTTTTCTTTTTTGGGGGATGAATTCTGAAAGCGCCCCCGAATGATTTCGCAACGAAAATGAATCGATGGTTGCTGTAATGTGTAATCGTAATTTTTTGCTGAAAAATTAAATAAAATTCGAAAAATCGGCATTTACTGAAATTTTTAATGCGGGCATCATAAAAATACGGATCCTATCCCGGAGCATTGAATGATAAATTGAAGAACCCCGCGGCTATCCGTGGGGAATGCGCTCGCTGTTGCGGTTCAAGAGGATCGAATGATAAAGGATCGGTTTATGACGTTGCAAAAGGGACAGCTACTGGAACTTGAAATTGCCGAAATGGCATTCGGCGGAAAAGGATTGGCGCGAGTAGACGGTTTTGTCGTTTTTGTTGAGAATTCCGTACCACAGGATCGCGTGACTGCCAGAATAATCAAAAAAAACAAAAATTTCGCGGAAGCCCGGCTGGTCGACATCGTGAAGCCGTCTCCTTTCCGGATAAAAGAGCCGTGTATGTACAGCGGATATTGCGGCGGATGCAAATGGCAATTTTTAACGTACGAAAAACAGCTGGAGTACAAACGGCGGCATGTGGTTGATTGTCTCGAACATATCGGTTTGATGAAAGAGGTTGATGTCCGGCCGGCAATCCCCTCTCCGCTGATGTTCGGATACAGGAACAAAATGGAGTTTACCTGCTCCGACAGAAGATGGTTTCTGCCGGACGAGATGGGGAGGGAAGATGTTGACGCCGGTTTTGCCCTCGGACTTCACGTGCCGGGTACATTTCAGAAAGTGCTCGATCTTCGCGAATGCCTGCTTCAACCCGAGACCGGAAACGATATTCTCAACGAGGTCGGGCGGTTTATAAGGAAAGCCGGCGCACCGGTTTATGGGCTTAAGAGTCACATCGGTTTCTGGCGGTTTCTAATGCTGAGGCACTCGGTTGCATATGACCGGTGGATGGTCAATATCATTACCGCTTCGGAAGATCGCGGGCAAGTCCAGCCGCTTGCGGACCTTTTAAGGGAAAAATATCCCCAAATCGTTTCGATCGTAAACAACATCACTTCAAGTAAGGCCGGTATTGCCGTCGGAGAATACGAGATTCTTCTTGCCGGCGATTCGTGTCTGAGAGACAAGATCGGAAGTTTTGAATTTGAAATATCGGCAAACTCTTTTTTCCAGACCAATACCCGGGGTGCGGAGCGGTTATACGAAACCGTGAAGAAATACGCGCATCTTTCCGGAAAAGAAATGATCGTGGATCTATACAGCGGGACCGGAACGATTCCCATATGGCTTTCAGATGCGGCAAAGGAAGTGATCGGAATGGAAATCGTGGAAAGTGCGGTATCGGACGCCCGAAAAAACTGCGAGATCAACGAGGTTTCCAACTGCCGGTTTATCCAGGGGGATATCCGGAATTGTCTTTCACGGGTTTCAGTCAGCCCGGATATAATGGTCATTGATCCGCCGAGATCGGGGATGCATAAAGATGTACTGAAACGGGTGATTGAAATGGCCCCCCGTCAAATGGTTTACGTTTCCTGCAATCCGGGTACAATGGCCAGGGATCTGGGCATGATGAAGGACCACTACCGCGTCCTTGAGGTGCAACCGGTGGATATGTTCCCTCATACCTGGCATATCGAGTCGGTCGCGCAGCTTGAAAGAAATTCGTAAAAAAAGCAAACAGCCGGCAAATTGAGGATTTCCCCGCCGGTCCGAATGCCGCGGGGGATTAAGGGGTAAGAAATCGGAATCGCCGAACCAAAACCGGCGCGCGGCCGCGGCTACTCAATTGTTTTCCTTTTTTCTTCGAGTTGCATGTCCAATCGCTTCAATTTCTCGATGATTTCTTTCATGTTCTTGTTTTGCAGGGAGAGGTTCTGGTTCATTTTCTTTAACATTTCATTCTCCCGCATCAACTCCTCGATACCGTCCCTGATATAATCATCGCCGGCTGTTAACTCGGAAATCCGGTGGATCAACCGCACGTTTTTTTCTTTTAATTCGGCGATGTCTTCTTTCAGATCATCTCGCCGCCGATTATTTTCTTTTATTTCCTCCAGAAGCGCCATTACGTACCGAACAGAATTTCTCTCGTTGGTGTCCGGGTTAAGGTAGACGAATTCTTTCAGCTTTTCCAGCGCCTGTTCATAATCGGGAAACGAATTATTATAATGCGAGTAGAGCAGGGCAAGATAAAAAAGTGAATTTGTATTCGATTCCTTTTCGGATGGAGCGCTCACGATATTTTCGAGGCGACAAATTTCACTTTCGATGGTTTCCTTTTCCAGAGCCAGATAATAGGCCGATCCTTTTGCATTTTTTTGCTTCAGAACACAACCGGACGTAAGAACCGCCGTTAAAGCCAGAAAAAGGAAAACCATCTTCAGGCTGATTTTTAAAACATTATGCAATTTCAAACACTTCTCCTCTTCCTATTATCCATTCCCATCATGTCCGCGGCGCGGACGAAACATTTTTCCCTCTGCGGTCCACAACGCACACACTGCCGGGAATCGACTTGGCATGCCCTTTCAATTCCGCGGCGATTTCTCCGATTTTAATATGATTGATCGCGGTTTTTTCTTCGTTCGTGACAACCGCGATGGAAATGGTCATGATCGGAAATCTCACTTCTTCCCCTTGACGCGTTTTCCCCCGGATGCAACCATTCGCACGATCATCGGCATTGTAAAAGCCAATTATTTTTTTGTCAAACTTCTTTATCATGTACTGACATACGCGTTCGTATTTATCCGGAGTGGTTATGATTGCGAAATCATCTCCGCCGATATGCCCGACAAAATCATTCTCCGCTCCGTGTTTTGAGACGGATTTTTGAATCAGGGCAGCCGTCGTTGTTATGACCTGATTACCCATTGCATAGCCGTAGCGGTCATTAAAAGACTTGAAGTTGTCCAGGTCGATCAAACAGAATGCCAAGGGCCTTTTACCGGCCAGTCGATGTTTGAGCACGTTTTCGATGGCGATGCCGCCGGGAAGCCTTGTTAAGGGATTGGCATCCAGTGACACCTCTTCCAGCCTGGCCAGCCGCCGGGCCATTTTACCGAACGCCCCGGCCAGTTCGCCCAATTCATCATCCGCTGTGACATTCGGAACATGGTCAAACTTTCCTTCCGATATTTCCCTTGTGGAAAGTTTCAACTGATGGATGGATCGGGCGATGTTACGGATAGTGAATGTGGCCGAGCCGATACCTAAAAGAATGCCGATACTTGCCAGGATCGCCGTAAGCCGGAACGCCTTCAATCCGGCGCCGGTTGCCCTTAGGATCTGCCGGTTTTGATTCTGTTTGACATCCGATACCATTGTTTGAATGAGATCCGTAAGTTCATCCAGTTTGCCTTTTATTTTCTGGTCGTACTCCCTGGTGAGCGAGGCCGTGGCGTTTCCCAGGTTCTTCAGCCAGTCTTCGTACAGATCATTGAATTCCTTGTGGAGAACCGCGAGTTTTCCCGAAGGAATGTTATCCTGTTTCTGAAGAGTCCGGATGCGCGCGATTTCCGCATCGAACGCTTTGCTTCGCTGTAAAAACAGTTCGCGCATCTGGGGACTCTGCAGGATCACGTAACGGCGACCATAGGATTCCTGGGCCAGGAGGGTGCTGATCATGTTGTTCGCGGCTTCGATTAAAACGATGTCTCGTTCAACAATCTCCTTGCTGATTTTGCCGACTTCATTAAGGCTTGCCAGCGCATAGGCGGCAATCAGGATCATCACCGAAACGAGCGGGACGTGTCCGAGAATTATTTTTGCTGAAATGCTAAGCTTCATAAAGTCCGCCAGGAATCCAGGCCGAGTAAATTATGCCGTTCTATACCGGATCTCCGCTTATGGTTCTTGGAAGTGATTTTAAATATCTCCCCCGAGCCCCCGTTTCCGCGTCGGGGCAAGGCGTTATCCGATGAAAGATTTTGAAACCGCCCTTCCTTTTTAAGAGAAAACTAATAATTTATCATTTGAAACAGGAAATGATAAATATAAAGACGATTCAATGTCAAACATTAAAGTACATCCACCATCATTCCTTCCGATTCCCTGCCGGAGGGAAATAAACGGAAAGGAGAATAAACCATGCGAATGGAAATGAAACCCATCGGATTCGCGCGCACAGATGCCGAGACGGTGCCCCGGCACTGGACGGTGTCCGATGTGAAGGGGATGCTGGTCATTGACGAAAGCTATATGGAGGGGCTCAAGGATATCCATCCGGGGCAACGAATCGTCGTTATTTTTCATTTCCATAAAAGTCCGAAGTTCACCCCTCATTTTCTCGTTCAGAAACCGCCTCACCGCAACCGGAAAGCGGGAGTGTTCAGCACCTGTTCCCCGATCCGGCCCAACCCCATCGGCATGTCGGTTTTGCAAGTGGTCTCGGTTCAAAAAAACACGGTTTACGTAAAAGGCCTGGATATGCTGAACGGAACCCCGATTCTGGATATCAAACCTCATATGGAGTTCGCGCGCTGTCAATCGGTCGACGGATAGCCCGCCGGATCCGGCGCATTGCTTTTTTTCGCCCGGTTTTCCATCCAATTTCGGCGGTTGAATTCTTTAACCCCTTCCTGAAGCCCGGCAACGGCGGCACGACCCCATATCCTCACCGTGTAATGTTTCGATGCAGGGAAAAGACCGCGGCCAAGGAGACATATTTAACCTCGCCCTTTTTTTGCCGTGCGCTTCCCCGCCTGAATTATAGAAAACCCTGATGTCTCGTTTAAGGTTTATTGATATTATCAATTTGCATTATTTAATATTCATATTCTATAAATTCCTATCGATTTGAGAGTTCTGCATAAAACCCGTGATTCGTGGATCATCGGAATAAAACAAAGAAAATGGAAGGAGCATGAGGATCGATGAAGAATTTTTTCGCTACCCGTTGGGGAATCATCAGTGTCGGAGCCTTTATCGGCGTTTTTGCCGCTCTTTTACAAAAATGGGGCAATCCGGGGAATATGGGTATCTGCGTGGCCTGTTTCGAAAGGGATATCGCGGGGGCCGTGGGACTTCATCGCGCGGCCGTTGTTCAGTATCTGCGACCGGAGATTATCGGATTCGTTATCGGAGCGCTGATCGCCGCCTATCTTTTCAAGGAATTCCGCCCGAGGGCGGGGTCTGCGCCGATTGTCCGGTTTGTCCTGGGGGTATTTGCCATGATCGGCGCCCTGGTTTTCCTGGGATGTCCCTGGCAGGCCGTATTGCGGCTGGCGGGCGGAGATGGAAATGCCATCTTCGGTATTCTCGGCCTGATCGGCGGTGTCTGGATCGGAACCTTGTTTTTTAAAGGCGGATACAATCTGGGGCCGACCAGAAGCACTTACGCATCGGTGGGTTGGCTGCTTCCCCTGGTCATGGCGGGTTTTTTAGCGTTCCGGCTGATTTTTCCGCCCATTAACGAACAGGCGCAGAACGGCATTCTGTTTTACAGCCTCAAGGGTCCCGGATCCATGTTCGCGCCCCTGAGCGTTTCATTGGGCATCGGAGCGGTGATCGGTTTTCTGGCCCAGAGAAGCCGGTTCTGCACCATGGGCGCCATTCGGGATTTCATTCTGTTTAAACAGGTTCACCTTCTTTCCGGATTCGTCAGTCTTGTAATCGCCGCTTTTATCACCAATTGGATCGTGGGCCAGTTTCATCCCGGTTTCACCGGACAGCCGGTTGCCCACACGATGAGTATCTGGAACTTCGGCGGGATGGTAGTCGCCGGTCTGGCGTTTGCGCTGGCCGGAGGGTGCCCCGGTCGCCAGCTGTTCATGGCCGGAGAAGGGGATGGAGATGCCGCGGTTTTTGTGTTGGGGATGATCGTCGGAGCGGGATTTTCCCATAATTTCGGTCTGGCCAGTTCTCCCGCTGGTGTCGGGCCTCACGGGATTGCCGCCGTGATCGTCGGGCTTGCGGTTTGCTTGTTCATCGGGTTTACGATGAGAAAAAAGGCTTGATAAGGAGTATCCTATGAGCAAAAAGATTGATGCACGTGGACTATCCTGCCCGCAGCCGGTTCTTCTGACTCTGGAAGAACTGAAGAGAGGCGACGAGAAAGAGATTGTCGTCCTCGTGGATACGGTAACCTCCAGGGAAAATGTCATGCGCGCTGCAAGCAGCAAGGGCTGCCGGGTTGAGGGAACCGAGTCGGAGGAGGGAGGATACAAGGTCGTCATCCGAAGGAATTGATAAGCCGACCCGCCTCTTTTGCATGCGGATATACGGGACGGTCTAATTCATTGACTTTCCGTTCGAGGAAATTAAAAGAGTCCAATAAATATCCTTTTTCGTTCTTCCATAAGGGAAGGAGAGGGGAGGGCTTTAATAAATTTTAACGTTTATAAGGCTTGTATTTATCCACCATGTCGATTTTTACGTTTTTCCAGAGAAAACCCGGGAAGCCCGCAGTGCTTGAGGATAAGGATTGCGGTCTTCTGGTCTTTGAGAACACCACGGAGGTGATTCGTGCGGAGAACGTACTGAAAGCCGAAGGATGTGAGATCCGCTTAATGGGTCCGCCGCCCGAAATTCAGAGCGGATGTGACCTGGTCATTGTGTTTCCGCTCATGGAAAAGCTGAACATCCTGAGAGCGCTTACAGACCGCGGGGTTTCTCCGATTGATGTCGTTCCGGTCTCCAGTCCGCTGCTGCACCCGGTCGATCTTTTTCAAGTCAAGGATTACGGGGCCTACCTGATGGTCCGTGCAGCCAATATGAAGCTGTGCGTGGATAAAAATTCGCGGCGTATCGTCAACATTTCCGGAGGCGGGTGCCCGGATGTCCCCTATCTGGCCTATGAGATGGTCGGCAAATCCATTGGCGAAGCGCCCAGCCCGCGGAAAATCGGCCATACCCTGTGCGGGTACGCGTTGGATTTGGCATTCGAGGAGATAAAGCGCCGATGCTTGCCGTCATAGGAACCTATCCACGGAAAGATTTTCCGTTGGTTTTCGGAAAAATCGCGATGGAAGACGAACGGATATGCATCCAGGGAGAGCGGATCCCGGTCAACCGGGGAACTCCGGCGCTGATGGCGGCCGCGCTCCGGACGGCGGAGGCGCTGGGGCAACCGGCACCCTTTGGATACCTGGTCGGAGATATCGGACAGGGAAAAGGCAGCCGGCTCCTGTATGATCATTTGACGCATAACTTGCCGCAGACCGGTTTCAGCACCCTGACATTCCACTACCTGCAACCGATCGTCCACTGGCACGATCGGGTTCTGTCCGCTATCGAAAGGATTTCTAAGCGGCCGGTTCTGATTGCCGACGCGGGGTATATGTACATGGCCAAGATGAGCGGTCATGCTCCGGCTTATGATCTTTTTACCCCCGATGTCGGAGAGCTCGCTTTTCTGGCCGATGAAAAAGCCCCCCATCCTTTATATACGAGAGGTTTTATCCTGCATGAGGAAAACAAGGTTCCGGATCTGATCAACCGTGCCTACGCCAACAAAAACGCGTCGCGTTTTCTCCTGGTAAAAGGGGTGAAGGATTATGTGGCGAACCGCGAGGGAATTCTGGGAATTATTGAAAACCCCGTCACGGAAGCCCTGGAAGCCATCGGCGGCACCGGTGACACCTTGACCGGTCTGGTTTCGGCCCTGATCGAATCCGGCATTGAAATCAGCGAGGCTGCATTGATCGGAGCGCATGCGAACCGACTGGCCGGATTTCTTGCAAACCCCACACCGGCCACACAGGTGATGGAAATTATCCGGCAGATACCCAAAGCACTGCCGGAAGCCCTTGATAGCAGGCGTGGAAGAAAATGACAAAAATTCGGGTGCCGAAAGAGCCAAGGATCGATCCGGAAATGACGGTACTGGATGTGATCAGCCGTTACAGGGAAACAGAGGCGGTCTTCAAAGCATATGAGAACCCGGCCGGTAGATGTATCTGCTGCGAAGCGCTTTTTGATTCAATCCGGGTGGTTTCCAAAAAATACGGCTTGAGTTTGGAGCGGCTTCTTGCGGATTTGGAATCCGCTATCGGCTCTTGAATTTTTTATTGCTAACGATTCCCATCCCCTCATTTCTCCGGAGCATCGATTGAACCGGCTTCGAATAAATTTTTTTCATTCGAAGCACGGCCGGTATCCTTTCAATTTTAAACAAAGGGTGCGGAACTTACCGGAACCCCTTGATCCGCCTTTTACAGTCTCCTTTATTTATAGACCGGAATATGATATTTTCGGATCATGAGAAAACTTCCGGAACAAGAAGCAAGGGACGCTCTGAAACGGTTGAGAAACGATATCCTTCAAGCCGTCGATCAGCTTTGCATCGAGGAAAGGATGGGGATTGATGCATGGACCCGTGTGATCGACGGCAAACTGCTTCCCCGGCTTTCACCGGATTTTCCCCTTACGGTTGCAATCTGCGGCGGGGGATCTTCCGGCAAATCGACTCTTTTCAACTCCTTGGCCGGTGAGCGGCTATCGCCTTCCGGCGGAACGGCGGGCATCAATCGCCGAATCCTGGTGGCTGCAAACGAAGAACTGCTCCGGCAGACTCGCTTTTTCTCGCTGCTGTTCGAACCGTTCGAATGCATTCCCGAACCCTTGAAAGATCCGCTGGAACTGACGGTTCCCGGTTGCCCGCTTTTTGTCTTGAATAACGCCATTCCCCGGAACCTGGTGATCATGGATACACCTGATTTTGACACGGGGTCCAGGGGCGGGTACATCAACCGGGATGTCGCCCGGAAGGCGCTGGAATCCGCCGACGTTCTGATTTACATTTTTACCAATTCCAACTACAGCAACCGGGACAATACCGATTTCATTTCCCAAATGCTTACGGGTATCGGGGTGAGAAAATGCTTTCTGGCCTACCGGGTCTATCCGAGTTTTGAGGATTCGGAAGTACTGGCCCATGCCATGACCGTTGCCCGGAATTTATACGGCGATGAAGCGGACCGGTACGTTCTGGGAATTTATCGGATTGATGAGGACAATGCCATTGCCGCGGGAGATCGGCTTATGGAGTTGCGGCCGGTTCGCGACCAGGATCCGCCGTTTATGCAGGCTCTCGGTGCGATCGATCCGCGCGTGCTTCGACCGGAACTGCTGACCTCCATGCTGAGGGATGTTCTGGGTGAGGCGCAAAAGATTCTGGGTCGCTTGAAAAACTCTTTCGATGAGCTGTGCCTGTATCATGACGCCTTGCAGACCGCGCAGAGTCACTGCGTTCACGAGGCGCTTCTTCACTTTCCGATGGATTTGCTGATGCGAAGGTTCGCGGAGATCTGGGTGTCCACGGATCCCGGTCACGTGAAAGCCATGCGGGAGGCCGGGAAGGTTCTGGAACTCCCTTTTAAAGCGCTGATAAGAACCGCAAAATGGGCGAAAAACAAGCTTTCCACTGAAAAACTCGAGCCGCCGCCTCCTACTGAAGACTATAAAGTAAAACTCGAAGAGGATCTTCTCAACGCACTCAACCGCATGCACTACCAGGCGGTCGGTCCGGAGATTTCGGTTGCGGCCGCGACGGCGGATCCGGTTGCCGGGCGAATGATGGAAACAACGGAACGGGTGAGAGCGTTTAAAGGTTTGACGGATTTGCATCATCCGCATATCGAGACCGACGGCACGGAAGGAAAGGTCGTCTTTTTCGTAAACGCCCATCCCGTTGTTTTCTACGAGCAGGAAAAGTTGAGAAAATCCGACTGGAAACCGATACTGGAATCGATTCTTTCCCGTAAGAATCTGATTCTCTCCTTGTCCGAGGATATCGAATACGAGCTGAGAAACCTTGCGGACGCTTTTCGCCGCGGCATGGATTTCTGGAGCAAGGCGCGACAGAGCTTTTCCGCGTTTTTGAACGTGCTTCCGGCAACGGTGGCCGTTACGTATATTCTTTCAACCGGAGACCCGGTCGGCGCGGCGGGAATCAAGGTAAAGCTGACCGGCCTTTTCGGGTTGCATGACCTGTATGCGCTGCTGGCCCTTCCGGCCACGACCGGCCTGAAAAAGGCCGATCAGAAGCAGCTGGAAGCCGTGCTTGGCCCGATTGCGCAAACCTGGCTGAACAGCAAGCTGAAGACGGTGCGGGAGCTTTTCGAAAGCGAGATAACCGGTGGGATCATCCGGGCCGCACTTCGTGCCGTCGATCAATCGGAGAATCTGATCCATGAGATCGAAAGCAGCATGGAAATATGCGGAAAGGCGATGATAAACGGATGATTTCAAACTCTTTTCCCTCCGCAATCAAGGCCCTGGGTAAAATCGAAGGTTTTAAAAACGATATCAAAACGTATCGTTCTTCTCTGAGCGACGTGCCTCTATGGCGTCCCGGCGATGTGCTGAAGAAACAATGCGACGAGGCGCTTCGACGGATCGACAGACTCGAAGAGCGTTTTGAGCGAAAGCTTGTCGTTACGATACTCGGTCCCTGCGGAAGCGGCAAGTCCACCCTGCTGAATGCGCTGGCCGGCATCGACGGGTTGTCCGATACGGGGATTCACCGGCCGACCACCCGGAGCCTGGTTATCTTAAGCAGGGACGGGAGCGATGCGGATGCCCTGAGCAGAGATTTCGGACGCGAAAACATCAAAGTCGTTTCCAGTCATCGCGCTTCATCCCTTGAGCGCGTACTTCTCATCGATACGCCCGACACGGACAGTACCGAGCAGGAAAAGCACATTCCCCTGGTTCATAAGGCCATCGAGATGTCCGATGTGCTCATCTGCGTTTTTGATGCGGAAAACCCCAAAAAAAGGGATTACATTGATTTTCTGGCCTCCTATGTTCGTAAATTTTCCGGAGAGTCCATTATCGCGGTGATCAACAAATGCGACCGGCTGGAAGAACGAGAACTCAGGGAGCGGATTGTGCCGGAATTCAGAAATTACATCCAGGAGGCATGGCAGCCCGAGTCAGGCGATATTTTCTGTGTTTCCGGGCGGCGGCACCTTCACGATCCGAAGTGGGATCCACAGGCGCTTCCAAAACACGACTTCGATCAATTCGATGCGCTTCGAAATATGATTTTCGGAACCTTCGATTCCCCTGGATACATTGTTGACCGGAGGCTGGAAAACGCCGGAAGCCTGCGGAACTGGGTTGTCGATGAGATCCGCGCGGAAGTGGAAATGGATCGGGAGAGATTGAAGACCGCCCGGGAGAATATCCGGGCGGCCGAAAAAAGAGCGCTGGCCGCGGCGCTGTCGGGGTTAAGCGGGGATGATTCAAAACAACTGCTCGGGGTCAATGTCTTGCTTTATCAAAAACTGGCGCAGCGTTGGCTGGGGCCCGTTGGATGGCTCATCGCGATCTGGGCGCGGATATTGATTTTCGGTGTCGGAATCGCGGCTGTATTTCGATTCGGCAATCCGATTCGCCAAATATGGGGAATCGTTTCCTCCTTACGACACTTCAAGGATTCCCGGGCTGCGGTTGTAGAAACCGAACGGGGCGAGACGATTGATACCGCTCTGCGGGACTATCGATTTTCCATTCAACGGGACTGGCCGGATATCGGAGAAATCCTTGTGAAGGGGCGGTTTGAAAACTCGGTTCGGAGGATAGAAGAAGTGATTTCGGACGGCGGCACTTTTACCGCCGAAATTTCCGCAATCTGGAGAAGCGCTCTGGAAACCACCATCGAGGAAACATCCAAAAAGCTCAGCGGCTTGCTGATGCAGTTTCTTTTTAACATGCCGGTGATTGTAATTATGGGGCATGCGGGCTGGGTGACCGCGAGGGAGTATTTTTCCGGAAATTATCTATCCTCCGGATTTTTTCTCCATGCGTTTCTTACCATTGGCCTCGTTTTGTTTATTCTTTTTTTCATTTTCCAGGCGTGCGTCCGTTTGATATCCGGCGCGGATCGGATCAGCGGAAGAGCGTTTGAAAAAATGAAGCGCCGGATGGATCAATATCAGCCGCTGTCGGTCAATCCTGTCATCCGGCAGTTGGAAAACATTCTGATGATGACTTTACCGTGTCCGTCCACCGATTCAATGGATAATTTGTGAAATGCGGGTGCGGCCGGACAGATTCCGGGATAGCGGTTCTTGAAGGGATTTCCGGTTGATCGGGGCGGGCTTCAGGGAAATGAAGCTTTTCTAATCGGGCGTGACGCGGAAATTCATTTCGTCGACATTGCGCCGGATGGATTTTATTTCAAACGTGACCGGTTGCGGTGCGTTGTTTCCGCGAAACGGGATTTTACTTGACAATGAAGAAATCAAGTGGGATAGAGCAACAGTAAAAGCCGCTGTTCCTGGATGAAAAGATAAATAAAGGTTGATATCGTAAGCCCCGGAATATGTCCGGGGCTTTTTCATTTGGGATAAGACTGATCTACGTTCTAGACGGCATGGAGAGACGAAAGCATTTATCTTAAAAACAAAAAAGCCTATTTCTCGGGAATAGATGAAGGAAAAAGAAATCGACTCCCGCAAAAGGAATAATCATGGAAAACAGAAAGATTCCTTCACTTAAGATTGGAGATCTGGAAATTAATCCGCCCATTATCCAGGGCGGAATGGGGGTCAGGGTATCTAGGGCCAATCTGGCCGCCGCGGTTGCCAATGAGGGATGTATCGGAGTGATCGCCGCAGTCGGTCTGGGAAGATTTGAAGATCACCCGGGATCAGAATTCGTCCGGGTGAATGAAGAAGCCCTCCGTAAGGAACTGAGAAAAGCGAAGAGCCTCACCGACGGCATTGTCGGAGTCAATGTGATGGTTGCCTTGTCCAATTTCAAAAACCTGGTCGTGACCGCCGCGGAAGAGGGCGCGGACATCATCATTTCCGGAGCGGGACTTCCCTTGGATCTCCCCGAATTGACGGAAGGTTCACACGCCAAGCTTATTCCCATCGTATCCTCCGCAAGAGCGATTCAAATTATTTATAACAAATGGAAAAGACGGTACAACAGGACCCCGGATGCAGTCGTTGTGGAAGGTGCGAAGGCCGGGGGTCATCTTGGATTTGCATATGAGGATGCGGTCAATGGA
>Ga0116141_10000206_pt1 | contig 42181 bp, 38 predicted proteins | sample AD_UKC097_MetaG_FD_89744 | JGI IMG/M metagenome (GOLD analysis project Ga0116141, IMG submission 89744) | Active sludge microbial communities of municipal wastewater-treating anaerobic digesters from USA - AD_UKC097_MetaG | ecosystem: Engineered > Bioreactor > Anaerobic > Digestate | place: USA...
AAAACGATGTGACGTTCGTCGCGGACGCCAAACACCAGGCTGCGGCCTCGGGATCGCATGCTGCGGCGGTGCTCGTGGCCCAGGCCATCGAGGGCCTGGCCAAGCCGCAACTGGTGGTTCGCGATGTCCATGCGGCTCTCATCGACACCTTGACTCTCTTCGCCCCGAAATTGAGGCCGCCTGCCGAAGGCGTGGATTCAACCGCACGAATCGGCTCCGGCGTCCGTTTGGGGGATGGGGTGAGCGTCGGCCCGTTTGTCGTCATTTCCGACGATGTGCAGATCGGCGCCGGCACCGTCGTCGCCGCCGGGTGTCGGATCGGGCAGAACACGAAAATCGGCTCGAACTGCCGCCTGGACGCCAATGTCGTGGTGCATCACGGCTGCGTCCTGGGCGACCACGTCGTCATTCAGGCCAACAGCACGATCGGGTCCGTCGGATTCGGTTACGCCTTCGTCGACGGCGCGCACAGGCTGATCCCCCACAACGGGGGCGTCATCCTGGAGGATTTCGTGGAGATCGGGGCCAACTGCTGCGTTGACAGGGCGAAATTTGGCAATACGATAGTGGGCGCTGGCACGAAGATCGATAATCTCGTGCAGATCGCTCACAACGTGGTGATCGGCAAGTGTTGCTTGATCGCCGCCCAGGTGGGCGTGGCCGGCAGTTGCCGTCTTGGCGACGGAGTCGTCCTGGCCGGCCAGGTCGGGCTGGCCGACAACATCGAGATCGGTGACGGCGTCATGATCGGCGCCCAGGCCGGGGTGATGAGCAGCGTCGGGCCGGGGGAACGGCTCGCATGGACGCCTGCGCTGAACATCAAAGAAGCGGCAAGGGTGGTCGCCCATATCCTCCGTCTGCCGAAACTCTCGCAAGAGCTCAAGCGCCTGACGGCGAAGGTAGATAGACTTGAAGCTGCAGAAAACGATAAAGGATGAGGTCCAACTCGCAGGCAAGGGCCTCTTCGGAGGCCAGGAGGCCACGGTGACCTTTCGCCCGGGTGCGGAGGATTCGGGCATCGTCTTCGTGCGGACCGACATCACCAGCGCCGTGCGGATCCCGGCGACCGCTCCAAGCATTGCCGAGCGGAGCCGTCGTACGAGCGTCAAGAAAGGCGACGTCAGCATCGAAACCGTCGAGCACTGCTTAGCCGCGGTCCGCGCCCTGGAGATCGACAATATCACCATCGAGGTGAACGGGCCCGAGCTGCCCGCCCCTGACTGCAGCAGCGCCGAATACATCAAGACCCTCAAGTCGGCCGGGATCGTCGAACAGAAGAACCCGCGGAAGGAATTCGTCATCCGCAGGCCGATCAATCTCAGCGCCGCCGACGCGACGATCTACGCCCTACCCGACTCAGACGGCGAACTGAACATTACCTACGACCTCGACTACAGCAGCCATCCGGCCATCGGCCGACAGGTCTTCAGCTACCGCCTGACACCCGATAGCTTCGAAACAGCCATGGCGCCCGCCCGCACCTTCCTCCTGGAGGCCGAGGCCCGGGAGTTCCAGGCCCGCGGGTTGGGCACGCACATCGGACCCACCGATATCCTGGTGATCGACACGGACGGGCCGATCAAGAACAGCTATCGGTTCCCCAACGAGTGTGTGCGGCACAAGATCGTGGACCTGATCGGGGACCTCATGCTGGTCGGTCGGCCTGTGATCGGGCGGATCGTGGCTTACAAGAGCGGTCACGCGCTCAACCAGCAGCTTGTTCGGAGGCTCTATGACGCGGTCCAGCAGCAGGAACGCGTGGACCGGTTCGGGACCGATGCGATCCTCGACATCCGGCGGATTCAGAAGATTCTGCCTCACCGCTATCCCTTCCTGCTCGTGGACAAGATCATTGAGGTCGAGGGCGACACGCGGATCAAAGGCGTCAAGAACGTGACCTTCAACGAGCAGTTCTTCCAGGGGCACTTTCCCTCAACGCCGATCATGCCGGGCGTACTGATCGTGGAGGCGATGGCCCAGGTCTCGGGCCTGTTGTTCGCCCAGCGACTGGAGCACACCGGCAAGCTCGCCATGCTCTTGAGCATGGATAACGTGAAATTGCGCAGGGCCGTCGTCCCGGGCGACCAGCTCATTCTCATCGCCGAGACGGTGCGCCTGCGACGCAGGACCGCCCATTGCCGATGCCAGGCGATGGTCGGCGATATCGTGGCCGCGGAGGCGGAGATCAAATTCATGCTGGTCGATGATGAGAAAGTCTGACATAGGAAGGCGTGAAGCGTGAAGTACGAGGCGTGAGGCGTCTGGTTGCATGCCGCTTCACCTGTCCCGCTTCACGAGGTCCGCCTGACGGAAAGGCAGGAACCACTGACATGGCGATAATCCATCCCACGGCGGTCGTGGAAAAGAACGTGCAATTGGCCGATGACGTGGTCATCGGGCCGCACTGCGTGGTCGGCAGCGGCGTGTCGATCGGCGCCGGGACGATCCTCGACGCCAGGGTGGTCATTACCGGCAATACGAAGATCGGCCGGGAAAATCACCTCTATCCGAATTCCCTCATCGGCTGCAGCCCCCAGATCCTCGGGCTGGGTGTGGACGCCGAGGTGGGCGGACTCGTGATTGGGGACCGCAACTCGATTCGTGAGAATGTTACGATCCATGTGAGCAAGCACCCCGGCGCCGCGACCCGGATCGGGAATGACAACCTGCTGATGGTCAACTCGCACATCGGTCACGACGCCGTTCTCGAAGACAAGATCGTCCTGAGCAATCTGGTCCAGATCGGGGGCCACGTGAAGATCGAGATGGGCGCGTGGTTCAGCGGGCTGGCGGCCTCGCACCAGTTCGTCACGATCGGGCGCTGGTCCTACGTCGCAGGTCTGGCGGGCCTGAGCCACGACGTCCCGCCGTTCCTCATTGTCAGCGGTCACTATCCGCCGCGGATCCGTGGAGTCAACAAACGAGGGATGAACCGAGCCGGCCTGACCGAGGAGCAGCAGGACCGGATCTACGAGGCCTACAAGCAGCTCTATCGCCAAGGCAGCACGCTGCTGAACAACGCCAAGGAACTGGCCGCGCAGGACGGGCTCGACGAGAACGTGCGAGCCATGATCGATGCGATCTTCAAGAGCAGCGAACACCGGTTCGGCCGATATCGGGAGACGCTCCGAACCGAATGATGAAAGACCTCGACCGTCACGTTGTCGGCCGCAGGAGTGCGATTTCCCGGATTCAGGGCTCAATGCAAGACCAAAAGATTCGAACCGCAGTCGTCGGCGCGGGCAAGATGGGCGCGATCCACGCCAAAGTGTACAGCCAGTTGCCCGACAGTGAACTCGTCGCCGTGGTGGATGCAGACAAGGCAAAGGCCTCGCAGCTCGCCGAGAAACACGGCTGCGCCGCCTATACGGATTGCGCCGAGGTGTTCGACAAGGTGGATGCCGTCACCATCGCCACGCCGACGACGACCCATCTGAGGCTGGCGAAACTGTTCCTTCGCCACAAGATCCCCGTGCTCGTGGAGAAGCCGCTGGCGTCAAGCGTCCGGGAAGGCCGCAAGATCGTCTCGCTGGCCCACAAGTACGACACGGTCGTGGCCGTGGGCCATTCGGAGCGGTGCAACCCGGTCGCCCAGGCCATGAAACGCCTGGAAATCGAGCCGAAGTTCATCGAAGCCCATCGCGTGAGCCCCTACCCCTTCCGCTCGACCGACGTGGGCGTCGTGCTCGATATCATGATCCACGATATCGACATCATCCTGTCCTTGGCCAGGAGCAAGATCAAGCGAGTGGACGCCGTCGGTGTCACAGTCATCGAGGGCGGCGAGGACATCTGCAGCGCGCGGATCGTCTTCGACAACGGGTGCATCGCCAATATCACCGCCTCCCGCCTGGCGCTCAAGACGGAGCGGCGGGTTCGCGTGTTCAGCCGGCAAGCCTATCTCAGCGTCGATTACCTCAAGAGGAGCGGAATCCTCATCAAGACCGACCCGAACAAGAACGTCATCGGCATGATCAAGGAGTGGCGTCAGCGCGGCGACTTCAATCCCACAACCGTGAACTGGCCCGACCTGCTGCACATCGAACAGCTTCAGATCGACGACAAGGAGCCGATTCGCCTCGAACAGGAGGCATTTCTGCGGGCCATCAAGGACCGATCTTTCGCCCCGGAAGTCAGTGCCGAGGAGGGCCTGGCTGCACTCCGCTGCGCCCAGAAGATCCTCCGCGCCGTCAAGAAGCACAAGTGGGAGTGAGCCATTGATGATGGTCAATCCAGCGGATTTTTGGGCTTGGGTGAGGAGGCGTTCCGCCGGGCCTTTCGGATCAGGTCGTACACCCAGTCCTCGAAGTACAGCGGATAGAGGTTCATCTTCTCGCTGGCCCACTGGACGCCCCGGCGGGTCAGAAGGTCCTTGAGCTGTTCCTCTTGTCCCGGAAACAGCGCGGCGATGCGTTTCTTGTATATGTGCCGGAGCATTCGCTGGCGCTTCTTGCGGGTCTCCTCGTCCTTGTCCACGGCACGGAAGAACTGGCGGATCGTGTCGATCTTCATGCCGTCTTTCTTGAAGAAGGGCGCCAGTCTCTTGGGAATCGCGTCGGCGATGATGAAGTCGTCATCGATGGTCTGCAACTGCGCCTCATTGGGCTCGTAGTGCAGGAAGGGGTCGTAGAAGAAGACCGCCGGGTGAAAGTCCACGCGATGCTCCGCCAGGAACGGCACGAACAGGTCTACGAATGCGCCGTCGCGGAACAGGTTCAGAGGCCCGTCGCTGATGCAGATGCTGTAGCAGAGCTTGTTGAAATCCCTGCGGTTGTAGCCGACGATCGCATTGAAGGCCCGACGGAGCTTCGGCAATGTGGCCCGCCGGACGTCGAAGATGATGAGTCGGGAGGAGATGGTTTCCAGCCCGCTGCGCTCCATCTCTTCCACGGCGTCGCGGACGGTCGCCCCGTGCGGCCAGATCACCGTGCAGCGCCTCAGTCGTTTGTCCATCCCGATCCTCGCGCGCACATCCGTGGCCAGCACCGGATCGAGGGTCAGAAGGTGGATGCGATCGCGCCTCGTGGGATGGCTCAGGATATCCTGCTTCGTATCGGTGATGGTATATTTGTCTTCGTACACGATCTTCCGCCTTTTGCGAGCCGGTCGCAAACACTCGTCATAGCTCCATACGTCGGGCCGGGGGCTCTGTTCGCATGGCCGCCGCAGCAGCCGGGCCGGCTGGAGCGGTCGATGCACTCCGGCGCCAGGCCGTCATGTCTGATTCTCCTGGTCGATGGCCCTGAGCCGTTCCTTGCGGGCCTGGACCCGCAGCCGGGCGTGCTCATAGCGTTGCTTCTCGTCAAGGCTCCGCGGCAACAACGGCGGGACGGGTACCGGTCTTTTCTCCTCGTCGAGCGCTACAATCGTCAGATGGGCCGTCGTCGCGAGCACCTGTCGAGCGGTGCAGGGATCTTCGCGAATGACCTGGACACCGACCTCCATCGAGGACCGGCTCACGTAGTTGACCGCCGCCTTGAGGATGACGTGGTCGCCGATGCGGATGGGTTGGCGAAAGACCAGGGAATCGATCCCGGCCGTTACGACCTCCCGGCCGCAGTGGCGCTGGGCGGCCATGGCCGCCGTCATGTCGATCCAGCCGACGATGGCCCCGCCGAAAGCGGTCCCCTGCGGGTTGGCCTGCGTCGGCATCACGAGATAGCGGGTTTCGACCGCGCTTTCGCCGGGCGTCTTGCCTTCAGAGTTCTGCATGGCGACATAATGTCGCGATCCCGCACGCCAAGTCAACAGCCTGCCGCTGGAAATCCACCGGCGGCCTGATCGGTGGGAAGGTCTTTGACCGTTCGGTTTTGTCGTATATCAGCACCATGCTCGACTACGTGTTATGATGGAAATGGCCATTTCATCTATCTGGTAAGCTGATGCTGGAAGACGAACTGCTGAAATTGAGGTTTCTATGCGGCAGCTCCAATGCCCTGGCGCGGATTTACCGGAAGTACGCGGATCAGCTTCTCGCGCTGGCAGGCGCTCTTCTGAGCGATGCGAATGAGGCGGAGGACGTTCTGCACGATGTCTTCCTGAAGCTCGCTCGATCCAATGGCACGTTCCGGCTGACCGGGAACTTGAAGAGCTATCTGGCGACCTGTGTTGCCAACCGCGCCCGGGACCTCCGGCGGCAACGCAAGCCAGGCAGGACACAGACCGACGGGCTCTGGGCAGACCGCGTCATTGTCGCCGAGCCATTCGAGGTCCTCGTGAGCGCCGAAGACGCCCGGGGAGCAGCGCGGGTCCTTACCGAGTTGCCCTACGAGCAGCGCGAAGCGGTGCTGCTCCATGTGACGGCGGGATTGAAGTTCCGCGAGATCGCCACAATGCAGGGCGTGTCCCTGCGTACAGCGCAGGGCCGATACCGATACGCCATGGACAAACTGCGCTCGGTGCTGGTTGAAAGAGATGATTCATGAGTAGCCGAGACTACATCGAGAAATGCGTCAAGAGCCTGCGTCTTTCCAGGGACGCAGACATGCACAGCCGCATTCTCGAAGATGTTCTGCACGTGCACGCCGAGACCAGAGTCGTTCGGTCGGCGCACCGCTATGCGGCAGTAAGGAGATTCATCATGACAAGCTGGACACTCAAGATAGGCGGCCTTGGCGCGATTTTTGTCGTCGCGGTTGTCCTCTTCGCACAGTTCGGAGGGGGCACAACCGCGCTGGCCGAGGTTCTCGAACATATCCAACAGGACAACTACAGCTTCACTCTGACCATCCGTTCCGGGCAAGCCCGCAGCGTACTGCGGGGTCGGGTGTACTCAGGTGGGCGGGTGCGTTTCGACGCCGGAGCAGGGGATTCAAGCACCGTCGTGGATCTTCAGTCCCGCAGACGCTTGCTCCTGTCTCACCGGTCGAAGACAGCTCGATACGTCGAGGGAACCGAGGAACTGACCCACACGGGTTCGGACAGACTTCTGCTGTTGTGCTCGCAACCCATGGAGAGCCTCTGGCATCTGTGCGACGGCACGGAGGACGATCTGGGCCAGGAGACGATAGCCGGGGTGAAGGTCCAGGGCTTCCTCGCCGTGCACGAGGATGAGTACTTTCGCAATGAGATCACGCTATGGGCGGCGTCGCGTTCAGGATGGCCCGTCCGGGTGGAGATCGCCTCGACGGCCCTCAAGCCCCCGAAGGATCGGCTGGACTTCATCCTGGAGGACTTCGTGATGGAGAGCAAGCTGGATGAGAGACTGTTCAGTCTGGAGCCTCCGTCCGGTTACGTGCTGTCCGGACAGGCAGGTCCGCCGGAGAATCCCTCCGAAGAAGAGAACCCCGACGAGGCCGGGAAGATCGCCGAGGCCTTCCGGCTCTGGGCACAGGAGCGGAACGACGAAGCCCTCGACTCGCTCTTGAGCGTCGATTGGGACAGGCCGATGGTCTTCGCCGACGAGCCGTACCTCTTCAGCCTGACGGAGCAGGCGGTCGCGTCGCTTCAGCCGACAGACCGCGACCGGCTGGTAGCGGTGATCTTGAATGAGTGCAATCAGCTTCGCAAGATCTGCTTTGCCCTGGTGGACCGAGCCAAGGAGGCCCAATCGGCCCAGGACTATGCGAACGCGGAAACCTGCCTCACAACCGCCCTGCACCTCGGCGAACTGGCGAACCGCAATCCTGGGGCCATGCTCATCCCACAAATGACGGGAATCGCGGCCCGGAAGTTGAGCCTTGTGCAGTTGAAATCGCTCTACGAGGAGATGAACGCCACGGAGAAGCTTGTGGACACCGAGCTGAAGACTCAGCAGGTGGACGCCGAGCACCAGGCTCTCGCCCAGAAGGCCCGCGAGTTGGGGAACACCCCCGGACCTACCCAATGACCTGGCGGCTCGCCTGTTGAGCCCGCCACGATGACATCATGTCACGATCCCAGACGCCAAGTCCATCTGGCGCCTGGGATTGTTTTGGGGTCAAAACGTGCGTTTCCCCGCCGAGCAAGACGAGCTTGATTGCGGGGACCGCGTCGGCTAAGATTGTACCCAGGACCCTCAAGTGAAGAAACCGCAACCTCACAACGACAGGAGGACAGCAGCATGCAACGACGAGACTTCCTCAAAACCGCCGCAATGGCAGGGGCCGGATGGTCCATTGTACCCGGCAGCGTGCTTGCCGGCGCCGGCGCGCCCAGCAACAAGCTCAACATCGCCTTGATCGGGACCTGGGGCCGTGGCGAGGCCCATTTCAAAGATCTGGAGGGCGAGAACGTGGTCGCCCTGTGCGACGTCAACGAGGAGCACCTGGAGTTCGGCGCCAAGCGATTCCCCAACGCCAAGAAATACGTCGACTGGCGCAAGTGCCTCGACCAGAAAGACCTCGACGCGGTCGTCTGCTGCACGGCGGATCACACCCATGCGTTCATCGCGAACTGGTCGCTGAATCGCAACCTGCACTGCTATATGGAGAAGCCGCTGGCGATCAGCGTGGAGGAGGCCCGCATTGTCCGCGCCAACTGGGCCAAGAAGAAGGGCAAGCTGGCCACGCAGGTCGGCATGCAGCGTCACGAGCATCCGAACTTCAACCGCATCCAGGAACTGGTCCGCGACGGCGCGATCGGCGAGTTGAAAGAGGCCTATGCCTGGGGCAATCGACAGATTCCCCGGCCCGGCTACCTGCCCGCCGAGGGCCAGCCGCCGGCCCATCTGCACTATGATTTGTGGGTCGGCCCGTCTCCGTTCCATCCGTACAATCCCGGCTACTTCTCCGGCGGCCCCGGCGCCAACTGCCTCCAGTGGAACATGTACTGGGACTTCGGCACCGGCCAGATCGGCGACATGGGCAGCCACACGATGGATATCGCCTGGAACGTGGTTGGCAACGGCCTGCCGACCACGATGGAAGCCTCTGGTGAGCCGTTCAATCCGGACGTGACACCGGTCAGGATGGAAAGCCACGCGGCGCTGCCAGCTAACGACTGGCGCGGCCAGATCGGGGTTCACTGGTATCAGGGCGGCGCGATGCCGAGATCGCCAAGGGATTGGGTCGATCTGAATAGAATCGGCCACGGTGCGTTATTCAGGGGGACCAGAGGCTATTTACTCAGCGATTTCACCTCCCGCCTTTTGATCCCGTTCGGCGACGATGCGGACATGAGCTATTACGACCGCCGGCCGAAGAACAAGATGCTCCCGGATGTCGGCCATTTCCAGACGGAATGGATCACCGCCTGCAAGGATCCCAGCCGCAAGACCTCATGCGACTTCGAGTACAGCGGCACAATGATCGAGACGATGCTGCTGGGCCTGGTGGCCTACCGCGTGGGCAAGAAGCTCGAGTACGACACCAAGGCGGGCCGGGTCACGAACTGTCCGGAGGCCAACGACCTGCTCCGACGCAAGTACCGCGAAGGCTGGACGCTCGACGGCTGAGAGTCGGCATCGAGAAGGCATCCCGCGGAGTACCATGAAACAACAAGGGGTCTCCTGTCCGACGAATGCGTTCGTACGAACATCCGTCGGCCGGGGACCCCTTTCTTGTGAGCTGCCAAAGGCCGGCTCGGCGCTCAGGCGATCTGGTTGAGCGCCGTCTCGGCCCCATCCTCCGATCCGGGCCGGAACAGGTCCAGAATCGGGTGGCGTCCGGGCTTCTTGTGTTCCGCGGCCAATTCCTTGCCGATCGCGTCGATTGCCTTCTTGAGTTCGTCGGCGTCGAGTTCTCCATCGCCATTCGTATCCGCCAGCTTGAAGGCTTCTTCGGAGATGGCAATCTCCGCCGCACTCAGCGTTCCGTTGCCGTCTGCGTCCTTGTCTTCGATCAAACGCTTCGTGGCCTCGTCCAGGTTGCCGGACAGACGCGTATTCTTTGCCCCGTACGTGCCGAGGATGGAGTTCAGGTTGATGCTCGATATATCCATACGAATGACTCCTTTCGCCTTGTCGCCACAGATACTGGCTGCATGCCCTTGCCGCTCCGCCGGCAGAGCCCTGCCGAAATCGGAGGTCTTTCGCTTCTTGCAGCAATTCCGGTGCCATGTGAGGGGGATCGCCGGAGGCAACTGCGGCAACCGACTCGTCTTGGGCAAGAAGCTCGTTTGCAGGGTTGATTTGGCCCTTGCCGCGGCGCTCTTGTTTCCCGGGGCGCGCATTGGAGGGATTCCGGCATCCGGCCCGGCTCCGGAAGAAAACGGCCCGACCCGGAGATTTCTTCCGGGTCGGGGGGACGTGTCGCGAGCAATACGGCCGGTCTCGCGGGGCTACGGGGCAGGCTGTGCCGGCTGGACCTGCCCGGAGAGATCCACCTTCGGTGGCTCGACGCGGGCCTGCTCGGTGGTCTCGAACAAGGGCTTGGGCTCGACGCCCGCTCTCTTCGCGAACCACGACCCGAAGAATTCCCTGGCGTACGTATTCAATTGTCTGACGGCCTCATTGTAGCGGGTGCGGGCCACCGAGATGCGATTCTCCGTGCCTTCGAGCTGATCCTGCAAGGCCAGGAAGTTCTGGTTCGATTTGAGCTCGGGATGGGGATGCCCCCGGTGCTGGGGACGGTCAGGACGATGTACTGGACACCGGTCTTCTGTTCGAGTTCCTGGAGCAGCCCGTTGAGGTCGCGTTCCCGCTGGGGTTGAATGACCTCGGCATAGTCCTCGACGTAGTGCTGCGGTTTCGGCAACTTCGTGGGCGCGTACTTGGGGGGGCGTTTACGTGCCATTTTGACAGTCTATAAGACGCACGAAGAGCGTCAACCTTCATTTCCTTCGGCGATTTCCGCATCGAAAACTCGGGTCCTGCTCTGGCACGCAGTTTGCACAATACCCCTATCAGAAATGCGGATTCGAATCTGAGAAGATCTGAAATCGTGTTTTGGCAAGAAAGGGGGTAACGAATATGGCAATCGTACCATGGGTTCGCAGAAACAGGAATGAACTGGGCACGCTCCGCAGTCCGATGGATGATCTGTTCGAAGGCTTCTTCCGAGGTCTCGACAGACCGCTGTCGTTCTTCGGCGAGCGAGCTTGGCCGGCGATCGACGTAGCGGAGAAAGATGATGCCGTCCTGGTCCGCGCCGAGGTGCCCGGATGCACGCCCGACGACATCGAGATTTCGGTTTACGGCAACACGCTGACGCTCAGCGGTGAGAAGAAGGAATCCCACGAGGATAAACGCGACGGCTACTATCACCTGGAGAGCACGTACGGGTCCTTCCGCCGGGATATCCCGATGCCCGCCGAGGTCGATCCGGACAAGATCGAGGCCGTCGTGAAGGATGGCGTCCTGTCCGTCACGCTGCCGAAAGCCGAGAGGAGCAAGGCCGTGAAGGTGAAAGTCAAGGGATGACCGATCCCTTTTCTCTCAGAGAGAACCACTTGACGACAGATGCCACCTGGGGCCCTTCCCCAGGTGGCATGTTCTTTATCACAGTTGCCGTAATCTGGCGTTGCGGCGCCGCCGCATGGCTCAGATCGCCTGGCCTTTGACCCGGAGAATTCCCTGGATCAGGTCGCTTCGGCTGGCAACTGCACAGAGCTTGCCGTTTTCCGTCAGCGGCATCACGCGAGCGCTCGAATCGATGAGCTGATCGCACAGATCGATCAGGCTGGCGTTCACATCCAGGCTGGGCACATCGGTGCTCATATAGTCGGCGACGGTTTGATCGGCACGGTCCGCCGTTTCATAGAGGAGGCGGAGCACGTCTTTCTCCGACAACACACCGACGAGATTCAACTCGGCGTCCACGACGGGCAGGCCCGTCAGGTTCCGATTGGCCATGAGCCGAATCGCCTCGTAAATCGGCGCGTCCGGCCGAATCGTGATCACCATCTTCCTGGCAACATCGCGTGCTTTGAACATATTTCGCTCCCAAGCCTGATGAGGCTGTTGATCTTGAGGGTTCTATCTTCGTCCTGCCCGGATCACCCCTGGCCCGCCGCGTGCACCTGCTTGGACGGCGACTGCTTCTGGGCGAAGCGCCGCCGCTCGATGCGCGGGGCCGTCTCGCAGACGATCAGGGTGGCGCCTTTCAAGACCGTATGGTGCAGCTCGACAATGGCCTTGTGGGCCGCCGCGCCGTCGGGCATCTCGACAAATGCAAAACCCAGTACGCGATCGCTGATTTCGTCTCGCATCACGTTGATCGCCGTCACCTCGCCGTACTGTTCGAACTTGTCCAGCAGATCCTGCTCACCCGTGTCCCCCGAGAAGTTCCCTATGAAGATGACCATCTCATGCTCCTTCACTGTGATACCGTACCGTCTCCGCACTCGTATACTCTCCGGCCCTTGCGGCCGAAATCGTCGGCACAAGGATATACTCCATGTATCCGGCACACTCTCCCGCCATTCGTCATCTTGAACGGACCCTCAGCAATATTCCCGTCCCTTCAGAAGACGGCAGATCGACTGCCGCATAACCCGCAATTGTGGGGCCAAGAAGGACGCGTGTCAACAGCCAAAATCGCAGGCCGTCGTGCAGGCTTCAGCCCATTGCGATGATCTTGTCGATTCGTTTGGCCAGGTCGGTAAGGTAGGCCTCGTCGCCGCCGTGAAGCTCGGTCGTCATGTAGCTGCTGTAGCCGATCTCGGCCAGGGCCTTGCGAACCTGCGGCCAGTTCACGTCGCCGTCCAGCAGGTTCGTCCACTGGTACCCCTGGCGCTTGAAATCCTTCAGGTGGATGCGGACGATCCGCTTGCCGACCGTGCGGACCCAGTCCTGGGCATAGCCGAACAGGATCATATTGCCCACGTCGATGTAGGCCCGCAGCCAGGGGCTCTCGAACTCATCGACGTACCGGGCGAACTCCAGCGGGCTCAGGAGGAACTTGTTCCACACGTTCTCGACGGCGATCGTCACCCTCAGTTCGGCCGCCAGCGGCAGCAGCTTGCGGATGTTGGCCTGGGAGCGGGAATAGGCCTCGCCGTAACCGACCTCCTCGTTCACGACGGCGGGCACCAGCAGCACCACCTCGGCGCCCTGGTCCTTGGCGCTCCGTAAGGCAGCTTCGACCTCCGCCAAGCCCTGATCGACGACCTCCGGCCGGGGGTCCGACAGCGGGGCGCCCCAGCCGCCGTAGCAGAGCGAGTGGATCGGCACGCCCGCCTGCCGGGACAGGGCGCCAAGCTCTTTGGCCGCGGCCGAATCCGCCATGGGCGAGTGTTCGATCCCCTCGAATCCACACCGCCTGGCCAGGACGAACTTCTCCGAGTCGGCCAGTTCCTTCGGCAACATGCCGAACTGGCACGCTTTGAGCAGCCGGCCTGACGCCGACTGACCTCGCGCCGAGCCGTTCGCCCGCGTCAATCCCACTCCGGCCGCAATTGCGGCGGCGACTTTCAAGAAATCCCGGCGTCCGGCAGTCGTCTCGTTCATGACCATCTCCTGTTCATTGAAACCCCGTGTCGTTCACCCGCCCCGATGGGCACAGGCCGCTCTTTCCGCTCGGCGGACCCGATTCTACCGCCGTCCGCTCAACTCCGCCAGAGTTCGTCGCCACAAGGCGTGCGAAGGCCAAAGGCATCAGGAGTGCCGCGAGTCCAGGGGATACGGGCTGGTCGGCTTGCCGCCCCGGGAAAGCGGCTTGGTCAACAACTCGGGCTGGTACGGCCGATTCCATTATGAGATGGTCTCGTGGCATGCAGCCCACTGGGCATTATGGGACCGTTGGCCCGAACTGCGCAGGAGCCTGGGTTTCCACCAGAGGTTCCTGCCCTGCCGATCGCGCGCGAACGGCTCGGTCTGCCTCGCGACCCGGCGTGGGATGACGTACTGGAGAATCTGGCGCCGCTGCCCGTGGAGGACGGCCGTTACGTCCTGTGCGAGGAGGTCAAGGACATCTGGACGACGTGGAATTGAGAGCACCCGGCGCTGTGACGCCGCGGGAAGGACGCCTCGTTTGAATCCGGCGACCGGAGACCGGTTCTCAAATTCCCATGTCGGCGACGTAGTATGGAGCCCTGCCCCCCGCCCGGGACAGGCACCTCAACCCCATGTGCATGATAATCATTTCCGCATAGTGCCGGTCCCCCCGCAGGGATACGTATTGTTACGTATTTCTCCCACAGAACCCGCACCAGTTGCGTTCTCGCCCGGCGGAATGTTGTGGCCATGCCGGGAAATGCCGATATAGGGAAAGCGTGACGCCGAACTCGGCGCCGCACAACGACTGGTGATCCAGGGGGTGATTATGGTTGATGCAAAGACAACAGAGGTTGCACGTCGCCTGACCGGGAATCTCATCGCGGTCAGTTCGGCCTCTGAGGGAGTGTTTCTCTACTACAAGTTCGGACGCCATAAAGGCGCCTTCTCGGAGAAGCCTTACTTTCTCCTGTCCCATTGTGCCCACGTGTTGTTCACCTTGTGGCGGTTCGAGGAAGAGCAGGGTGGAAGCTTGTCCCCTGGCCGGCCGCGTCCGACGGCATCTCTTGCGGGCCTGGACTTCGGGGCCCTGCGCTACAACGACTACAAGAGGCGAATGCTACACACAGACTCCATCGAGGATCATTGGAGGAATGAAACACAGTGGTTTGAGTTCTGGATTCAGATCCTGGAACACTACGACCCATCGAGCGTAGCCGCCTACAGGGAGTTTGCCCATTGCGTCCTGGCGTGTGTGACGGAAGGCAATGTCCTGGAAGGAAAGACGACGCACCGGGCTCATACGGCTTTCGACCGTTTCATGAAGACGGATGCGGCCGGTTCCGTGATGGTTCGTACGCTGTCCGTTCTGGACGAGGTGCTGCGGGGAATCGTCCAGTGCCTGGTCGGACTCGATCCGCAGACATGCGTCCTCGAGCGGCTCGCCGCGATCATCACCCTGCTGAACGAGGCTCGCCGAGTCGTGATCTACCAGACGCCGGCCAAGGGCCCCTACACCCCGTTGGGGGCTACGCGATGGAGAGCCCCCTCTCCGCTGGGCCGCCTGTTCTGGGGCAGGACGCAGGGTGTTTTGACGGTAGTGCCCAGGCGGGAGGGCGGGGACATCATCTGCACGTACGATCCACCCCCTCAACCGAGGAAGAATCACAGGCGAACCTGGGCGCGGCCGGCATCGTCTCTGGCGGGTACGTACGAGCAGGAGTTGTTTGCGACATGGCCCTATGAGAGCGGAGAGTGCCGCGACGATTCCGGCCACCCCTCAGACGTCATCGCTCGCTGGACACTGCAGAATGAGGAGGCCGGGCGCCTCGAAACGATATCGAGGCGAGTCGATACCCTGCTCGAAGGGCTTGCCCACAATCAGCCGTGTGATGAGCGACTGATTGAGGAAGTCAGGAGCATCTCGCGAAACGGACATGAGAAATGGAAGGCTGCGGATCTTCCTTGGACCTATATCCGGCGGCTGGACGAACTGCTTGGCAAGCTGACAGCCATTCATCGCCGGGCGAGTCTCCCCGCCGGCAACGGTACGGCGGACAGGATCGCTGCGGAGGCCTGGTTCGCATCGCGGGTGCGCACCGGCAAGACGGCTTCGCGCGATTGCCGCGAGCGAGAGGATTGCATCGCCTTCAACGAACTGGCATCTGAGGTCCCGCCTGTTGTGCAGGAATCTTCGCCGCTCGATCCCGCGGTGTCGATCGAGCGGGCGGCCATGAACCCGCCGACCGCTGTGGAACCTGCGCAGGCGCCCGAACCGACGACGAACGAAGCATCCGCATCCACCTGGTGCACGCAACGGCTGCCGGCGAAGCGAGCATGGCCGGTGAAGAAACCGCCGCAGACCGGCAAGACGACGCGATCTCACAGCCGCTGTTCCGCCCCCCGGGAACCTGGTGAGGCAGAGGCCGTGGTCGAGGTGGCCGGGACCGCCGCCCACCCGGCACAGCCACCCTCATCCGACGGGGGCACAACACCCGGGGCTGCCGAGACGCAGGCTGCACCGACCGCCGGAGAGTGACCAGGCCGCCCGGCGAATCCGAGCGAAGTCACCCACACCGGTCCGCCCTGCCCCGACCCGTGAGGAAACGGCTCTGCCCCCACGATCTTCCCAACTGCCATTATCCTCAGCCGGCGGGCAGATTTCCTTTGACAGCCGCCCGGCAATCCGCTAAAAACGGCGATTCTAAGACCCTGCTATGATTATGGTTATGCCGGAAATGGTTTGGTTGGAGACCCAGAGATGGAACACAAGATCCTATTGAGAGAGAGTGACATACCCCGGCAATGGTACAATCTGGCGGCGGATCTCCCGACGCCGTTGCTGCCTCCGCTGGGCCCGGACGGCAAACCGGTGACACCGGACATGCTGGCGCCTGTTTTCCCCATGAACCTCATTGAGCAGGAGGTGTGCACGCAGCGGTGGGTCGATATCCCCGAAGACGTGCTGAACATCCTGTACCGGTGGCGGCCGGCCCCACTGCGGCGGGCCGTGTACTTGGAGAAGCACCTCAAGACGCCGGCGCGGATCTACTACAAAGACGAGAGCACGAGTCCGCCGGGCAGCCACAAGCCCAACACGGCGGTCGCCCAGGCGTATTACAACAAGGTCGCGGGCATCACGCGGCTGACGACCGAGACCGGCGCCGGCCAGTGGGGCAGCGCTCTGGCGTTCGCCTGCTCCCTGCTGGGGCTCGAGTGCAAGGTCTACATGGTGCGGATCAGCTTCGATCAGAAGCCCTTCCGCAAGCTGATGATGCAGGTCTGGGGCGCCAGGTGCGTCGCCAGCCCGAGTTCGGAAACGAACGCAGGCCGTAAGATTCTGGCCGAGATGCCGGATACGCCGGGCAGCCTCGGCATCGCGATCAGCGAAGCCATCGAAGCCGCCGTGACCGACCCGACCCGCAAGACCCGGTACTCCCTCGGCAGCGTGCTCAACCACGTCCTGCTCCATCAGACGATCATCGGCCTGGAGGCCAAGAAGCAGTTGGAGATGGCCGGCGAGAAACTCCCGGACATCGTCATCGGCTGTGCCGGCGGCGGCAGCAACTTTGCCGGACTCGCCTTCCCGTTCACGGCCGACAAGATCAACGGGGCCCAGATCGACATCATCCCGGTCGAACCGGAGGCCTGCCCGACGATGACCCGGGCGCCGTTCGCCTACGACCACGGCGACACGGCCTGCATGACGCCCCTGCTGGCCATGCACACGCTCGGTCACGCGTTCGTCCCGCCGCCGATTCACGCGGGCGGACTGCGATATCACGGCATGGCCCCCCTGGTCTGCCAGGCCATCGTCGAGGGGCTGTTCACGCCGAGAGCGTATCATCAGAGCAAATGCTACGAATCGGCGCTCACCTGGGCGAAGACCGAGGGCACGATCTGTGCTCCCGAGACCAGCCACGCCATCGCCGCCACGATCGACGAGGCGATCAAGGCCCGCGAAGAGGGCAAAGAGAAGGTCATTCTGTTCAACTACAGCGGGCATGGACTCATGGACCTGTCGGGCTACGACAAGTTCATGTCCGGCCAGCTCACCGACTACGAACTGCCGGAGGACATGTTGCAGAGATATACGAAGGACCTCGACAAGTTGCCGAAGGCCCCGATGAGGAAGAGCGGCCGCTGGTAGGATCGGCGGCCCGGCTCGGACCCGGCCGCGAAGGGCTGGGGTCGGGCGGTTCATGGGCATCAGTAAGGAGGAACGCACGATGAGGCGCGTGGTTTTCTTGGCCACCCTGCTGGCGGCGACAACCGCCGTGGGACAGAATTGGGAAGGTGACCTGCAGGAGGAGACCGAATTCGGCGACCTGCACACCATGGTCGGCGTCACCTGGGATAGCAAGTACATCTGGCGCGGCTTCGACATCTTCGACGACAAGAGCGCCACGCACATGATGGTCGACTTGAACCTCTTCGAGACCGGTTTCGGCGCCAGCGCCGTCGGGCACCGGGCCAATGGAAGCGGATTCGAAGACCTGGAGCGATGGGACGGGACCCTCTACTACCAGAGCGGCGCCTGGGCGGGCGAACCCTATGCCATGAACTACCGGCTCGGATTCGTCTACTACTTGTATCCGCAGCTCAACGAGGGCGAGTCGGTGGCCCAACAGGAAGGGCAGTTGGTCCTCGCCTGGCCGAGTATTCTCCCGATCCAGGGCCTGCAGCCCAGCTATGCGCTGATCAAGATGTGGCCGGCGCACAGCGGCTCTCCGCTCCCGGACGCCGCTTCCGGCTGGATGCACATCTTCATGCTCGACTATGGATTCAGCGTTCCGCCGATCATCGCAGGGATGCCCGACCACGTAATCACGCTGCATTCGGAAGTGGTCTACAACGGGGGCCTCACTGTGACGCCAAGGTACCGCAATCCCGATTTCGGTATCTCGCACGCCGTCCTTGGCGCCTCCACGGACCTCGTGTTCGGCTCGGAGGGCAATATCATCCTGACTCCGGCGGTCTACTACCAGATCACCATGGAGGAGTCCATCAGCGAAGACAGGGACAAAGACAACGAGCTGTGGGTGAGCCTGGGGCTCAAGTACGCCTTCTGACCCGCAGCACTCCCGCGTTTCCCGGGCCGGCCCTCACAAGCCGGCCCGTTCCATTTCGGCACTCCCTAACCGACCAGCCGGGGGACGAGAAGACCGCCGGCGAGGGTCAGGCTGCCGACGTTGTGCAGGAGGATGGTGAGCTGATTGGCGCGGTACAGGCCCGGCGTGGTCAAGTCCGCCGGATTGGCGGCCCGCATGGCGAAGACCGCGAAGGGCAGCGTCAGGAGGTAGAACAGACCCGCGTAGAAGGTCTCACTCCAGGCGAGCATCACGGTCGCCGAGAGATAGGTGGTGATCAATGCCACCCGGTAGATCAGCACGCAGGCCGGCACGCCGAGGACGACAACCAGCGTCCGCTTGTCCACCTGCCGGTCGGCCGGGAGATCGGGGAACTCGTTGACGAGGATCACAAGGAAGATCAGGATCGCGACGATCGCCGCCGGCAACAGCGGCAACAGACCGACGGACTCGGCCTGGAGGTAGTACGACCCATACACGGGCAGGATGCCGAACAGAAAGCCGATGACACCCTCGCCCACGCCGCGATAGCCCAGTTGCAGAGGTCGGGCCGTGTAGAAGAACCCGCCGAGCACCCCGAGCAGCCCGATCCCGAGGATGAACAAGCTCTGCGTCATGGCCACGATGACCAGCCCGATCCCCGACCCGAGGGCCAGATACGCCAAACCCGCCAGGAGGGTCGCCCTGGGCGAGAGGATGCCCTTCTGGATGAATTGCCGGCCGCCGGAGAAGGGGGTCGGGTTCTCATTCACCCAGTCGTTTCGCGAGACGTGGTCAAAGTAGTCGTTGACGACGTTGGCCCCTGCGTGGAGGGCCATAATCGCCAGCACAGCCAGAAGGAACAGGCCCGCGCTGAAGCTGCCGCTCACGGCGTACCCGAGCGCGGTGCCCACCAGCACGGGCGCGGCACTGGCTCCGAGATACTGCGGCCGCGAGGCCAGAAGGACTACGCGCAGCCCGGCGGGCAATGTCTGAATTCTCATCAATGGTCTTTCCAAGAGCGCCTTCATCCAAACCCTGTTCCGGCCGGATTGTACCCCACGGGCAGGCCCTGTCAACCGCGGGCCACGCCTGCTCGGCCGGCCCTCGAACTGCCAGCATGGCAGAGCATGCGAGACCGCCTGCAATTTTGCCAGATGCCGCCTATTGCCATCTGCTTGTAAGTGGCTTTTTGGAATGGGTTTACGTGCCGGCCCGTAGCGGGTAGGCACTTGGCACGGCATTTGCATTATGGACTCAGGCTGGTGCAACTATGGTAGCTCAATGGTCACAAGTCGGTGATGTGAACGTGCTGGCCAGTGCGGCGGACTGGGCTTGGCCGGACGCCGTTCGCAGTATTTTCAAGCCCAGGGGCGTCAACCTCCTGATGGCCCAGAACGCCGCCGAGTTCGTGAACGTCATCGCTACCCGCCGAATTCACACGGCCATCGTGGACGTGGATTCGGTGCAGTCCAGCGGGCTGACCACGGTCAAGATCATTCGGATGGACTACCCGCTGGTCCCGTGCATCGTGCTGACCCGCAGGGTGGATAAGGAAACACTGGGCAAGGCTTTGCAGCTCGACGCGTTTGGCGTCGTCGCCAAGCCGGTGAACATGGACATCCTGCAACAGTTGCTCAACCGACTCTTCCTCAAGAGGTACAACAGCGATCTGTTTGCTCGGTGAAGGTGAAAGGGGTTTTGGAAAATGGAGGATTAGGCCTATATTCTTCAAGGAAATCTTGCTCTTCGATTTCCTTGAAGAATGGCACAGTCTAATCTGTATCGTACGGGAAGAGTTTGACAAGGAAAAATCGACGAAGGAGATTTTTCCTTCTCAAAGTAGGCCTAATCCTCCATTTTCCAAGGCGCGACCAAGCAAGTAATTGGATACTGCAACGCTATAGAAAGGAGCAAGGACACATGAAGATTCGACCATTGGGAGATAAGGTGCTCGTGGAACGCGTGGAGGCGGAGGCGAAGACGGCCGGCGGGATCGTGCTTCCGGATACCGCGAAGGAGAAGCCGCAACGAGGCAAGGTCGTCAGCGTCGGCGAGGGCAAGATGCTCGAAGACGGCACCCGCAAGGAAGTCCAGGTGAAGAAAGGCGATCTGGTGCTCTTCACGAGCTACGCCGGCACCGACATCAAGATCGACGGCAAAGAGTACCTGATCATGGACGAGTCGGACATCATGGCAGTCATCGAGAAGTGAGAAGTGTGAAGTCTGATTGTTGATTGGAAGAGGCTCATCCGTCTCGCCGCTCAGATCAAAAATCACAAATCAACAATCAACAATTCCCCGAGAAGGAGTAGCGAAAACATGGCAGCTAAGAAAATAGCTTTCGGAACCGATGCCCGTGCGGCGATCCGCGACGGCGTCAAGAAACTGGCCAGCGCCGTGAAGGTAACGCTCGGGCCGGCCGGCAGAGTGGTCATCCTGGAGAAGTCCTTCGGCTCGCCGACCGTCACGAAGGACGGCGTCACCGTCGCCAAGGAAATCGAGCTGGAAGACGCCTACGAGAACATGGGCGCCCAGATGGTCAAGGAAGTGGCGTCGAAGACCTCGACCGTCGCCGGCGACGGCACCACGACGGCCACCATCCTGGCCGAGGCCATCTTCGAGGAGGGGCTCAAGAACATCACCGCCGGCGCCAACGCGATGCAGGTGAAGAAGGGCATCGATCTGGCAGTCGAAGCGATCGTCGAGGAGCTCCGCAAGATGAGCACCTCGGTCGAATCCAGCAAGCAGATCGAGCAGGTCGCCGTCTGCTCGGCCAACCAGGACTTCGGGATCGGCAAGAAGCTGGCCGAGGCGATGGACAAGGTCGGCAAAGACGGCGTCATCACCGTGGACGAGGGCCAGTCGCTCGAAACGGAAGTCGAGCTGGTCGAAGGTATGCAGTTCGACAAGGGGTATCTGAGCCCGCATTTCGTGAACAAGCTCGAGAACATGTCGGTCGTGCTCGACAAGCCGTACATCCTGGTCCACGAGAAGAAGATCAGCTCAGTCAAGTCGCTGGTCCCGCTGCTCGAGAAGGTGGCCAAACAGGGCAAGCCCCTGCTGATCATCGCCGAGGACGTCGAGGGCGAGGCCCTGGCGACCCTGGTCGTGAACAAGCTCCGCGGCGTGCTCCAGGTGGCGGCCGTGAAGGCCCCCGGCTTCGGCGACCGCCGCAAGGCCCTGCTCAGCGACATCGCCGTGCTGACCGACGCCGAGCCCATCTTCGAGGATCTCGGCATCGATCTCGAGAACATCGAGCTGCGACAGCTCGGCCAGGCCAAGGAAATCACCATCGACAAGGACAGCACCACGATCATCGAGGGTCGTGGCAAGACCGAGGCGATCAAAGGCCGCATCGAGCAGATCAAGGCCGAAATCGACAAGTCCACCAGCGACTATGACATCGAGAAACTCCAGGAGCGGCTGGCAAAACTCGCCGGTGGCGTCGCCAAGATCAACGTCGGCGCGGCGACCGAGGCCGAGATGAAAGAGAAGAAAGCTCGCGTCGAGGACGCGCTGCACGCCTGTCGGGCAGCGGTCGAGGAAGGCATCCTGCCGGGTGGCGGCGTTGCCATGCTTCGCGCTCTGCCGGCGCTCGACAAGGTGAAGACCAAGGGCGACGAGCAGGTCGGCGTGGACATCGTCCGCCGGGCGGTCCTGGCCCCGATCAAGCAGATCGCACACAACGCCGGGCTCGACGGCTCGATCGTCGCACAGAAGGTGATCGAGAGCAAAGAGAAGAACTTCGGCTACGACGTGATCAGCAAGCAATACGGCGACATGGTCAAGTTCGGCGTGATCGTCCCGACGAAGGTCGAGCGAACCGCTCTCCAGAACGGCGCCTCGATCGCCTCGCTGCTGCTGACCACGGACGCCGTGGTCAGCGAGATTCCCGAGAAGAAGGAGAAGGCCCCCGCGATGCCTCCGGGCGGCGGGATGTACTAACCCTCGCGAATCGTTGGTTGTTGCAGGCGGGTCCCGAACGGGACCCGCTTGTTTTTCGTAGAAACCTGCGAGCACTGTTTGGGAGACAACCGAATGCCTTTGCGCTTCTACACAAATATGATGTCGCAGGCGTCGCGGAGCGTGGCGTCGGGAATCCTGGTCGTGGGCCTGCTGCTGATCGGCTTTGGCACGCTCATCATCGCGTTGCCTGAGCTGTTCGCCTTCCTGGCGGCAGCGGTCTTCTTCATCGCCGGCGCCGGTTGCTCAATCGTCGCGATCAAGATCCTCTGGGTACAGTAGCGACTGGACCGGATGACTTCTGATGACGGTTCAGACGCCTACCGGAGGAACGTCCGCATCCACCTCGGTGACCGCTACGAGCAATGAGTCACGCTGACGCCGGCACTTCCGGACAATGGGCTCAACCGGACAGCTCTTGTTCGTAGTGACGCCGCAAGGCGTTATCTTCTGCCTTTGGTTTCTATGCCCTTACGGGCACACTACGAACACTCCCGGCTGCGACACGAACTCTCAGCATTACTCGATCCATGCCTGCTTGCCCGGCCACTCCTCCCACTTCATGCGAGACAGGTGCCAGTAGATGAGGATGCCGAGAGCTACGGCTCCGCCCAGGAACGACAAGCCCATCGTCGTGTCGCCGAAGATCAGCTTTCCTGCACCGAACAGGCACAGCATGACGCACGCCACCCCCGCCAGCCAATCGGCGAGCAGGCCCCAGTAGCCTGTGTCGCTCTTCACGTCGGGCAGCTTGTCCGCAATCGGTTTCCACAGGATGCCGCCGGGATGCACCCGCCTGTAGAAGGCCAGCAGCACATCCTCCGGCGTCGGCCGCGTCAGGAACGTCACGGCCAGCCAGACGACTGTGGAACCGGCCACGATGACCAGCAGGGACTCCGGAAACTCGACCTTGAGCACGTACTTTGCGATGGGATAGAGAACAAACGGCGCGATCAGGGCCGAGATCTCCGACCAGGCGTTGATCCGCCACCAGAACCAGCGGAGGATCAGGACCAATCCAATCCCGGCGGAGCATTGCAGGACCAGCTCCCATGCGCTGGTGATCGTGTTGAGCTTGGCGGTCACGACCAGGGACAGGACCATCAAGGCAACGGTCGTGATTCGGGAGACGCGGACGTAGGATTTCTCGTCGCTGCCGGGCCGGATGAACGGCCGGTAGAGGTCGTTCACGATGTACGAGCAGCCCCAGTTGAGCTGCGTGGCGATCGTGGACATGTACGCCGCGAGGAAGGCCGCCAGGAGCAATCCGACCAGGCCCGCCGGCAGCACCTGCCCGATCATCATGACGAACCCCTGCCCTTTCTGGTCCGCGGTCAGGTCCGGGAACATCACCAGCGAGCACAGGGCCACGATCACCCAGGGCCACGGCCTGACCGCGTAGTGAGCGACGTTGAACCACAGCGTCGCGAGCAATGCGTGCTTCTCGTTCTTGGCGGACATCATCCGCTGTGCGACGTACCCGCCGCCGCCCGGCTCGCTGCCCGGGTACCAACTGGCCCACCACTGGACGCCGAGATAGGTCACGAAGGCCAGCACGGTGAGTCGAAGCAGGCCGCCTGTTCCTTCTGCGGCGGAGCCGGCCCCCTGGATTTCCGGCGTGAACTGAAAGACCCACTCCGGGAGCTTGGCCTTCAGGCCCGCGACCCCACCGATCTCGGGACTTCGCAAAGCCAGCACAGCCAGGACGATGCAGCCCGTCATCGCGAGGATGAACTGGAATGCGTCGGTGACCGAGACGCCCCACAGGCCGGAGAGGGCTGAATAACCCGCCACCAGCAACATGAGCATCCCGACCAGGAGCAGGTGCGACGAGAACTGGAACCCGAGTGCGGTGAACGACTCGCGGCCGAGGAGCAGCAGGTTCGGGAAGATCACGGTCAGGATCTTCACCATCGCCAGGTTCACCCAGCCCATGACGATGATGTTCATGAAGATGCCGATGTAGACGGCGCGGAAGCCCCGCAGGAAGGAGCCCGCGGCCCCGCCGTAGCGGATCGAGACGAACTCGCAGTCGGTGAGGATGCCCGCCCGTCGCCAGAGCCTCGCGAAGAAGAAGGCCGCCAGCACGCCGCCGAAGACCATGTTCCACCAGAGCCAGTTGCCCGCGATGCCATTCTTGGCGACCAGCTCGGTGACCGCCAGCGGCGTATCGGCCGCGAACGTCGTCGCGACCATGCTCGTCCCCGCCAGCCACCAGGGCAACGCCCGCCCGCTCAGGAAGAAATCGTTCGTGCTCTTGCTCGCGCGCTTGGAGTACGCGACGCCGATGGCGAGGCTGACGACGAAGTACAACGCGATGATGATCCAGTCGATGGCGGTCAAAGTCATAGGCGGCTCCTGTCTGCTTGGGTCGTATCCCAGCGATCAGGCCCGCCATCCTACCGGCCGATCAGTCACTATGCAAGTTGTCGTGAGCATTTCACTCTGCAGGAAGGACACGCCGGAGTTGTTCCTGCAGATCAGGCCCTGATATATCCTTATGCCATATGGTCATCCCCTCGAAATCCGTATCACAGAACCACCAGCATCGCAAATCCTTCCGCCCGCGCGCTTTCTCAAGAACACCCTTGTCCAGAAAGTCCATCCTTAGGAACTCATCGGACGTGACCTTCAAGACTGTGAATCCCATGATGGTCGCCCCATAGGGGAATCCAAAGCCATCCGGCCCTGCTATCTGCTTGAAGCTGTCGTAATCGTATTCAACACAGACCCAACCAGAGGGAGACTGCGTGCGTGAGTCTTTGTATACCTCGCTCACGAAATATCGCCTCTTATCTCTGATTCCAAAGGGCATGTACGGCCAGAGGCTGTACAACTCATCCTCGGTAGCGGGCGCCGAGAAGCAGGCCAAGTGTACCGCAGTGCTCTCCAGTTCGGCGATGCGCTGCAGAACCTCCGGCCAAAGCTGAGTGAATGTGTCTACCATGGCGCCCGCATCTAACCAACCTGGTTCCTCCGTCGTGTAGACCTTCATACGACGATCCAGAATCTTCGCAGGCTGGCCGGGCGTCATTACTCCGCCCTTGATGACGAGGCTGACCGGATCACAGAAGTTCTCTGTGACTTGTGAGTCCTTTGGCAAGTAGTATCTCCAGGCATCAGCTGGACCATCTCTCCCGAGTCGCAGTTGGGTGACCACGCCGTTCATTATCTCCGCTCTCCTCTTTCTATCGGGACGATTTCCGCAGTCTCAACAGAGTAGCGGTCCTGCGGGGCCTATGCTGACCGCTGTAGGAGTCGGCACTTTTCGTCCACCGCCTTAACGATGTCCTGGACAGTCTCGACTTCCTGCTCCTCAAACAGCGGCTCGCCACACTGCTCGCAGATCCAAGCGGGGACGTTGTCGATGGTGATGTGGCAACCATCGCGGTCGATGTGAATCGGCGCTTTGCCCCGTTTCATTGTCCCTTGGCAGGGAATGCATTTCATAGCTACGTCCTCACTTGGTATCGCCGCTCCACTCTTCCGGATTCGGCAGATAGGCCGTAATGATGGCAAGGTATTCGCTCTTCGGAGCACAAACCACATGAATAGGCCTGTGGTCTAAGCCAAAGCCGAGCATAAGACAACCATGCCCTCTGGCATCATCGGGATAATCCTCTATGACTTCCCCGTGCTCAACAACATTTCTGACTTCCTGCCGGCTAATCATGCGTTCCGGCCGTGTCATCTGCTGAATGGCGTGTGGCAAGAACAGAAACTTGCCGCCACGTAGTGCGGCAAGCTTCTCCTCGATTTCACGGCCCTGCACCATGGTCCTATTGTACGGCTTGCGCGACGATTCGGCAAGTGATGGATGCGACGCAACGTGAGCGAGTACGATCACCGAGCACGTAATTACGATGCCCTGCAGGCAACTTCTTGCTCCACAGTATCCGCCTTTCCGGGTTGGCTGGTTTCAGCGGAGTTTGATCGTGGCTAAGGCCAGGGCGGCGAAGGCGGCGGCCATGAGCCAGAAGCGGACGACGACCTGGGGTTCGCTCCAGCCGGCGAGGTGGAAATGGTGGTGCAGCGGGGCGCAGCGGAAGAGCCGTTTGCCGTGCGTGTATTTGAAGTAGCCCACCTGCAGGACGACGCTCATCAGCTCGATCACGAAGACACCCCCGATGATGAGCAGCAGGATCTCGTGGCGGGTGACGAGGGCGCCGTAACCCATCGCGGCGCCAAGCGGCAGGGACCCGCAGTCGCCCATGAACGTCTGAGCCGGGTAGCAATTGAACCACAGGAACCCGAGGACCGCCCCGAGCACGGAGGCATAGAAGATGCTCAGCTCCCCCGCCTCCGGGATGTGCGGCAGCAGCAGGTAACTCGCCCACGTCACGGGCGTCGTGCGCGACATCATCTCCGCGGCGACGTAGCACAAGATCACCAGGACCAGGCTGACCATGGCGACGCAACCACCCGCCAGGCCGTCCATGCCATCGGCGAGGTTCACCGCGTTGCTCGTGGCGGAGATGTAGAAGATGGCGATCAGGATGAAGGTCCAGTTGGCCAGGGGCAGGCCGTGTTTGTAGAAGGGGACCCAGAAGAGCTTGGCGTCCGCGATCTCGGAGAAGTCGAAGAACAGGAACGACGCGATGAGCACCGCGCCGGCGATCTGGAAGATGAGCTTCTCCCAGGCGAACAGGCCGTTGCGACCCCGCTGGCGGGAGGCGGCGGTCAGCTTGAGCCAGTCGTCGACGCCACCCAGGACCCCAAACCACAGGAGCACGAAAATCGCCTTCTGGACGAATGGATTGTTGAGCTTGGCCCACAGCAGTGTGCTGGCGATCGTGGCCGAGAGGATAATCAGGCCGCCCATGGTGGGCGTGTTGGCTTTTTCCTTGGTCAGCTCGTTGAGGGCGGCGTGGTAGAACTCCGGCCGGTCGCCGATCTTCATGCGCATGAGCCAGCGGATAATCCGCGGACCGATCAGCAGCGCGATGGCCAGGCTCGTCAGGATCGCCACGACGGAACGAAACAGGACATGCTGATACGCATAGAAATGCAGCGTATCAGAGAAGAAGCCGCTGAAGTATTCCATCAAATGATAGAGCATCCTGTTTCCACACCACGCCCAGCAAGCCCAGCCGCCGGCGGCCAAGTCCTATTCGTCCCATGTGTCCTATGGGTCCCATCCATTCGAATCAATGGGACTCACAGGACGGATAGGGCTCAGGGGACCTGCCCCATCTGCCGAAGCGCCTCGACCGCGCGTTCCAGCCGGGCCGTCCTTGAGCCTTTCACCAGTATTATATCGTCTTCCCGCAGGAATTCCTGCACATGGTCGCAAAGCGACTGCGTATCGTCGAAGCAGATCGCCTGCAAGCCGCATTGCGAGGTCTCTCGTGCAAGGCGGGCCGTGGTCTTGGGCTCCTCGCCGACCGCCACAAGCAGATCGACGCCGGCCTCGGCCGCCGCGGCGCCAAGCTCGGCATGCAGCGCCTCTGTCTGCGGGCCCAGCTCGGCCATCCGGCCGCAGATGAAGACCAGCCGGCGATTGCGATTGGAACCGCAGGACGCACGGAGATTGGCCAGCATCACCAGAGCGTTCTTCATCGAGGCCGGGTTGGCGTTGTAGCAGTCGTTCAGCACGGTAAGCGAGCCGATCTGCAGGGTTTCGGCGCGCATGGAGACGGCGGGCAGACTCCCGACGGCTTTGGCGAAGTCATCAGGCGACAGGCCGAACTGGTCACAGACGGCCCACGCCGCCACGGCGTTCTCGACGTTGCCTGGGCCGGGTAGCGGCAGATGGACCTGCGTGCCGCGGATCGCGAACGCACTACTCGTGGCGGAGCAGGCGATCTGCGCAGCGCGGTAGTCCACGCCGGGGGATCTTCCGAAAGTCAGGAAGGGTCGCGTGGCGAGGGCCTCTCGCCGGCGATCCGAGAGTGGAACACCTTCGACAAGACCGAGCAACGGCAAGATGCCCTCGCCACGGGCGGCCGCTGTGAGCGGCTCGATGTCGCCGTTGATGATGAACGTGCCCGCGTCCGACAGACCCTCGGCAATCGAGAGCTTTTCGCGGATGATCGTCGCAAGGTCGCCGAAGCCCTCCAGGTGGGCCGGATGGGCGTTCGTCACGACGGCGATGTCCGGCACGGCTATCCGTGTCAGACCGGCGATCTCGCCCGGGTGGTTGGCCCCAATCTCGGTGATAATCACTTCGTCGTCCGGCCGGGCGCCGAGCAGGGTAAGTGGAAGGCCAATGTGGTTGTTGAAACTCTTCTGGGCCTGGTGGGTGCGGAAGTGCCGGCTCAGGACGTGGTGGACGATCTGGCGGGTGGTGGTCTTGCCGACGGAGCCGGTGATGGCCACGACCTTGAACGGCCTGCTCCGGCGGTACTCGCGGGCAAGGTCGCCCAGCGCCTGGATCGTGTCGCGGACTTTCAGGATCGTCCCCGCCCTGCTCTCGACCGCCCGGCTCGCAACGGCGCAGGCCGCTCCTTTCGACAGGACCTCCGGCACATAGTCGTGACCGTCGAACTTCTCGCCGGGCAGGGCGAAGAAGCAGTCGCCCCGTCGGATCGTACGGGAATCTGTGCTGACCCCGGTGATGCAGGATGCCTGGGCCCCTGCCTCGACTCCGTTCGCTCGACCCGTAACGGTCGCGCCGAGGATTCGAGTCAGGGCTTCTATCGAGATGGGCTGCATTGTCTTTCTTTCAGACACTGCCGGGCAATGTCTTTGTCGCTGAAGTCGAATTTCTTCGTTCCGATGATCTGGTAGGTTTCGTGTCCCTTGCCGGCGAGCACGATGATATCGTCGGGCCGGGCGTTCTCGATGGCCAGTTCGATGGCCTTCCTGCGGTCCGGCTGTACCGTCACGCGCTCGGAGCCGGGGTCTTCGAAGCCCGCGACGACTTCGCCGATGATGGCCTCCGGGTCCTCGGTTCTCGGGTTGTCACTCGTGACGATGATCACGTCGGCCAGCCGCTCGGCCACGCGGGCCATTCGGGGCCGCTTGGTGCGGTCGCGGTCGCCGCCGCAGCCGAAGAGGACCGTGAGCCGGCCTCGACACAGGGGTCGCAATGTCGTCAGCACGTTTTGCAGCGCGTCGTCGGTGTGAGCGTAATCGACGAGGACGGTGAATCCTTCGCTGGGGACTCGTTCGAGCCGGCCCGGGACCCCCGCAAGGGAGGATAGCCCCGCCGCCACGGTTTTGAGGTCGAGCCCGGCGGCCAGACACAGTCCCGCGGCGGCCAGATGGTTGGACACGTTATATCGTCCGAGGAGCGGCGTCCTGACTCGCTCCGCGCCGCCCTGGAATTCCAACGTGAAGACCGTTCCCTCCACGGTCATCGATTCGATGCGGGCGGTCAGATCGGCGGGCTCGTCGATGGCGTACCAACAGACGCGAGCCTTGGTTTCCCGCGAGATGAGTGGTGATTGGGGCGCCTGCCTGTTCAGCACGGCGGTCGCCTCGGGCCTCAGGGCCGTGAACAGGCGGGTCTTGGCCGTCAGGTAGTTCTCCGCGGTCAGATGGTAGTCCAGGTGGTCGCCGGTCAGGTTCGTGAAGGCCGCCGCCCGGAAATCCACGCCCGCCAGGCGGTCCTGGGACAAGGCGTGGCTGCTGGCCTCGGCCACCATGTACCTGGCGCCGGCCTGCACCATCTGCTTCTGGGCCTCGGCGATGGTCAGACAATCGGGCGTGGTGAGCGTGGAGGCCGTCGCGCCGGATCCGGTGTCGTAGACGACGGTTCCCATGAGGCCGCACTTGTGGCCGGCCGCTTCGACGCAGGCGCGGACCAGGAACGTGACGGTCGTCTTGCCGTTGGTCCCCGTGACGGCCAGGCAGGTCAGGTTCCTGCTCGGCTGGCCCTGGGCGGCCTGCGCGAGCACGCCGGCCGCCTGGGCCGGGTTCTCGACGGATACGAGCGTTGCCTCGCCCACCGAATCGCCGCCGCTACCGTCGTCGTGGCACACGATGTACTTCGCGCCCTTGGCGACGGCCTGGCCGATGAACTGCCGACCGTCGCAGGAGGCGCCCTTGATGGCGACGAACACGTCGCCCGGCTGTACCAAACGAGAATCGATCCGCACGGCGACCGCCGGATTCGAGGAAACCAGACTCAGCAACGCATTTAGGTTCATACTGCAATCCTATGTGTGGAATCGTGCAAGTGGATCAGAGTCTTGCAGGCTTGCCATTCTACGCCGGACAGTGTCGCGATGCAACCGGGCGAAGCCACGGGCTCCGCCTGTGTCATTATCGGCGATGTGGGCGATTTCGAATGAAAAACTGCGATGAGGGAGTTAATATCCTCGCGTTGGAACCGCCGTCAGGTCGGGAGGTGTACGGCCGGGCGGTGGTCCGCCTTGTCATGAAAGACGCAAGAATCTTCTCCAAAGGACGCTGCGCATGAAACGTCGGCATATCTGGATTGTCTCATCTCTGGTGCTGGTGTCGCTCGTCACGCTCGGTTTGCTGTGGACTGTGCTGACGAGACGCCGTCCTGCGCCGACAACGGTCGGACCCGGCACGGAAACGGGCTATCTCGCCGTGTTCATGGAGGGTAAGAAAGTCGGCTACTCGGTCCACACGCGGTCCGTCCAGGACAACGAAATCACCACGAGCGAGCAGGTCAGCGTCACGATCAGCCGGCTGGGTAGCGAGGTGACTATTGAAATGACCGAGACGAGTGTCGAGACGACCGACGGCAAACCCTTGCGATTCGAGAGCCGGCAACGGCTTGGGACGCTGACGATGATGAGAGTCGCAGGGGTGGTGAACGACGGCGTGATCGATGTGAATACCACCTCAATGGGTAGCGACCAGAAGAGCACAATGCCGTGGCCCAAGGGGGCGGTGATGGCTGAGGGGTTGCGGCTGCTGACGTTGAATCAGGGGCTCAAGCCGGGTTTGGAGTACACGGCGAGCCTTTTCAGCCCGAGTATCATGCAGGCTGTGACGGCCACGGTCACGATCAAAGACAAGAAGGACGTGGACTTGCTTGGCCGCGTGGTGACGCTGACGGAGACGATCACCGCTCTGAACATGCCCGGCGCCGGACCGGTCGTCAGCACGAGCTATGTGGACGACGAGATGCGCGTCCTCAAGAGCATCGTGCCGATCGCCGGGATGGTGGTCGAGATGATCGACTGCCCGAAGGAGTTCGCCCTGGGCAAGAACGATGTCTTCGAGATGATCGACAAGATGTTCGTGAAGAGCCCCGAGCCGATCCCCGATGTCCATTCGACCGCCGCGATCACTTATACACTGAATCCGGGCACAGCCGCCGATCTCGTGATTCCTTCGGCCGATAACCAGAAGGCCACGCGGTTGCCCGACGGCAGAGTCCTCCTGGAAATCAAGCCGATGGTGGCCCCAGCGGGAGGTGTATTCCCCTACAAGGGCAGCGATTCCGAACTGCTCGAAGCAACGAAGCCGTCGCAGTTCCTGCAGAGCGACAACGAGAAGATCGTGGCGCTGGCCCGTGAGGCGGTCGGCGATACGAAGGACTCGGCCGAGGCGGCCCGGGGGATCGAATCGTTCGTCGCAGGGTACATCGACAACAAGAGCCTGTCCGTGGGTTACGCCTCGGCGGCCGAGGTGGTCGAGAGCCGTCAGGGCGACTGCTCGGAGTTCGCCGTCCTGACGGCGGCGATGTGCCGGGCCGTGGGCATCCCCTCGCAGGTCGTGGTCGGCGTCGCCTACGTGCAGGAATGGGGCGGCATGCAGGGCTTCGGCGGCCACGCCTGGACGCAGGCCTACGTCGGCGGTGATAAACGGGGCAAGGGAGGTAAGTGGATCGGCCTGGATGCAGCCTTCAAGAGCAGCGGTCGCGGCGGCTACGACGCCGGCCACATTGCGTTAGCCGTCGGCAACGGCGAGCCCGGCGACTTCTTCAACATGGCCGCCGCCCTCGGCCAGTTCCAGATCGAGAAGATCGAGGTGGAGAGAGCCAGGTAGGTTTCATGGGTCCGATAGGTCCTATCGGTCCTATTCGAACTGAATGTCCACCGCGATGAACTCGACGGTGCTGTTGCCGTTGTAGTGGTTGAGCTGGGCCTCGTAGGCGATGTTGAAGTACTCGTTGTCGATCAGCTTCTTTTCGAGGCCGCCCATGCGAAAGCCCACACAGCGGATCGTGGCGGTGTTGTCCGTGATGGCGAACTGGAGGTGATCGTTTGTCGAGCCGCACCGGCGCGGGGCCGCAGCCAGCCGGACGCCCTTCGTCGCGAACACGGGCTTGGGGTTGCCCTCCCCGAACGGCCCGAGCAGATCGAGCTGGCGGACGACGTCCCGGGTGAACTGCCGCAGCGGCACGAGGGCATCAACGTGCAGCTTGGCGACCACGTCTTCCTCTCTCAGGTTGCCAGCGGCGTACGTTTCGAAATCCGCGGCGAACGCCTCGATCTTCTCCGGCGGGAGGGTCAGTCCGGCGGCCATTCTGTGGCCGCCGAAGCTCGCCAGGTGCGACGAGCATGCTTCGATCGCGCTGAGCATGCAGAAGCCCGGGATCGAGCGGGCCGAGCCTTGGGCCACATTGTTCTCATTCGGCGAGGCGTTGATCATGATCGCGGGGCGGAAGAACCGGTCCACGAGCCGGGACGCGACGATGCCGAGGACGCCCGTGTGCCAACCCTCGGCCGCCAGGACGATGCTCCGCCGGTCGGGGTGATTGAGCCCCCGCTCGACGACCATCTCGCAAGCCTGCTTGAGCATCTTGCGTTCGCACTGCTGCCGCTGGACGTTCTGGTTCTTGAGATACTCGGCGATCTGCATGGCCCGCATCTCGCTCGTGCTGGTGAGCAGCTCGACGGCCAGTCGCGCGTGACCCATCCGGCCGGCCGCGTTGAGCACGGGGGCCAGCCGAAAGCCGATCGCCGTGCTATCGACCCCCTTGCCCGCCAGTCCGGCCGACTGAATCAGGGCCTGCAGGCCGCACAGCTTGCTGTCGGCCACGGACTGGAGTCCGAACCGCGTCACCACGCGATTCTCGCCTCGCAACTCGACGACATCGGCTACGGTCCCGATGGCCGCCAGGGTCGTGGCGTTGAGCATGAACTCGCGGAGCTTGGGGTCGAGGCGAGGGCCCCGGCTGAACTCTTCGGCCACCGCCCAGGCCAGCTTGTAGGCCACCAGCGCACCGGCCGAATCCTGGTTCGGATAGGAGGGCTCCAGCGCCGGGTGCAGGATGGCCAACGCGTGGGGCAGATCCGGGCTCGGCTGGTGATGGTCGGTGATGATCAGGTCCAGGCCAAGCTGCCTGGCCAGGTCCGCGGCCGCCAGGGCGGAGATCCCGCAATCGACCGTGATCAGCAGGCGAGTGCCCCCCTCGGCCAGGGAACGAACGGCGTCCTCGTTGAGGCCGTAGCCCTCGTCGATCCGATGCGGGATGTAGTAATCGACCTGGGCCCCGAGCAGCGTCAGCAGTTCCCAGAGGATGGAGACGCCCGTGATGCCGTCGACGTCGTAGTCGCCGTAGACGGTGATCTTCTCTTTCTTCTCGATGGCTTCCCGTACGCGGGCGACGGCGGGCGCGATCCCGGGCATCTGGGCCGGACGGATCAGCTCGGTGAGCTTGGGCTGGAGGAACATGCTGCCTTCGCGAGCCTCGGTCACGCCGCGATTGATGAGAATCTGCGCGATCAGCGGCGCGATCTTCAGCGCCTGGGCAAGTTGCTCCGTGCGCTCGCCGGCGGGCGGGATGACCCACTCGGTCTTCTGCATCCCTGCCGGAGACGGCATCTGTTTCGTGTGCGCCATGCCTGTGATCCCAAAGCCATGCCAAAGTTCCCTTTATATCAGATGGGAGTGCACGAACGCAAGGTTTCACTCGGCCGGGGACACAATGGCCTGTGTGCGTAAGGGAGAAACGGCCCCAGAACGCCTGTTTGTTGACCACGACAAACGCGAGCGGCGCCTGGATACAGGCTGTCACACATCTGCGTCAAACCAGGCAAGATGGGAAGACAGAGGCCGCGTGGGAGGGTCGCTCAGGGAATCGACTACTGGCAGTCGGTCGGCAGGTATACCGATTTGGCGGGGATGCGAAACTTTCTGCACAGGGCTTCGAGGAGCATCTCCAGCCGCTTCAGTTGGTAGTCCGTGGGCAGGGTGTGGACGCCGTCGCCGATCAGGCAGATGCGGATCGTCTGGTTGGAGCCTTGCCACGTCCTGCTGGGCTGGATGCTCCACTGCTTCTGCCACTGCTCGGTGGCCTGGATCTCGCCGTCGCCGCTGCCGCTGCCGTTGCAGACGACGAAGTGACTACTCGTGTCGATTGCGCCGGTCGGCTGCTGCAAGCTGCCGCTCTTGGTCCCGCTGAAGAAGATCTCGATGCTGGTCCAGCGATTGGGTGTCTGGCAGGCCTTCGACTGCACGGCTTGATCCACCGAGGTGAGCTGGTAGTACGCGGAGAGACAGAAGGGGCCGGCCGAAGGGCGGTTGTTGCCAAGGACCATCAGAACGAGGGCCCCCACCGTCATGGAGACCAACAACGCGCCTAAGACCTTCACTACCCTTGGCTGGTTCGACATACGAAAGTCGTCCCTTCACGGCCCTGCCGTCTGTGAAGCTGCACGACACATGCAACTGGGACCTCACAGCAGGGCATCTTGTTATACCATGTTTCATCGGCAGCCGTCAGTATACGACTCCAGATTTTATGCAGAATGTCACGCGCGCCTGCAAGTTTTTTTGCGTGTTGCAGGTCCGAGTGGATTTCCTCGGGTCCGATACGCTCAGCCGACCTGCAATTCGCAGTTTTTTGGGTCCGTAATTCGTCGGCATGAGCGCCTTGACCGGCCGCGGGAGTGCCGCTATATTCGCGGCGGTCTTATAATCGTGCCGGGGCAATTCCTGACGACGACCGCGGGCAGAAAGGGAATCGATGGAAACACAGTGGCGGGCCTTATCGACGGCCGAGATCACTCGATTATCAGAACAAGGGTGCACCTGCAACGACTGGTCCCGCGTGCAGGTCGCGCCGGGGTTCCGGGCCGATCGCGTGCAGGCGACCCATCTGGCCGGGGACGTCCGCCTCGGCGTGTTCGAGAAGGAGCTCCCGTTCTTCGGCGGCGTCGCCAAGCCGGCCGGCATCCGCCACGCCACCATCCACAACTGCACCATCGGCGATAACGTCTACATCTGCGCGGTCCGCAACTACATCGCCAACTACGCCATCGAGGACGAGGTGGTCATCGACAACATCGACCTGCTGGCCGTCGAGGGGGAAAGCTCGTTCGGCAACGGGACCCGGGTCGCCGCCGTGAACGAAGCCGGGGGCCGGGAGATTCCCATCTACGATCACCTCAGCGCCCATACGGCCTACGTGCTCGCCTTCTACCGGCACCGGCCGAAGCTGATCGAGAAGCTCACGGCCATGATCGCCGACTACACCGCATCCGTGCGGTCCTCGATGGGCCGGGTGGCCAAGGGGGCGCGGATCATGAACTCGCGTCTGCTCAAGAATGTCCGGATCGGTCCGGCGGCGGTGATCGAGGGCGTCAACCGGCTCGAAAACGGCTCCGTCAACAGTTGTGTCGAGGACCCCGTCTACATCGGGCCTGGCGTCTTCGCCGACGACTTCATCGCCGCCAGCGGGTCGAAGATCACCGACGGCGCGATTATCTGCCACTGCTTCGTCGGGCAGGGTTGCGTCCTGGCCAAACAGTACTCGGCGGAGAACTCCGTCTTCTTCGCCAACTGCGGCGGCTTCCACGGGGAGGCCTGCGCGATCTTCGCCGGGCCCTACACCGTCACGCACCACAAGTCCACGCTCCTGATCGCGGGCCTGTTCTCTTTCCTCAACGCCGGCAGCGGGACCAACCAGAGCAACCACATGTACAAGCTCGGGCCGGTCCACCAGGGCGTCGTCGAGCGAGGCTCCAAGACCGGCAGCGACTCCTACATGCTATGGCCCGCGAAGGTTGGCGCGTTCACCGTGGTCATGGGCCGCCACTACCGCAATTCCGACACCTCGGACCTGCCCTTCTCCTATCTGATCGAGCACGAGGACGAGAGTGTGCTGGCCCCGGGCGTGAATCTGCGAAGCGTCGGGACCGTCCGCGACGCCCGCAAGTGGCCCCAGCGAGACCGCCGCAAGGACCCGAAGAAGCTGGACCATATCAACTTCAAGTTGCTGAGCCCGTACACGGTCCAGAAGATGATCAACGGCCGCGACCTGCTCGGCAAGCTCAAGGCGGCCGCCGGGGCAACCTCCGACTATTTCATCTATCACAGCGTCAAGATCCCCGGCCACTCCCTGGAGCGAGGCGTCATACTGTACCAACTCGGCATCGACAAGTTCATCGGCAACTGTCTGCTCAAGCGGTTGGAGAACAGACGTTTCGCCAACGTACAGGAACTGCAGACCACGCTGCAGACCACGACGCCCCTCGGCCTGGGCAAGTGGATCGACCTGGCCGGCCTGCTCGCGCCGGAGGAGGTCGTGCTGAAGCTGCTCGACGATGTCGAGGCCGGCGCCGTCCGGTCCCTGAACGAGCTGGACGCCCGATTCGCCGTCATGCACGCCAACTACCCGGAATACGAATGGACGTGGGCGGCCAAGGTCGTACAGCAGCAGTTGGGCAAAACGATCGACGAGGTGACCGTTGCCGATGTCGTCGAGCTGACGAATCGGTGGGAGAAGGCGGTCGTGGACCTCGACCACCTGCTGTACGACGACGCGAGGAAGGAATTCTCGGGCACCGTTCAGACCGGGTTCGGCGTCGATGGCGACAGTGCGGCCAGGCAGGGCGACTTCGCCGCGGTCCGGGGCACGTTCGAGGCCGATGGGTTCGTCGGGGAGGTTCGCAAGCACATCACGAACAAAACCGCCCTCGCCAAAGAGTTGTTGAGTCGCATCGAGCCGCTGCGGGCCGGTGCATAACGGAACAGTAGCCTCCAGTCCCGAACGGCCGGATCGTGAAGCCGGCGTCGATGGGGCATTTCCTCAAAAGAGAGGGGTAACCATAAGAGTAATCATCCAGCCGAACTACGAGAAAGCCTCCCAGTGGGCCGCCAACTACGTCGCTCGCAAGATCCTCGATTTCGGACCGGTCCTGGACAGGCCGTTCGTCCTGGGCCTGCCGACGGGGTCCTCCCCGATTGGCATGTACCGAGAGCTCGCTTCGCTGAACAAAGCGGGCAAGCTGTCGTTCGAGCACGTCATCACGTTCAACATGGATGAATACGTGGGCCTGCCGCAGGACCATCCGGAGAGCTACCACTCGTTCATGTGGCGCAATTTCTTCGGGCACATCGATATCCCCAAGAGAAACGTGAACATCCTCGACGGAAACGCTCCGGACCTGGCCGTCGAGTGCGCCGAATACGAGAGCCGCATCCGGCAGGTCGGCGGGATTCGCCTGTTCGTGGGCGGGATCGGGGCCGACGGTCACATCGCGTTCAATGAGCCTAGCTCGTCCCTGGCCTCCCGCACGCGCCAGGTGCGACTGACCCAGGACACCCGTATCGTCAACAGTCGGTTCTTCGACAACGACCCGAGCAAGGTCCCGGAGAAGGCGCTGAGCGTCGGGGTCGGCACGGTCATGGACGCCAACGAGGTAATCATCATCGTCAACGGGGCGAACAAGGCCCGGGCTCTGCGCCACGCCATCGAGGAAGGGGTCAACCACATGTGGACGATCAGCGCCCTTCAGATGCACCCGAACGGCATCATCGTCTGCGATGAGGACGCCACGCTCGAACTGAAGGTGGGCACCGTCAAGTACTTCAAGGACGTGGAGGCCTTGGCGCTCGATCCGGCCACGCTCCTGGCGTGATCGAATCGGCGGCCGAAACGAATCAGGGGATCCCACGGCTGTGAGATCCCCTGTTGTTTGTCCATTCCGCCGGTATCAGCCGGACGATGCTCTACCCGTTGTTGGGGTCGGCCGCTGGTGTGACGGGTTCGGGCCGGGCCTGGGCTTCATCGGCGTCGGCCGGGGACCCCGCCGCCGGCGGACGCATCAGCGGCATTTCCCCGTCGGCGTAGACGATCGCCGCCTTCTGTCGAAGTGTTTCGATATAGTTGCCGAACGCCTCCCGCATCTTCCGGTCCTTCAACTCCCCTATGATCCGGTCCTTGGCCTCGGGGAAGGTGACCGTGTTCGGGTCCGTGTGCCCGGTCACCTTGATGATGTGATATCCGAACTGCGTCTCGATCAGATCACTGAGCTCGCCCACCTTCAGTGCGAATGCGGCCTCCTCAAACGGCGGGACCATATCGCCCCGGCCGAACGGCGGCAGTTCGCCGCCCCGGATGGCCGAGTAGTGATCCGCGGAATTCTCCTTCGCCAGCGCCGCGAAATCCCCACCTTCCTTCACCTGCGTGAGCAGCTTCTCGGCCTTTTCGCGGGCTTGGGCCCTCATCTGGTTGGGATCGGCATTCGGGTCCGTCGCTTCCGTCGAGATCAGGATGTGGCTGGCCCGAACCTGCTCGGGGACCTGGAATTCGTCCGGGTGCTCGTCGTAGTACTTCTGGCCCTCCTCCTCGGTCACTGTGATGCCCCCGCCCACCTTGGACTCCAGGAACTTCGTGTAGGTCATGTTCCGGATGTAGTACTCCTTCCAGGCCTCGAAGTCGATACCCTGCCCTTCGAGCATCTTCTCATACTGCTCGACTGTCAGGGGCGGATCCCCGGCGGCGAGCTGCTTGGCGACCTCGGCCATCAACTGCTCCTCGGTGACCTCGACGCCCGCCTCCTTGGCTTCTTTGTCGAGGAGCTGCTCGATCACCAGCTCGTTCAAGGCAAGCTGTGCGGCTTGCTTCTCCCATTGGGCCACGAGCTGGGGCGACTGGGCCGCGAGCTTGTCCAACTGCGGCTTGTATTTCACTCCCACCCGCTGCTTCACCTGGCTCTCCATGATCGCAGTGCCGTTGACGGTCGCCATGATCTTGTCCGGGTGAGGCGCCTGGACGTCGCCCGGGGCAGCGGCCTGGGAAGTCTGGCCACCCGCCGGGGCATTTGAATCGGGCGCCGTGGGCGTCTCCTTCCGGCAACCCGATCCACAAATCACAAGTACAATAGCAGAGAAAACAGTCGCCGTCGCAAGACGACGGACTGACCCGGCAGCAAGTCTCTCCATTAGCATGATGCTCCGACAGAAGGTTGGTCCACTGGGCTTCCCCGGCCGACCGGCCGCATGAGAAACCCTCTTCCAAGCGGGATGGCTACAGGCTCTATACCGATTGGAGGCGGTTTTGTTCCCATTATTCCAGGCCCCGCCACCTGCGTCAACTAATTCGCCGCCGACTCGCCGCACACACACACCGGATCTGAAATCCGACGTCGGACGAGGATTATCCGACTCAAGTCCGTGGGCCGGAAATACGATGACTTGATGATGGGGCCGATATCGGGTATACTCCCTGCGATGGGTCGCGTGGGCGAAAGATAGTTTCGGTAGGTTCGCAAGTGCAGCCCGCCGGGGTCGCCCGCCCGGCTCCGGACGCCAATGTAGCTCAATGGTAGAGCTCTGGTTTTGTAAACCAGGGGTTGTGGGTTCGAATCCCACCGTTGGCTTTGTAAGTCCTTATTCGCTTCAGACTTACAAGTTAGCCAGAATCTGCCTGCAAATCATGTCTCCAAAATGTTACCATGCTTGGTGTCATTCCGTATCATTGTTTATAATACTCCCGGTTTTTTGGACCAGTGGATAAGGTAGTGTTGCTGTGGTATGGTGGCGTCCGACAGGAGGTTGTCATGACACGGCGTCGGCACCATGGCGGTGCGTTCAAAGCCAGGCTCACTTGACGATATCGACCGACTTCTTGCGTCAGAGGGGGAAGGATTCGTCTGCAGACCCACCGAGCGGGCACCAGTGTCTTGGTCGGTATTCGTATGGAGTCGGGCATTGAGCGACTACCACCATCCATCGGGGGGAAAGGCGGATCGGCCGCTGTGGAGGTGCCCTGCTGGAGTCCAACAGAGGGTAGAATAGCTTGTCGAGTACCCGCGACCGGCTATAATCGGCGGGCTGGATTGTCGGTCGCTGGGGGAGAAGGCCAGCGGACGGGCACGTGATTGGACTTCCCGGTAATGCGGTGGGAGCATGGGGCTCCGGTCGTCGCGGGCTGCGGAAACGGCGAGGTACTGGTATCGTCGGGGGAGTTGCTTTCGAGAACGTGACGCGATTCTGAGGGGACTCGCGGCAAACGGAGACGGTGGGGAGCAGATATGCATCAGGTTACGCGTATTCTGAATGCCATTGAAGGGGGCGACGCCGGGGCCATCGACGCATTGCTCCCGGCGGTCTACGATGAACTCCGGCTTATGGCGGCCCAGAAGCTCTCCCGCGAACGGCCTGGGAACACCCTGCAGGCGACCGCCCTGGTCCACGAGGCTTATCTGCGGCTTGTGGGCTCAGAGGGCCAGCCTTGGCAGAGTCGGACGTACTTCTTCGGGGCGGCAGCCGAGGCCATGCGTCGCATCCTTATTGATGGTGCCCGGCGAAAGCACCGTCTCAAACGGGGGGGCGACCGCGTGCGGATGGAGCTTCAGGATGACGACTTGGCCTCCGACGGGTGCTCAGACGACCTGATTGCCCTGGACGAGGCCCTCACGGAACTGGCCAAAACGGACCCGACCAAGGCCGAACTGGTGAAATTGCGGTATTTTGCCGGTCTGACCATAGAACAGGCTGCTGAGGTGCTCGGCATCTCCTCGGCGACGGCCAAACGCCAGTGGACCTATGCCAGGGCCTGGCTCTACGGGCGAATTCGCTCCCGCGACTGATCTGCCCTGCTTTTTCGTCACTTTTTCCCAGAAATTTTGATCCAACCGCGATCCAGGCGGCGCAGGACCCTGCGAAGACAGAGGACACAGAACCAAAGGGGCCTGAAAGAGCAAGGAGATCAGTCATGAACGCCTGGATCAATGCAATCGCTGAGCTGACGGGGATCGGACGTGGTGGCATGGATGTTTCGCTGTCGGACCTGAGCGTCCTGGTTCCGGACGCCCGCTGGCTGATGGTGGTTGGGGCCGTCGCGGCATTCTGCTTCGTGGCCGCCTGCCAGGACGCGTGGATCGACCGAGGGGAGAACAGGAAGTCGGATGGAGACCGGCAATGAAACTGGGACCGGTAGCCAGAAACGGGGAGAACGCCGATGGGATGCGGGAATGATGCCGAAGAGGTCTTCAACAAGGCGGTGGAGCTGTCCGATCCGGACGACCAGGTGGCGTATCTGGACGAGGCCTGCGGCGGGGATGAGAAACTGCGAGTCCAGGTCGAGGCCCTGCTGCGATGGCACCAGGAAGCGGGGAGCTTCCTGGAGGTTCCGGCGGTGGACCCGAATGTGACGCTGGAGACGTCGGCGTCAGACGAAGGTCCGGGGGCGGTCATCGGACGTTACAAGCTCTTGGAGAAGGTCGGCGAAGGGGGCATGGCGACGGTCTACATGGCTGAGCAGAAGCACCCGATCCGGCGGCGGGTGGCGCTCAAGATCATCAAGCTGGGGATGGACACCAAGCAGGTGATTGCCCGGTTCGAAGCAGAGCGCCAAGCCTTGGCTATGATGGACCACCCGAATATCGCTAAGGTACTGGATGCGGGCACGACGGATACGGGGCGGCCGTACTTCGTGATGGAGCTGGTTCGAGGTGTACCGATCACCGAGTTCTGTGATAAGAACCACCTATCGACCCAGGAGCGGCTGCAACTTTTCATCACGGTTTGTCAGGCGGTCCAGCATGCTCATCAGCGGGGGATCATCCACCGGGATATCAAGCCGTCGAACATTCTGGTGACGCTGCACGATGGGGAGCCGGTCCCGAAGGTGATCGACTTCGGGATCGCCAAGGCGGTGAACCAGCAACTGACCGAGAAAACCGTCTTCACGCGCTACTCGCAGATGATCGGGACGCCGGAATACATGAGTCCCGAGCAGGCGGAGATGAGCGGC
>Ga0116141_10000209_pt1 | contig 41789 bp, 21 predicted proteins | sample AD_UKC097_MetaG_FD_89744 | JGI IMG/M metagenome (GOLD analysis project Ga0116141, IMG submission 89744) | Active sludge microbial communities of municipal wastewater-treating anaerobic digesters from USA - AD_UKC097_MetaG | ecosystem: Engineered > Bioreactor > Anaerobic > Digestate | place: USA...
CAATGGATTGACTCTAGCCGGGAGCCAACAGCCGACATACCGTCCGCTGGGCAATAGTGAGTTGGTCGAGGTGAAAGCGGGCGACTGGTTGATTGTGGAAGCGACCATTACCGCTGTAACACCGACATTGAGTACCAGTGGCCAAGCCGGAGCGAATGTTCCTTCCATCTGGCCGTACACGCCGAATGCGTTGGTCAATGTTCCGGCGTTGATTTCGGCGAACTTTACCGATTTCATTACGACGGCAACCGCGGTGATTCCTCTGGCGAGCCAGGCGCTGGATCCGACTGGCGCTCCATACGGCCCGCCTGCGCGGAAGATTTACGATGCGGTGGCCGGCGACATTATGCTGGTGACCTTTGCGAAGCAGATCACGGGCAGCAACCTGGTGACCTCGTCGCCGTCGACGATTCGCAGCGTGACGATCAACTCGCTTGACGTTTCGGGCAACACGAGCACGGCGACGCTGTATGGCGCGACAGCGGACTTTGGCAGCCCGCAGATCACGATTACCGGTTTCGATCTGAACGGAGTGGCGGTCAGTTCTCTGACGAATGCGACGGTATCCGTTGGCGATCGTCTGGACGTGTATGCCACCGTCCTGGCGACCACAGGATCGTCCCTGATCGATGAGATCTGGGCGGACTTCCGTGACTTTGGCCTGATCATGTTCCGACAGGATCAATCCTCCACTGCCGGTCCGGTGTATGATGCGACCGTGAGTTACATCAACCCGGCGGGCGCCTATACGATGACCAGCCTGGCCGCTCTGGCCGGATCGGGGATTACCGCTGGCAGCCCGATTTCGGTGACCTTCACTTACAACGCGCTGGTGGACAACAACACGGCCCTGTCCGGTCGGACAGCGAAGGTCGTTATCAGCGCGACGAATACGGGTCTTGTCGGCTCTCAGCAGAACACGCCGCTGACGGGTGTGGACCTGAATGCACCGACCATTGTTTACAAGAACCTCGCGCAGTCCGGAACGCCGATTTCACCGGGTGATACCCTGACGGACGATATCGTACGTCCGGGCGATCAGATGACGTTCTGGGTGCGGATCCAGGCCGATGCGGCGGATCAGCAGGGCGTCGCGACGACCGGGACGGCTCAGGCCGATCAGGTGACGATTACACCGTGGGCCGATCTGTCGAACTTTGGTGCCAGCCTCGGTACGACGGTAGCCCCGACGTATCGTCACTGGGATGCCGGAGTACAGATTTACACGGCGACCTGGGTCTTCACGGTCGGCACACCGTCGACAGAAGGCTTGCTGGGTCCGTATGGTGTTTCCGGCGACTGCAAAGACGCTGTGGACAACAGCGAAGCGGCGCAAACGACGGGCAGCTTCAAGATCGAGAATGGCCCACCGAACTTCGCGGTTGCGGATATCGTTGTGGGTGTCAGCAACGATCGCAACCTGGTGAGTGGTGTCACCTTGCCGGTTTCCGGAACGGCGCACGGGATTTATGTCCTGCCCGGCGTGAGTGGATCCGGTTATACCCGGTCCGGTTCGGAGACGGTCAAGGCGGGCGATGCGGTCTATGTGACCGCCGTGATCGCCTTGAATGACGACCCGTCGAAAGTCCAGATCAACAATTCGGGATTGACGCTTACCGCGCCATCCCTGGTCAGCCCGGCCCCGACCCCGTCGTGGCGTATCGGGACGACAAATATTCAGGCTCGTTGGGATATCCTGGTTCCCTCCACCGCGCCGTCGCTGATTCCGAGCGGTGCGTACGCTACGGAGCAGCAGTTTGTGGTGAAGGCGCAGGATACGGCAAACCTGTCTCGAACCATCATCGAGGATTCGACCCTTGAGATCGACAACACGCCGCCGAACGCGACATTGACAGCGAGAGTGTTTGTCAAGAACAACGCGGCCAATGCCTCACGGCGTGGTGCGAACCTGACGAATGAAGCCGTGATCACAGGTCAGGACGGTGCAGCCGTCCTGGTTGGTCCGGCGACGTTCGAAGCCGAGCTGGTTGTGACCTATGATGGGAATCCGAGCGGTGCCGACCGGAATGATTTCCCGGGCCGTGCGCTGGCGAACTGGGGTGTTCTGGACGACTGGGAAGCGATGATGGCGCAGTTGGGTCTGACGGATCTCACCGGTGGTGCGATTCCGGAGCCTGATTTCTACTTCATCACAGGCGCCGGGCCGTACGTGACCAGTGCGAGCTCGACGGCGCAGATTGCGGCCAGCACAAACACGACCGTTACCTATTACTATTACAACCTGCCTGGCGTATTGACCGACGTTCAGGTTGCGGCCCTTGCGGCGAATCCGGCCTTGTTGCCTGCGGTTCCGCGCAATGGGTTCAATGTTGCCGCGGCTGCCGGGAACTCCAAGGCTGTGGCGAGCCTGATCGGTTATGCCAGTGACGATATTGGAAACGTGACCCCGACAACGACGATCATTCAGTCGGCGGGTGCGAACGACTATACCTCCATCATCTCGATGGAGCTCGACAACAAAGCCCCGTCGTTTACGGCGTACAACTCGCAGTATGGCGCGGTGAAGTATGCGACCTTCACCGTCAGTCAGACGGACAACGTAGCTTTCAATCCGTTCCTGCCGCGTGTGAGTTCCGGCGACGTGGTCCAGGTTGTGTTCGGCGCGAAGGATGACACGAACAACACGACACCGCTGACGGCGTCGTTCAACCTGGGTCAGTTCTACCTGGCCGGTGACACGCCGACAGCGACGCTTGTCAGTGTTGACAACAGTCCGAGTGCGGTAGGCGCATTCGGGTCCGGTGCGGCGAATAAGTTCATCTACACGATTAGTAACATCGTTCCATCGGCGGCCGGAACGGCGGCGGTTGGGACCTTTACGTTCGTGGTCGGTGGTCAGACGACGAACCCGGTCAACACCCTGACAGCGGCGTGGACCGATGCGAACATGCCGGGCGCGGAGATCCTGATCGACGCGACCGACGCGATCAACCTGAACAACTTCATCCACACGCAGGCGCAGGCGGCGTATCTGAAGTCGGCAACGCTGGAAGTTGACAACCAAGCCCCGGCGTTTGTGGCGAAGAGCCTGGTCAAGCCGGACGGAACGGTCCTGAGCAAAGAGCTGACCAGCGACAAGGTCGATACGAATGCCGACGTGCACGTTGCGGCCCGGATGCCGGGCGACACCGTTTGGCAGATCCTGGATCCGCCGTCGATCACGAACATCGGTCAGGATCCAGCCAATCCGACGTTGATCCGTGCCACGGCGACGGTCTTCTCGGATAGCCTGCCGTCGTTTACCACCGATCTACTGACGAAGTTCAACGGCGACGGGAACACCCGTCTGCAGAACCTCATTACAAGCATCACAAACAACGGGAACCGCAAGTTCACTCTCAATGCGACTGCGGAAATCGTGGCGAATGCGAAACCGATTCAGCCGCAGGTTGTGAAGTTCACAGCTCTGGATAACCAGGGCAACTCCGGGACGTCAGCCGATGCGAACGTGCTGGGTATCAACGCGCAAGGTGTGTTCCTGCTGGAAGACATCCTGTATGTGAATGGTGTGGACGTGGACGACGCCGGTGGCGGAGCGGCCCAGACGGGAACCTCTGCACCGGATCGCCTGCTCGCAGGCGCTGGTATCGATGAGCTTCGTCCGGGCGATGAGATCAAGTACGTCGCGACGTTCGGAAACGATTCCGGAGCGCCGGATGTCTTGACGGCGGACTTCTCTGCCTTCTATCCGCCGATTCTCAAGCCCTTTGTGACATACCTGGTACCGAGCGCGACTCAGGCAGGCGCGGGCAATACGACGATCGCCACCTGGGAATATGCGACGGTCCAGACGATGTATGACAAAGAAGCCACCGATAGTTCCGGTGTCCACTTTGCCAGTATCTGGATTAACGACACGACCACGTTTGGTCGATATGACAAGAATAGCGCGGCGGATACTGCTTTTGCGGGCGGGATCAACAATCCCGGCCAGTATCCTCCGGGACGTCAGGGATTTGGTGTCTCGCTGGATACCGGTGCGGTGCAGATCGCTCCGATGGGTGCAGCGCAGGCCCCGGTGGCTCTGGGCCAGGCTGTAATCGGCAACGGCAAGATTGCCGTGCAGAATGTCTGGAACCTGAGCGACGCGCGAGTCCTGGCGAACACCCCGGCGCAGGCCACGGGGACCCAAGCGGCGAAAGCGGCGAAGGTCATTGTGACAGCGACGGATTACAGTTCCCTGTTCCCGGCGAGCCAGATTCAGTCGGATGGCTTGATCGTGGATACACAGCCGCCGGAAGTAAAAGTGACGCTTACGCCGGGCACCCCGGCTGCGTTCCGTACGGCGGGTGACGGTCATGTGTTCAACCGCGTAACGCGTGGCGACACGGTGACGGTTGCCGCCGACATTATTAACCCGAACGTTCTGCTGACGGGCGATGACAACTGGCTGGCCGGTCCGGGCAGCAACCTGAACAACGTGGTTGTTGCAGCGGATGTCAGCGGATTCGGCGGCAGCAGTGCGCTGGCCTTCCCGATCACGGGCACGTACACCGAAAGCGGTCTGACGCACTTCCAGAGTACGCAGACGGTCACGGTAGGCAGCGGCGTTGGGATCACCGATACCGCGCAGCAGACGCCTGTGGATATCACCTGGATAGGCCAAGACGATGTAAGCAACAACATCGTCGAGGTGATCCACGAGCAGCCGGTCGCGGTGGATAACTTCCCACCGTCGATCTTCCGTGGCTCGCTGGGTGTGGAGTTGCGGTCCGGGACTGCGACCTACGGCGAAGGCGCGTCGCAGATTGTGTACACGACGCCTGGGTCGAAGTTGGGTCGAACCGGTTGGAGGATTGCTCCGGGTTCGGTCCTGAGAGTCTCTGCGGTCATCGGCGATTCGCTGGATGATCCGCTGGGATTCCTGAGCAACAACCGGATTTCTCTGACGCTGTCCGGCAGCCCGACTCCTCCGTCGGCTACGGTGACGCTGCAGAACGACCTGGCGACAATCAGCCAGACGAACCTGTCGGCTCCGTTCGACGTAGAGTTGGCTCGAGGTATGGATTTGGATACGACGCTGGGCTTCGGGTTCACCGTGAGCGTGACGGATATCGTCGGCAACAATGCGACCGAGACGAATATCGGCTCGTTCGATGTCAACGGACGTCCGACACTCAAGGCGTATGCGACCACAACCCCGGCCCGCCTGACCAATCAGGCCGTCTCCGCAGGCGAAACGCTGGCGATCAACGCCGATGAGATTCTGACTCTCGACGTGGTGACGACGGATCTGGGTACCGTTGTGGATATGGACGTTACGCAGACACCGGCCGGTGCGCTCGGCTCAACCTTCGTTTGGCAGACGAACCTGAGTGGTGGATCCACCGGAACGGCCGTAGTGACCATCACACCGGATGTTCCGACGTTTGGTGTCGGTCCGATTGAGCCGTTCGCAGTCGAGGCGAATGCGACGGATGATGACGGTCTGACGACCTTTATCACTCCGGGCATCAACATCGCCATCAATGATATTCCTCTGTTCTCTCCGGTGTTCCCGGCTACGTTTGATGGAACCACCGAAGATCTTACTAGTGACGATATTGGACGTCTTTCCGTGGCAGGCGCCGATGTTCGCCAGGTTACGATTGAGGAAGGCGAGATCCTGACGGTTACGATTGAAGCGCGCGATATGTCGGCGGTGCCGGCGAATCTGACGCTGGTTGCAACCGGTACAGCGATTTCCTCGGATGTGACCATTGCGAACGCCACCCTGAACGGTGTGAACGTCCTCAATGCCGCAACCGATCCTGCGGCGGCCTTTGTCGAATCCGGCTCGATTGAGTTCATCTTCGAGCCTGGCTTCGAGGCGGTGCCGTTTGTTGCGGGTGCGGAAAAGGGAACCTTTACTCTCCGCGTGTATGTTGCCGACGAGGCGCAAGTGGCGCTCGGAACGCAGAAGGATTATGTCGATATTCTGATCGACGTTCTGCCGGAAGCGGCTGCGCCGGATGTTGAAGTTCTCGACGTGACGATACTCAACGCCGATGGCACGCTCATGAGTTCACTGGGTGCTGTTGCGGCGGCGGATGTTCAGGAGACCAGCACAGCGGTCATAACGGCTGGTGCGCTGGATCCGGGTGGAGAGCCTGTCACCCTGACGTTTGACATCGGTGACAGCGGGCTTCCCACGGTTATCGAAAGCCCGAAGAACTTTGCTCAAGGCTCTTATCCCGAGAATTCGTGGGGGAATGATCCGAGTATCGTCTTCGCGGAAATCACCCTGACTCCGGGTCTGTTTGACGCGGATGCGGGTGTCGGCGAAGGATATGTCGATTCCGCGGATGACCCGACCACCGTTACGGTGACCGGTACAAACAGCAGTGGGCTGAGCGCTTCGGATAACGTGGTGCTCGATATTCTCAACCACCCGATGCCGCCGATCCTGACCGTGGCCACCAGCCAGGGCGGAGCGGATATCGGCGCGGGTGTCACGATCAATATCGCCGATACGACTTCCGTCAAGTTCTACATCACGGCGCAGGATTCGGATGCGGAACTGGTGATTGTCGATGTCGACGGACATACGTTGGACGATTCCGTGACCGTCGCCGGACAGAGCACCGGTACATACACGTTCGAGGTGCCGATCGGTGTCATCGCGAATACCACGTACAATCTGGTTGTTCGTGGTATCGACGGAGGGTTCCAGATTACCCGACGAACCGTGGCGGTGACCGTCCTCGTTGGGAATCAGGCCCCGACACTGGTGCTGAATCCGACGACGGCGAACGTTCAGCCGGAAGCCCAGACGACCATCGTGGCGACCGCAACCGATCTTGACGGCGATGCCCTTGCGTTCGGTGCGACGGTTGCGCCGGAAGGAATCGGCACGGTTGCTGTGGGTACGGTAACGAAAGACGGGAACGTCTCCACGGTGAATATAGTCTTCACCGCCGGTGCGGACCCGGGAACGGCGACCATCACTGTGACGGCGACCGATCCTTCCACGTCGTCCGATACGGAAACGGCGACGATCACAATCTTGAGTCCTGCTCAGGAGCCTGATGAGATGATCCTGGCTCAGGGCCATGGCGGTATCACGCAGGTGAAGCGCAACTTCATGAATGAATCCGATCAGTGGCGGTTCTCCCCGTTCAGCGGCTTCCAGGCTCTGACGCCGAGCTTCGCAACGCAAATCGTGTCGCCACGTGATCGCTTCACAAATGTGGCGGTTGCCGATTTCAACCAGGACGGGAAGCTCGATATCCTGACCGGGTTCGGTCCTGGTGGAATGGCTGCTACTCAGCCGTCCATCATCCTGATCTGGGAGCAGTACACAGACAAGACCCCGACGGTCATAAGCACGCGCGGCGCCTTTGCCAAGACTGCGACCAATGTGGCGTATCAAAACCTGCAGGGTCAAATCAATGTGGCAGCCGGTGACTTCATCGGTGAAGGCACACCGCTGATTGTTGCGGCACAGGGTGTCGGCGGAGCCAACCAGATCCGCGTGTTCCAGCTCAGCAATCTGCGGGTTGTTGGTGGTGTCAACAAAGGCACCATGGTCGAGCAGGGAACCTTCCGAGCGTGGCCTGGTGCCGGTACACCGGCGCTGTGGGGCAACACCTCCGGTGGTGTGACTGTGGCAGCAGGTGATCTCGACGGCGATGGAATCGACGAGCTCGTTGTCGGCCAGATGAATGGCGCTCAGGTCGGCGATTACAAGCCGGAGACCTACTTCCAGGTCCTGAAGCTCGCACGGAGTGGCGGCACGGTGGTTGTGGATAAGTACTCCACGGCGATCCATGCGTTTGATGATGCTGGGCAGTATGGTCTGGGTGGTGTGAACTTGGCAATCGGTGATGTGAATGGCGACGGCAAGAACGACATCGTTGTTGCCAGCGCAGGTAATCCCGATGCCACGGTGAAGAACCTGGTCCGTGCCTTCGATCTGGCGTTCGTGGCGGGCGGCGATGCTATCATCGTGGAGCCCATCATGCCGGCTCGTTCGTTGCTGGCTGCTGCCTCCAACCCATCCGGCGCATTGTCGATCGCGGTTGGCAACCTTGACCGTGTGCGCGGTGACGAGATCCTCGTCGGGACCCAGGCGATCCTCAGTACCGACCTCGGTACGGGTGTTGTCACTGCCAGCAGTGTACCGCCTGCGATCCTGGCAAGGGGTCTCAAACTGAACTTCGTGGATGGTGCGTATACCAGCTTCGGCGAAGTTCGCACCACGTTTGCGCCGTTCGGCGGCACAGCAGTGCCGACCTCGCAGTCCGTCTTCGTGGGATTCTATCCCATCGAATAATCGGACCTGATTGAATGAGTGATCCGGGGGCGAAATCCGAAAGGGTTTCGCCCCCGTTGCATTAGAGAAGGATGAAAGATGAAGGATGAAGGATGAAAAGGGGAGGGACGGGGGAAGGGCAACCACGGGGGGTTGCCCCTACGGGTGATAGGCGGGCAGAGATAAAGTATGTGTTGGAAAAGGTTCGGATGAAATGGATACCTCGAAGCCGGATGCTTGCATAATGACGAAACGGGAAGGGAATTGCGGGATGCTTCATCGAAGGTGTTTTGGTGCGATTGCGGCCATTGGTTGTATCCTGTTTGGCGGTGCATTGGGGTTTCTTGATTGCTCGAATCGGACACCGGAAACAACAAATCGCGAGGAGGCGCTTGTTCCCGAGGAATGGCAATTGGTCCGGTTTGTGATGGGGAATCGGAAGCATCTGCCGATCCGGGACACCTCCCTCTGGCGACTCGGCGACGTTCAGATCCAGTCCGGTTTCCCGACGGATGTCACTCCGAGTGTTAAGGAAGCGGCCTACGGCAAGCAGCGCTGGTCAATTCTTGTCCATGCGCCCACTCTGCTGACCTTTCCGGAGCTGACCACGGGCAAGGACGGGAAGATCAGTTTTGGTTATTACCTCCGTCCGAATGCCCATGCCAGCGGCTCTGATGGCGCGACGTTTCGAGTGTGGTGTGTCAATGAGACCCGGCAGAGCAGGGAATGCCTTTTTGAGGAAACCCTTCTACCGACATCCTCGACCGCATCGGACGCGGTTCGATGGAAGGAGATCCCCCTTCCTGTCGAGGAATTGGACCGGATTCGGATTCAACTGGAAACCGATCCCGGACCGCAGGGGGACAAGAAGGCGGATTTTTGTGCCTGGCAGATGCCCACGGTCCGGTGGCTCCGCCGGATCGACCGTACTGCGCCGAATGTCGTTCTGTTTACTCTCGATACGCTTCGCGCCGATCACCTTTCCTGTTACGGCTACGAGCGAAAGACCAGCCCGAACATTGACGACCTTGCGGCGAGTGGAACGCTCATGGCGAAGGCTTACTCACAATGTACGGCTACCGTTCCATCGCACATGTCTATTATGACCTCAAAGTATTTGAATGAATTCGGGATCTACACGCAGGCGGTTAATCCGTAACCCAATCAGCACTACACGTTAGCCGAATTATTCCAGGACCACGGCTATGCCACCGCGGCCTTTATGGACGCGGGTTTTATGACGCGAGCCGAAACCGGACTTCACCAGGGTTTTGATACGTTCGTCGAATGCCCCCTGTGGACAATGGATGGGGAGTATGTGAGCGGGCCGGCGATGAATTGGATTGTGGACCATTCCGGCCAGCCGTTTCTGATCTGGATTCATTTGTACGACTGTCATGCGCATTACGATGCGCCGGAGCCGTTCAAAGAACAGTTTGTCGATCCTGGCGCGGATTACACGCCGGATGTCGATCCCGCATTGATTCCCAATTGGGGGGATACCCGGGTGGAGCCGCTGAACTTGGCTTATTACACGGCGCGGTATGATGGCTGTGTCGCATACACGGACCACCAGGTGGGGCGCGTTGTTTCCACGTTAAGAGAACTGGGGATTTTCGACAAGACCATCATTGTCATTGCGGCGGATCATGGGGAGTTGCTCGGCGAGCATTCCATGTATTTTCATCATTACAGTCTTTACGAAGAGAATGTCCATGTCCCGCTGATTTTCCATTATCCCGGACATGTTCCGGCTAACAAGAAAGTAGAGGATCTTTGTGAGAATGTAGACATTTATTCCACAGTAGCGGACCTGGCGGGACTGAAGACGCCCGACGGCCTGAGCGGGCAGTCGCTGGTTCCGGTCTGGCAGGGCAGGGCAGGGGGGCGCGAGGGTGTTCTGGCGGAACACGCTCGAAACGCGGCTGTTTCATGGCGCACGGAGAAATGGAGTTATCTCTATCAGCCGATTGCCTCAGCAGGGAATCGTGAGAACCTGCCAAAAGGGTGGCTGGAAGGACCGTTCGGATATTGGATTCAGCACGCCAAAACGGAGGAGCTGTATGATCGTGAGAACGATCCGGGAGAAAATGCGGATCTGAGCACCAGTCTGGGCGACGTTGTCGGTGAGTTGCGTTCTGAGGCAAGCGTCTGGATCGAGAACTGTGACGCGATCTGGGCGACGGGGATGTACTCGGTCAGCGGGGCGACGCGAAGCGTGATGAAGCCCGTGGACTCCGAATCGGCAAGGGCGTTGGAGGGGCTTGGGTATGTTGTGGGCGGATATTAGGACATCCTCACCCCCTGGGGTCTCCAAGTCCTCACCCCCTGGCCCCCTCTCCAAGGATGGAGAGGGGGAGAAGAGCATGGGACGGATGGGACCAATGGGGATAGAAGGCCTGACTGAGAATTCCCTCACCCCAACCCTCTCCCGGAGGGAGAGGGGGGAGATAAGAGCCTCTTACAGAGGGCGACGAAAAGCGTTCAAAATGAGGATTCAATTCTTGTGCAGCATGGTTGTACTACTGTTCGGCGGGCTGGTCCTGTTGACAGGGTGCGGGGATTTTCGTGGGGAGAACCTGGCGGGTCGATTGATTGCCGGAACGGTTGAGGCGGAGCCTGCTCTGGTAGAAGGGCTGACGGGTAAAGAACGGCTGCATGTTCTCGCGCAGTCTCCGGAAGGGGAGACCGTGGCGGTGCAGTCGATTCAAACCCTGGGTTTTCCGGCCGATTTCTGTATCAGTGAAGCGAATGTCATCGCGGCAACGGGACCGATTCCGGCGACGGTTACACTGAGCGCGTATCTCACCCTGGATGACGTTGTCGTAGCGGAGGGTTCCGCAACGGACCCGGTCGGCTGGGGACAGGAGCGGGTACAGATTCATCTGAGCGCACGGGAAGAGGTATTGACCGGAATCCAGGCAGATACGTCCGAAGGCAACGGGGAGATTCGCGGGACGGTCGTGCTGTCGCCACAAGTTGAGTATGTGGGGCAAGCGAAGGATATTTTGTATATTATTGTTCGGGATTCGGATGGGAAAACGCTCTCGGTTTCGCAGCCGTATCCGAATCCCTCTTTCCCGATGGAGTTTGTTTTGAAAGCGGGGGAAACCATGATGGGAACCATTCCGGAGGGGCAGGAGGTTTTTCTTATCGCACGGTTGGACCGGGACGGAAATGCGTTCTCATCGCCGGGCGACCTGGAGGGTGCGGTCACGCGGGGGGCTGTTCGACTGGGCGAGACCGGCGCGGAAATTCTTCTGGATCGTGTAATCGAGAAACAATGAATTCATAAGTATTAACGATTACATACACAATGGACAACACAAACCAAAACCCCAAACCGGAAACACCCCGCCGACGCGAGTATCCTTACGCATCCTTCTTCTGCCCATTTCAGGATGGAGAGTTCCCCTGTCCGTACGTGTTATCGCCGATGCGAAGTTCCCCGACACCCAGGCAGGCACGATTGCTGAGTATGTTGGGGAAGCCGATCACGGCGACGAAGAGCGGATGCACGGGGTGTGCGGTTTTTCGTAAGACTTGGCGGAAGCATACGACGGTAAGGGCCTGCATCGGTTTCTTACTGACCCGATACCGTCAGGGGGGCCGACCGATAGCGGGCTAGGCTCGCTTAATCGTCATCCTCTTCTTCATTCTCGTCGTCTGTGTGAAGTGGTCGCGAGCGCTGGCGCGTGACCGGGGAGCCGAGGCGACGAATCTGGCCTCTCAATTTTGCGGGCACGTCTTCTTCCTCCACACGCAACGGGCATTCCGGACAGTCCTGCTCGTCCGGGAACGGTCTTGAGGGAACGCAATATACGCGTCCATTGTTATTGAGCGGAACCAGGTGGGGACAATAACATAAGCGGTGAACTCGCAGCTCACGGAGCGGATCGGTTTCCATATTTTTTCGCGACATGCCGACACAACCCGGTTGAATAAGGATACGGACTTGGTGACGCAAGAGCGACTTCCACTTGGATCATAGCCACTGTTCGCTCATTCGTCGAGTGCTTTTGTTCGGAATCTTTTGGTTTACATAAGACATCTTCTACGAAGTATCGACAGGCACAGAAGCCTGCCCCACGCTATGCCTGGCAAGCCCGGGAACCTGCCCCCACGGTTCTCGTGGGCAATAATCCATGCCCGCGTACACCGGTCATTTTGGCTGGAGCCGGAATCCACCCCCGTGACCCTCGAAGAGAAACGGGTGTTGACCTAGCTTATTCAGAATCACGACAGATCGATCAGAGAGGACAAAATGAATTCGCTCGCTTGTATCATCAAACAAGCAAGAGATTACTGCGGTACCCTTTCCCCGGCAAAACTGGTTTTTGGGGGGTATCTATTCTATGTCTTATCCGGCTGGCTGTTGCTTTGCTTGCCGTTTATGCAGAAAGGCCCGGGGGTGAAGGCTCTTGATAACTTGTTTGTCGCGACCTCGGCCATGTCCACAACGGGTCTGTCAACGGTGAGCGTATGGGATTGCTACAATTTTCTGGGACAGCTGGTGGTTCTTGGGTTGATTCAGCTGGGCGGGATCGGATATATGACTTTGGGTTCTTTCGTAATTCTCTCTCGGAAATCGGGTCTTTCAGAGATTCGTTCGCGCGTAGGCGCGATGGTTTTCAGCCTGCCGGTGGGCTTTGATCTAGCACATTTTATTCGGGGCGTGATTGGTTTCACGTTCGCGATTGAATTGCTCGGGACGATGGTTCTTTATCCGATTTTCCTTTCTGTTGGAGCGCCCTGTCCCTTGTGGAATGCCGTGTTTCATAGTGTATCGGCTTTCTGCACAGCGGGATTCAGTTTGTTCAACAACAGTTTTGAATCGTATGCGACGCATTTCTGGTTGAATTCTGCTATTGCTGTGCTGAGCTATCTGGGCGCAATCGGGTTTATTGTCTGCCTGGATTTCTGGCGGATGGTGCGTGGGGAGGTCGAGCATATCACGCTGACAAGCAAGATTATTCTGTATGTGACTTTCTGGATGACGCTATGCGGGACACTTCTGATATTCCTGGGTGAGCCATTGATTGCAGGAATGCCCGCAGATGAACGGTTGTTGGCGGCATTTTTTCAGGCTATGAGTGCCATGACCACAGTGGGATTCAACACGGTTGGCATCGGGACCTTATCGAAAGCCTCCTTGTTGGTAATCATTGTTCTTATGGTGATCGGTGCGTCTCCTTCCGGGACCGGTGGCGGTCTGAAATCGACGACCCTGAGCGCCATTCTGGGTGTCATCCGCAGCGCGATACGCGGAGAGCATGATGTGCGGTTCTGGGGTAAGGTTGTCCCCCTGGAACGCATTTGGACGGCGGTCGCGAGTTTGGGGATGTATCTTGGGGTCCTGGTGATAGGAACCTATTTGCTGGAGCTGACGGAGACCTCCGGGTTTGAGAAGAACCTGTTTGAGGCTTCATCGGCCCTCGGAACTGTCGGTTTGAGCATGGGAATCACATCGACATTGACGAATATGGGGAAACTCATCGTAATCTTTCTCATGTTCTGTGGAAGATTGGGACCGCTGACATTGGGCGTGGCTCTCTATTTCCCCAAGGGCCTGATGTCGGAGGTCAGCGACAGCGATGTTGCGTTGTGAGATGTCTCCTCGCGCAAATCGTCGAGCAGGCACGGAGACCCACCCCACCAGATGCCTGGCGGGCATCAACAACGAAGGCCGCTCGGGATGAGCGGCCTTCACAGATTCCAATTCAAGCAACTGAGGGTTGAGATCGGGTTTCCGAGACCTTATCTCGCAGACACGATGTCCGCTTGATTTCAACCGCCGAGCAGCGAGAGCAGGCTCTGGTTCTGGAAGTTGGCTTGCGCCAGGACCGAAACGCCGGCCTGCATGAGGATCTGATTGAGCGTAAACTGTGTGGACTCCGCAGCGATATCCGCGTCTCTCAGCCGGGATTCTGAGGCGGTGAGGTTCTCTGCAGTCACACTAAGACTTGCGACGGTCGATTCAAGCCTGTTTGTGGACGCACCCAGAAGCGACCGTGTCGTGTTGACCTGGTCGAGCGCTTCATCAATGATCGATAGAGCATCGGTGGCTCCGCTGAGGGAGGTGACATCGATGTCCGCCACCGTCCGACCGGAACCCTGTCCGAATCCGAGGTTGGAAGCCCGCAAATCGCCAAGAGAGGCTTGGAAGGTTTGCCCGCCGAACGCCCCAACCTGGAAATTCAGAGACTTGTTGACCGTCGAAATGAGAACCGTAATCCCGGTATCGGTCCCGGTGGTTGACTTCGTAACATCCAGGATGGCATCAAAATCAACCGTGAGCTGTTTGGATTTCGGATCCGTAAACGTCACGTCTTGATCGCCGTTCTGGAAAGTCACACCAATACCGCCGTTTAAGTAACCGACGAATTCCTGGGCATTGGTTTCATACCGGTCGGTTCCTGCGGTAAGACCCGTCCCCAGGCGAACGGTCACTTGAGGAGTTGAGGACCCATCGGAGGTGGATGTCGGGCCATACAGGGTGACAATCTCACCTGATTCCGCTCGGACCCCCGGTCCGCCATTGATGGAAACCGTCGCAGACTCGGCAAAGCCATCCTGCTCAAGTTCCGCATCGTCCTGGATGGTGACATGATTGGTCTGATCCTGGACGATTGTGAAAGTGAAAGCGGTTTGTGAGCCGGTTCGCCCCAGATCATCGACCAGCTGGAAGGTTGAGGCTGTGGTGTAAGTGAACTGCGACAGACTGAACCGAGTGATATCGCCGTCGCTGACAGTCAACGATCCGGAATAGGCTGTGTAAGACCGTGTCCGATAGTTGATTTCCTCAATCAATCCGGAGATGGACTGAAATCGGAAGTCGTTGTACGCCGTATCGCTGCTGGCCGTGAGCGTCGTATCCAGAGTGTAGGTCCCCTGGAATGTGCTGCCGTCCATTTCAGTTCCCGTGATGGTAATCGTGCTGTTGTTGAAGAGGGTGGTCCCACCCTGGTAGACACTGTTGACAAAGGAGCCGTTAATGACCGCGGAAGAGCCGATTGCACCGAGAGACGCGGTTCGCTGCAACAGGCTCCCGGTGTTATCCCGGAACTGAATGGTGTTTTCCGTGACGCGCTGCTGAGCACTGATCACATCACTTACGGAAATGGTGAAACTGCCGGTGTCGAACGTGGAGCCGGTGATGGAGGTCAGGCTGTTTCCGATCTGTCCGGAGCCGGAGAGAATGGATCCTGTTCCCAGAGCACCTCGTGTGACACCCGTCGCCTGGCCGATCATTTCACCGGATCCGCTGGTCCGGACGGCTGTGAAGGTGATACTCGCTTCGGAAAACGTATTGGTTGTGTTGCGCAGAATAACCCGCCCGGCATTCGCGCCGGTTCCCATTGCCGCTGTGATCTTATAGGACGACGGAACAGACGAAGCGGAGCCGAAATAGGCATTCTGGGCATCCACAATGGCCTTGTTGATTGCACTGAGAAGATCGTCCATATCATATCCGGCCGCCACCGAAATGGCCCCGGCATACCGCTGGATACCATCGGACAGAACACCCTCGAAGATGATGGTATCGCCGGAATAGAGGGAAACGCCCTGGAAGTAGGCATCATCCAGGGTTGTTGCCCCGGTTGCGTTCGTCCCATCGATCGTCGCGGTTGTGGTCCAGTGTGCCAGCGAAATCGCAATATCCGCCTGGTTCCGAATTCCCATATTGACCGTCTGGATCTCACCGGCCGCTTCGCCGGCGACAATCTGCGCGGTCCCGTTCTGGGTCTTGATGATGTTGAGGAACGAGGTTCCAGCGCTTAAAGTCGAGGCGATCGGGGATGGATCGATCTGAAAACCGTACTCGTCCTGCCCGGCGCGGATTCCTGACTGAATGGAGAAATCTCCATTCAACAGCAGGTTGGAGCTGAATTGCGTGGTATTGCCGATTCGGTTGATTTCATCGACGGACTGAAAGATTTCCGCCTGGATAGCCTGGCGAGCCGCCATATCGTTCGTGCCCGTGTTGGCCGCCTGGACAGCCAGCTCCCGCATACGATTCAGGCGCGTCGTCACTTCTTCCAATGCACCTTCCGCCACAGCGATGAGGTTCTGCCCATCCTGTGCATTGGCGATGGCCTGGTGAACCTTTGACTTGCGAGGTCAGACGGTTGGCGATCACAAGCCCCGCCGCGTCGTCACCCGCGTTGTTGATGCGCAATCCGGAAGACAACCGTTCGATAGACTTCGACAGGTCTGATCCAACTTCGCTTAGTTGGCGAGACGCATTTAACGCCGCCATGTTTGTATTGATACGCGTAATAGCCATTTCTAATTCCTCCTTGAGTGGGGGAGCCGTCGGCTCCCGATGCGACCCGGCCTCCGTTGCCGGGGATTCTGTGGTGGAAACGCTTCCTGTTTGCGTTTCCCGGACCTTCCGGTCTCTGTTTAGGGTACGGGGATCTCCGCTGCCATCCGGTGGGAATTTCTTCCCATCAAAAAACAGACAAAGATTCCCCTGTCACCGAGCGCCTGCTTGATCGACCGCTGTTGAAACAAGCGCGCGGGACATTCGAGTCCGGTGTGTAGACACAAAGCCGGGAATTACCGAGGATACGCATAGACCTGTAACGGCCGTGCGGAACTCAGCGGACCGGGACGCAGTGACACACCGCGACTATGTCAATTGCTGATTAGGTTGGGAGCGGACAGGGTGAGGGGGTACCGTTAATGACGTGACGGAGCGGTCCCCATACAAGGAGGATTTTGCCCTTTCGATAAAAGCGAGCATCGAAAGGGATACGCTCTGCCGAGGGTCTGCCGTCAAAAGGTTTCCGAGGCCTTATCCCTCCACTGCGGTTTTCACCGAAATGGAGTCGCTTGCCGACAGGTTTGGTAGTTCAACCCCTCTATGGACTTCTATTTTCGTTTCGGTCCTGGGGAAGTCACCTCCTTCCGTTTTTAGCCACGGCTCCCGTCGCGGCTTTGACCGGGACAAATATCGAAAAAGATAAGTATTTTCTTTCTGTATGCATCATTTATTGTGCAAACACCAAATCACCGTTGTCGTCACTATTTATCGGCAGATTGAGAGAATCCTTGAGGGGTTTTTTAAATCTTTTAAAAACAGGGACTTTTGGCAGCGGCACAACCCCCTCCCCAGCCCTCCCCGTAAACGGGGAGGGAGTCCGTATCCCCCCGTTCACGGGGGGATTGAGGGGGGTAACACATCCGGCACGAATCCCGACACTCTTACACAGTCCCCCGGCCCTCCCCGTAAACGCCGGCACAACCCCCTCCCCAGCCCTCCCCGTAAACGGGGAGGGAGTCCGTATCCCCCCGTTCACGGGGGGATTGAGGGGGGGATAAATCCGGGAGGGAGCCGGCTGCGGTTATTGATGAGAATTGCTTCTGTTGCGGTGATGTTTTTGCCTCTCGAGCGTATCTTATATATGAGGGAATGCGATGGAGACAGGGGAAAACAACCTGATCGAGGGGTTGCTCCAGGGGAATCCGGGGAGCCGCAGGGAATGTTTGCGCCTGTATGGGCCGGAAGTTTACTGGTTCGCGTATTTACGGTTGTGGAATGAGGAGGAGGCAAGGGATGTTTTCCAGCAAAGCATATTTCAGCTCACGGAAGAGGTCCGCAACGGGCGATTTCGCGCGGACAGAGGCTCGATCCGTGGTTTTTTGCGCGCCACGGCACGGAACCTGTGCGTCGACCGGATTCGAAGGCAAGAACGTTTCCGTTTGCTCAAGGATGAAATCCGGGATCTTGAAGTATCACGGCGGACTCTGAAGAGTCCCGATGAGGTGGCCGAAGAGATCCGTATCCAGGAGGCAATCCAGGCCGGTTTGGTCGAACTGACGGAACTTCAGCACGCAACTTTTGTTCTGCATTACCTGGAAGAAAGCTCCGCCGGGGAAATTGCCGAGAGGCTGGGACTGTCCGTGAACAATGTGCGGACACATCTTTGGCGCGCGCGAAAGAAAATGCGCGTGATCCTCGCGCGGTTTGTGGAGGAAACGTGATGACCGATCCTTGCGATCCTCCCTCCGGCGGGGCCGGTGATTGGCTGAAGAAAGCATGACCGCACACACCGCAGGCCAGAGAGGGAAGATATGCGCAACCCCCTCTCTGTCTCCCCCAAACTTTGGGGGAGAGGTCCCTCCCCCGAAGATCGGGGGAGGTTAGGTGGGGGTTGACCGGGTAGCACAAGACCCTCGGCGTGACGGTCGATCGCAAGCTTTCTTGCGAAGAACAAGAATAACCATACAAACCTCTTGGAGGGACGGCTATGAAGAAAATCATCGTTCTTACCATCCTGGCGGTACTGTGTGCCCCGTTTGCCTGGGCGCAGACGGACGCCGAACGCGCGAATACGTTCATCCTCGAGAGCAAACATCTGCCGGTTGCGGAACGGATCGAACGAGCAACTCAGACAATCCAAGTCTCCGCAGATCAGGTAGTTGTGGGCGAAGCCGCCCGCGACCTGGCCCGCTTTGCCAAGACGCCCGAACGCGCCGAGGCCGCACTCGCGGAACTCGATGCGCTGATCCTGAAGAGTTCTCCCGGTTCGTACACGTTCCATTGGGGCAACCTCGCCAAGGCGCGTGTCCTTGTCCGCCTGGGCCGAAAGGATGAGGCCCTCGCGATCTTCAAAGCCGCCATCAATGAACGTTGGGATAAGAATGTGTACCGCGAGTTCTTTGAAAGCTTTGAAGAGACCAGCGACCATGTGCAGCTTACCCTGGAGGAATACAACCGAACCACCAGCGATTCTTATAGCGAGGAAGTGCGCCAGTTCTTCGGTCTCGGCGGCGACTTGCTGGGCGTATACAGCCAGTTGCGCGGAATGCGGTCTATGCACCCGGAAATGTCTGCAATGGAGACCATTCTGCCGCAACTGAAGGACTCGGCGAACCGTCCCGCTGCTTCCCGGATTGCGCGGGCCTTTTGCCTGGCAACCGATGACCGGTATGAGGAAGCCCTGGCGCAGCTGGATGAGATCTCCGGCTTTCTTGCCTCAAAAGACTCACCGCCATGCACATACAACGAGAACAAGGATCTGCCGCTGTATCGCGCCGCCATTCTCCTGTTCGAGGGGCGAGACTATGACGCTATGCGGGCGGCATTTCGGCAGTATATGGATCTGAATACGGACGACCGGGGAAAGGTCCTGGCACGGGCGGTAAGCCTGACCTACGCGCTGGAGCATTTTCAGAAAGACCTTCCGCGAATTCCCGAACTGACAACATTCATTGTGAACAGCGAGTATTTCACCGATCCGCAGATCGAAAGCGAATTACCGGAGGGCAGCATCGCAAGCCTGCTGACGAAACATCAATTGGGGCTTTCCTACAGAAACCAATGGGATGAGGCCGCCCAAGTCTGCCAAATGATTATGGATCGTTTTTATCCGCAGAATCTTTCCGGCGCCAGCGCCGCCATGAGCTACGGATATTATCTATGGACGATAAAGGGTGATGGTGTGGCTGCGCTCAAGATGTTTGACGATATCATGGAGCGCGCACCCTTCGATGGGGTTGCTCCACATGTAAGACGGCTTAAGGCACAGCTGCTCGTTGGCCAGAGTCGATACGGCGAAGCGGTTCCGTTGCTGGATGATGCCATCCGCCGACTCGGACCCAATGAAAAAGAGGCCCTTCGGCGATGTCGCAAGGAATGCATATTTCTTCGCGATTTCGCCGTCAAGCTCCGGGATTCGGATGATCCCAAATCCTTGCTTCGTGAATTGTCCAAACCGCCAAGAACCCAGCCATCCTCAGAGAAAAGCGAATAGGCCATCAAGGACCAAAGAGGGTATATCATGAAGAACAAACGAAATATCCCATTCCAGTCAAAGGATGCAAACGTAACAGGTTCGAACATGGCTCTCCGCGGCAGATATCACTCACGCCTATATGGCCGGATCTCCATTCCGGATCTGCTTCTTATTCTCGGTGCAATTGTTTCCATTGTCACAGATCAGGCCGTGATAGTCCATGCAACGCAACCAGGCCCCGGTTGCGCTCAACCGTACACGTATCAGATCTCGATAAGGGTGCCAAATGGCACTTGGTCGGTACTCTGGGATTCAACTGGATCGACGATGGTGCCCGAGATGATTAAATCCATGGGATCGACGTTTGAATTTCAAATCGAACCGGTTGATAGTACTGGCGAGCAATGGTCTGGCAATGATTGGTATCCCAGTTACGAATACTGCTATTTGCGAGACCCAGCCGCTTCATGGTCTGGAAGTCCGACCAGTACAGCCACGGATGGTTTATTGGCCGTTCGAGCGACATATACTTTCGCGAGTACAGGAACGTATACGTTCAGTGGCACACACAACGGGATTCGCGCATATAACGGAACATGCGGAAACAATTGTGGAGGACATTGTGCAATTCCAGGTGTGACATTCAATCTGACTGTCTACATATTTGAGATCCAATATGACGAGTGCCCTCTCTGGTGGTTCAATGGAGAGAATCCCGGGGGAGGCTATCATGTTCAAGCCAATCTCACCGCCATACCTGCCCTTGGAGGTACGTATGATTGGCAAGTGACGTGTGGCGAGGACAAAGTAAATCTCAACAATGGCGGCGCAGACTCGGATCATATTGTTGCACAAGGGGACAATACCGTTGTAGTCAAGACCACTTCGTTTTCTCAAAGTTGGGACGTACATGTGGCAGTGAAATATAACGATACTTTGATAGGCGGCTATTCAACCTGGATTTTGTCGCCATATTCACTAACACCAAAGAATCCCCCCGCCATTGATACGTCACTTTGTACGTGGCTTTCAAATGGATATGCAAGTGTCATTCACTATATACTTAAGGATTATTTTGGAGACACTCTCCCATGTAACGTGCCTGTGATGGAGCAGTTCAATGTAGGAGATCCTGTTACGGACTATACCGGTGAGGACTGGGGTTGGGGTCCCGAGGAAGGCAATCCTAATGGAGACCCAGATGACGTGACAGACCACATACAAAGAGCATATGTTATCGGAGTTGGGACTCCCACGCCTCAGGGTCCTCAGAATCCGCTTGGTAGCGTGAAAATAGACCATAGATTTGGAAAGATGCGCGTGGGTAGCATGGATAAAACCAAAGGTGTGATTGTTAAAGATAACATAAAGTGGCAGATCTATCGTGACCATGCCCGGCACGAATAAAAGGAGCACACTATCATGAAGAGAATAGGAATCTTCGGTTTCGTTTTTTTGTCCTTAATCGGACTTGCATACGAGAATAGTGCATGGGCCTTTGGGGGCCCTTGGGACGGCAGTTCAATTGACAAGATATCTTCCGATTCTGAGTTGGTTTGCGTCGGGGAAATCGTAAGCGTGTCGGTCACCGGGAAGGCCGTATTTTCTCCAGTTTCACAAACAATCCACATCGGAGGAACAGGTGAAATCGAAGGAGAGACGCTTATTGCGGAAATGAACGTTGTAAGGCACATCAAGGGAACCAGCGAAACCCACATCAAGCTTCATTGCTATTCCAGCAGCCTCAGCAATCTCGACCCCCCTCTACGAGGACCGGTATTGGCGTTCCTCGACAGACATGGTGATGAATATCGCCCTCATGACGATTTTTCATACTGCCTGCCGATATCAAAAAAGTGTTTGCAGGACGATTCGCTAAAGCAGGTTTATTCCATTCTTATGGCAACGGTGATTACGTGGAGCAAAGATCCAGATAGCTTTCAGAGTACACTTACACTCTATCCGGGATATACGGATCGGAAATTCTATCTTTATGGGTATATTAAAGCGTTGAAAAATCTTATGAAGCGTGAGGATTATCTTACTTTTCTAAGGGAGATGGCCGCCAGTGGGGATGCGTATTCGAAAGGTCTGGGTCTTCGGGAGCTGGTACGATCAGAGGAGTTCTCCTACTTTGCGGACCACGTGGCCTTTGCTGTTGAGCATAAGAACGACGGGTGGGCACCCGGTATTGGTATTTACAGTTCTTTTTATAGGGAATCTCGCAAGGACATTTTCCCCCGCCCGGAGGGTCTTGTGGCTGATGCTACAACAATGACCACACTGTGTGGAGTGTTGCGCGATGAATCGATGCCCATGTGGCTACAGCGGGATGCTTCCAGGATTCTGATGAAGCTAGGCGATCCTGGAGCCGAAAGCGCACTGCGTTACAAATTGTCGCATTCGGAAGATTCTGACGTGCAGTATAATTGTTTCTGTGCTTTGTGGATCATCAAGACAGGAAACAGATCGAAGGGAATTCCTTCTGTAGACCTTTTTAAAGAGCGAAAGCAAGAATACATGAATATGGTTCTGAAGGAATGACTTGGCAAACAGATTAGGAGTACGGGATCCAGCTTCATCGGGCGTTGCATCCGGTGGCATATTTGTGGAAAATCTCCGGATTGTGGCCATACAGAGGTGTCTGAGCGCGGGACTGTGGCTATGCGGGGCAAGAGGTAGTACATGGCTGAGCATCTGACGAGGACACATGAAATTTTATTATTTGCTATCTTGCATTTTGTCCATCGGTCTTTCTTTTCCGCTTCACGGCTCATGTAGCGAGTCGGTTTCGGGGGACGGATTTTGGGTGGAATCGAATGTCTCGACTCCAGTAACCGCCCCCGGCGAAATCCGCAACGTTTCCTTCATCTTCGCCAACCCCCTCTCAACTTCAATCACTATCCTCGACGCTACGGCCGATTGCGGGTGTGTCAATCTCCGGCGGCCGTACGGCGCGATCTTGCCGGGCGCTTCGGGAACTGTCTCGGCGTCAGTCCGCGCGGGAGCCTCTGAAGGGCCGTTCGTCAATCAAATCTATGTCCTGTTCGATAATGGAGAATACTCCAAGTTGGACATCCGGGGTGAGGTCCGCGCGTTTCTCAAGGTCACACCGCCAGCCTTGGAAATACGCGATGTCCTGCCGGGAGGGGTTCAGGAGGCTTCCTTTGAAATTGCGGCTGCCGACAATGCAGATACGGAGATTCTACAAACGCGACTGGACGGTGGTGATATCGAACTGAAGGAATTCAAATCCGAGCGTAAAGGATCGAGTATGGATTGCATTGTGAGTGTTGTACCGCGTGCGGCTGCGGGGCGGCTTGTGGGTACGCTGGTTCTGGAGACGTCGCATCCCCATCAGGGGGAATTACAGATTCCGATTGTGATTTATCCAAAAATTCCGCTGGAGATTCAGCCTTCGTCCGCATTCCTGGGCATTGTGAAGCAAGGGGCAATTGTCAAGAAGGAATTTGCCTTGAAATGGAAAGACGCCAAGCCGAGCGGGATCAAGAAGGTCCGCTACGGCGACCGTGAAGCCGTCTTTTCAGTGACAAGCACCGGCAAGGCGACGGTTCTGAATGTGGAGTTCCTCTGCGCGGGCAGCCCGGGTTTCGCCACCGGCGAGCTGCTCCTTGAACTCGACGACCCCGCCTCCCCGCACATCACCATTCCCTATTCCTACATGGTCCGCAAGTAAGAAATCCCACCGGACCGAACGGGGCCATACCCTGGCACAAAAGTTCCGCCGCCCTTCCCTTTCACTTGGCCAGCGGCAGATCAATGGAACATTTCTGCTCACCGGACCGGATAACCGCTTCGGTGAACTCCATGTATTCGAGTCCGTCTTCAAAACCGGGTGAAACCGGTTTCCCCTCACGGATGGCGTCGATAAAATCCTGCTCCACCGTCCAATGCCGTACCCGCTCCGGGGGAATCGGGACCCGCTGCATCTTCTCGTCACCAACACACCCGCAATAGATCTCGTCGGTATCGAGCATATAACGCACTGTCCCCCTGGACCCGTGCGCCTCAATGAGATTCGGTTCCGGGAACGGCGCAACCGCGCTCCACTGCAAATTCGCCAGTGCCCCAGAGGTCATTTCCGCAGAAACGAACACCGCATCGGGGATGAGAACCTCCCGCGTCTCCTTCCCGTCGGCGGTCTGTCTTCTTGCAGTGAATACCCGGTTGACGGAGGCAATTCGGGAGGCCTGACCGAACCAGCGGTGAATCACTTCCGCATAGATCCCCACGGTCAAGGTGTTGTATCCCGACAGATCCCGGTCTTGCCGCCAATGAAATGGAACATCCGGGTCAACCAGCTGGTTACTCATTGCCCGGAGATGAATGGATCGAATTTCGCCGATCCTGCCGGAATCAAGAAGGTCCCGCATCTGGTAATCTCCGACCATCCCCACCGGTGGCGGGCAAAGCATCGTGACCCGACCGGACCGCCTGGCGGCCTCGGTCATACGGACCGCCTCCGCATAATTCATACACATCCGTGCCTGGCAGAAGACATGTTTTCCGGCATCGAGCGCGGCAAGTGTCACCGGGCAGTGCATATACGGCCATGTCCCGATTACCACCGTGTCGATTTCATCCGACCTGACCAGTTCCTCCCAGGAAGGAAATGTCTTCTCGATACCGAACTCCTGCGCCGCGCGTTCGCTCGACTCCGGGGTCCGGTTCGCAACGCCGACCAGGCGAACACCGGGGATTTTCTTAAACCCTGGGATATGTCGACTGCGCACAATCCCTCCGGCCCCGACTATGCCGATTCGAATTTCCTCTGCGGACATGGATGGACTCCTTCATTTATCTTCCGGGATCTCGTCATACGAACCCCCCCGGGATCACTGCACAAAATGGAGTGTGACTTGTTACTCTTGATTATGAACCGCATTTACCGTGAAACGTTGGCGTGCAGCCTGATCGCCTGCCTATTCTATATCATAGTCTGGTGGATACTGGGAACTCGATTCTTCGGACTCGGAAATCCGTACCTGATTGCGGGAGCCGTCCTGTTCGCGATTGCGGATATTGGCGCGATTTACTACCTCATCCGTCGCAAGGCGGCCAGATCTCAAATGACGGACGATGGAGAATAACTTCTCTTCTTGTCTGTGTCCGACCTTTCTGCTTTCATAACTCCGCAAACGGCAGTGCCATGACCCCGGACCCAAGAGGCAATCGAACATCCCCCGAATGAACCACATAACCCGGCATGGCTTGATCCCCCAGATCCCTCTGGAATGTCCTGACTGCGGAAGCCATCGCAGGTCGCGATGTTGAAGAAAGTTTCACCTCAACAGGGACAAGTTTCTCACCGAACTCCACGAGGAAATCCACTTCCGTACCGGCAGATGTCCGCCAGAAATACACCTGCGGCTCTATGCCTCGATGTGTGAGGGTTTTCACAATCTCGGAAAGAACAGCGGTCTCCATAATCGCCCCGCCCATCGGCCCGTGGGCCGCATGGTCAGGGTCTTTCAAACCCGTCAGATAGCAGAGTGTTCCTATATCCGTGAAATAGACTTTCGGAGTCTTTACAAGCCTCTTGCCGACATTCGCGAAATACGGCCGAAGCACGACAACCTGGTAAGTCGCTTCCAGTACGGAAAGCCATGCCTTTGCGGTGTTCACAGCAACACCCAAATCTCTGGCCAGATCGGATAAGCGAAGAAGTTGGGCGCTTCGTGCGGCCAGGGCGCGCAGAAAGCTCTGGAACTGAGACAAATCCCCCACCTGGCGGATGTTTCTCACGTCCCGCTCAAGATAGGTCTGAACATAACTCGCGTGCCATAAATGAATGTCCCGTTCCGGATCGGCAACAAGTTCAGGATATCCGCCCCGAAGGAAATCACGCCAGATCTGCGAAGTGGAACTCTTTGATCTTAAATGGGACGGATCGACGGTTTCCCATGGCATCAGGGCCTGCGGTTGGCCCGCAATTTCACGGCAGGACAACGGAAGCAAACGCATCATCGCGGCTCGCCCGGCCAGGGATTCCGTGATTCGCTCGATAAGCAGAAGATTCTGCGAGCCGGTCAGCAGGTACTGCCCGGCACGACTGCGATCCCTGTCGATCCGCTCCTTGATATAAGGAAACAACTCCGGCGCGGATTGGACCTCATCAAAGATCACCGGCGGCGTGTGCATCTCCAAAAATCCACGTGGATCTTCCATGGCAGCCGCACGAACATCCGGCGGGTCAAGCGAAACATAGCGATATTCTTTGCTGAAAAGATGCTTCAGAAGTGTTGTCTTGCCCGACTGCCGGGGGCCTGTCAGCACAACGGTGGGAAACTCACCGGCAGCCTTCCGGAGGACCGGTTCCAGGGATCTATGGATATATTTCCGAGCCATGGCACATCTTTTTACTTGCAATTATGCATTCGAAATGCAAATTTGCAAGTAAGACTGAACAGAATACCCCCCTTAATCCCCCCGTAAACGGGGGGAAGATAGGGCATAAACCGGACCCATCGGTAACAGGCGTTCGGAGACATGGGTAACACATTGGGGAAATCCGGGTGACTTACTTCCGCTCCCCTTCCCTTCTCAACGTCGAAATCTGATCCGCCAGAATCCCAAAGAAAAACACGATCACCCCCGACGTGATCAGCAAGACCGCCCCATCGGGAATATTCATAACCCGGATCAAATCCTCAATAAGATAAGCAAATCCAACAATCCATAAGACGCAACTGACCGGCAGAAACACCTTCAGCGGATTGAATAGCGTGATGATTCGAATCATCAGAAGCAGCGTCCGCAGCCCATCCCGAACAATCCGCACACGGCTGGAACTTCCCTCACGCGGCTCCACGTTCACCGGCACAAACACCACCGTGTCCCCCGCTTTCAGCAAAGCCATGGTAAGAGTTGTGCTGAAGGAAAATCCGTTCGGCAGAAGCGACAGGTTGTCCAGAACCAGCTGCCTTCGCACCAGGCGCAGACCGGAATTCAGATCGGGTATCTTGCACTCGGTCAGATACTCGGCCAACCAGTGAAGGATTCTCCTTCCTATCGGTCGCCCGGCTTTCTTAAGGGATTCCCCCTGCCGTGCGCCGATCACCATATCCGCATTATCCGCATTCTCCAGTATCGGCGCTAATTCCCCCGGATCGTGCTGCCCGTCGGCATCCAGGAAAAGGACCCACTCCCCTTTCGCCTTACGCACGCCAGTTTTCAGCGCTCCGCCGTAGCCTTTGGAGTACGGATTCCGGATCACCGTCACACCGTACCCGGCGGCGACATCGCCCGTTCCATCCGTGGACCCGTCATCCACCACAATAATCTCATGCGGGATATGCGCCAGCGCCTTGGGAAGACGCTCCAGCACGGCGCCGAGACGCGGGGCCTCGTTGTGCGCCGGAATTACCACGGAAAGAAATTCCATCATCATTCCTGTTCCCTTCCCCGAATATGCTCCGCAACCGCCTCGCCAACTACACAATGCCCGTAAGCATTCCAATGCGTGTCCGCGCTGAAATAGACCGGATTGCCTTTTGACGCGGCCTCAATCAACGCCGGTCGCAAATCAAACAGCTCGATTCCTTCCGTCCCGCAGAACTCCGTGACCAACTCCCGAACCGCCTCGTGGTTTCTCAGGAATGCCTCATGCCACGGCAGCCCATCCGGTGGCGGATCTTTCGCGATTCGCCGCACAAATCGGTCAAACTCAACGGGATCATAGAAGTCCTTCAGCAGGGACGGCAAGTACACACTTCCCTTGGCAGGAAACAGAAGCACCAGCAATCGGCTTCCCTGCTCGTCGCATGTTTTCTTCGCTTCTCGCAGTGCTTCGCAGGTTTCCTCCCAGCCCTTGCAGATCAGCCAGCGGGATTTCGGAAACGTGGACGAATACAGTTCCTCATCGGAAAAAGCCATCTGGACAGGCGTTCCGGCGATCTCTCCGCGAATCGGATTGAACAGAAACGTCTCCGGTGGTTCAACCGAAGTGAGTGCATGAAACACCCGCGCCCCAAGTTCCCCGCCCAGGTATTTCAGAAACGCCCCGGTGTATGAGTAAGACAACCGTCGAAACACCAGGCTGTGCTCCTCCAGGCGCTTTGACCTCGCAACAAACTCCAGCCAGAGCATTGCGCTCTCTTGAAAGAGCATGAACCGATCCGCGTTGAGAACGGCGGTACTCTCGACAAGTGGAAACAGCACCCACTTCACCGATTGCCTCGAGCTCTCTGTTTTCAGCGCCATCAAACTCTGTTGTGGCGCATATTCGGTTACGCCCAGGTTGAGAACGCCCTGCCCCAATTCCTGCGACAATATCGACGGCCAGGTTTCCTCTTGCGGAAGATCCGGCGCTTCCGTAAATGAATCCCCCACAGCAATAATCGGCGCATTGGTCATCCCTGTCGGGTTGCGGAATCCGTGCTCATCGGTCTGGAATCGAATCACCGGCGGATTGCTCTCGCTGTATGCCTCGGAAACAAGACCCATTTCCAGCAGATCCTGCTCCCGCCGCCAGGACCAGTCTCCTTTCGGCCAGCGTTTGTACCCGAAATCTTGAAGAAAAAACCAGCGCGGATTGACTCGAGAAAATTGAAACAGCCCGTTCTCCGGCAGATACCTGTGTGCAGCATAGGGAAACTGAAGCGGGAATCCCCGGAAGAATTGTTCCATTCCGGTCAGCACAAGAATCCCGGCAAGCGCCAAAAGGGAAATCTTCTCCAGCATAGAAAGGCTTTGATATCCCCCCCTTAATCCCCCCGTGAACGGGGGGACTTCTTCTCCCTCCCCGTTCACGGGGAGGGCCGGGGTGGGGGTTCCGGAGTCGTTCAGGGGGGGGGCCGGGGTGGGGGTTCCTTCCCCCTCTCCATCCTTGGAGAGGGGGTCAGGGGGTGAGGATCTTCTCCTCCTCATCCACCCACATACAACAAACCCCACAACCCCAATCACCACCCACCAGACCCGCAGCGGAGCCGTCCCTTCAAAGATCTTCGGTTCCGCCCATAAAGCCCAATCGAAATCCGCGTTCTCGTTCGGCCCGATATCGGTTTCGAGAGCAAGAATGAACTGACGGTCGTTGATTTCCAGAGGCGCACTGACCGGGACCCATCGCTGGTGATCCGGATTGTTGTGAGGATTGATATGAATGCGCAGAAATTCCCGCTCGATCCCCCCTTGCAGAATCAACCCGCGAAAGGTCACTCCGTCCGAGTTCACATGACCCCAGGCCCCTTCCTCCAGGGCGACCTCCGCCTGAAATTCATGGACCCCTTTGCGCGTTTTCACAAGCCACTCCAGCCGCGACGGTGGATGCGCCAGGATTGCCAGACGTCCGACTCCCCCGACAACTTTGATCGACTTGTACGCCCCCTCCGGAACCGCTTTCCTACACGCCACGTCCTTGAACGACAAAAAAGTCCGTGTCGCAGAGAGATAATCGCCGGTCCACCATAACAGCGGCACAATGGCAATCACAAATGCCACAACCTGCATTGTGCGCAGCGCCATTTCCCTGATAGCACACTTCCGATTCATTCTCATCCCGTTCCTTGTTCCCTATGACAACCAGTCAGGCACAAGGGCCTGCCCCTACGTCTCTATCCCTTTCATCCTTTTCTTTTTCGTGTCTTCGTGTCTTCTTCGTGCTTTCGCGATTCACTCCGACCAAGCTCCCTCTTCCCCCTCTCCCTCCGGGAGAGGGTTGGGGTGAGGGTCTTCAAAAATGCTTCGTATACCCCAACCCGTCCAATTGGCTTGCCCGTTCAGGATCCACCCTTTCCTCCTGCACAATCAATCCCGACTGCCAGGGACGGTTACAGACCTCAATCCAATCCCAGGATAGCCCCTTCATTTCGCCGATCACTTCAGAATGCAGTCCGCTCAATTCATCACTCTCCGGACGATCTTCAAGACGGTTATACAATTCTTCCTCACGAGCGCGGGCCAGCCAGCTGCCCACCGTGCCCACATTCCACCCTTCCGCAAGGATCTTCTGATTTTCCTTGTTCGCCGATGGCTGATAGAGATAGGTCCATTCCTTCGTCCGGTACGCAATCGCCATGTGATCCGCATGTTCGGTCACCACTTGCTCACGTCCGATCTCGCGACCGTTCAACAGCGGAACCAGAGAACGCCCGCTCCAACTCGCCGGGATATCCATTCCGGCCAGATCCAGCATGGTCGGCGCAATGTCGATATTCTCACATAACTGCGTGATTCTCTTCCCCTCCGGAACGTGTCCGGGCCAGTAGAAAATGATCGGAACATGCGCGTTTTGCTCATACACGGAAACATGATCGCAATGGATTCCATGCTCCCCCAGGCATTCCCCGTGATCTGCCGCGATCACAATCAATGTGTTCTGCGCAACCCCCAAATCCCCCAGAAGCGTGACGATCTTGCCGACCTGGGCGTCCGCGTAGGAGACTGCGCCATCATAACGGTCAGAATAGTAGTCCTGATTGAGACGTGCAAAATCCTGATCGTCGCGATGGGGAAACACCGACCGCTCCAGAACCGGCGGATACGCGCCTGCAAGATCGACAAATCGATCCTGGTACGGGTGCGGTGGATCATACGGCACATGGCAATCATACAAATGAATCCACAGAAAGAACCGACGACCGTGATTTTCCGCAAGCCACCGCGTCGCCGCACTGACCGCATATTCCCCGTCAATCGCCGCTTTCGCCCCCTCCCGGAACGTTCGAAATCCCTGGCCCAGCCCCGTCCAGGCATCCTTCATAAAATTGACCGAAAGAAACGCCCCGGTTGTATACCCTGCCCCGCGAAAACACTCCGCAACCGTCAGGAAAGATCCCGGCAGCGGATTGGAGGTCTGATTATAGATATTGAACTCCTTAAGGTATTTCGACGTCATAATGGATAGATGAGATGGAACCGTCGTTGTGGATTGCGAGTAGGCATCCGTGAATAACAGGCCGTTCTTTGCAAGGTGATCGATCACCGGGCTTGTCTCGCGGGGATATCCATAGCAGGACAGCCGATCCGCCCGTAGTGTGTCCAGAGTGAATAGGATCGCATTCGGGCCGATATTCGGCTTCTGTGTGACCTTTGTTTTCCAGCCGATGGATGGCATCTCCCAGTAACAGAAATCGGCTCGATCCGTTTCCCCCGGAGCCGTTTCAAAGATCAGCCGCACTTTCTCCCCCGCTTGAACGGGAAGAGAAACCTTCTCCCGACGAATTTCCTCAGGTGGCACATTCGAATAGACCTCCGCGGTGGCCTGAAACACACACACACCGCTTTCCGCCGGTTCCGTCGCACACCAGATCCGAAACGCAGCTCCATCGGAACCGTTCTCGTAGGCCTTCGGCGAAAGATACCAGCCGAATCGCACGTAAGATTCTTCTCCAACCTGAAATTCAGGAAAACCAATCTTTGCAGGCGCATTCGCCATAAGTGACCAGCGACGTCTGCCATAAGCAGCCCCGTATGTGGGTCCCACGGATGTCGGATATCGCGCAGACACCCACACATGATTCAGCCAATAAACCTCTTCTGCCTGATTGGATTCGCCGCGCGCATCCTCCGGCAAGAGATACATCAAAAGATGCTCTTCCGGGACCAGGACCTCCGCCTGCCCCACATCCGCAACGGCATTCCACTCACGACCTCCCGCAAAAATCGAAAACAACAACGCACAAATAAGCGCTGCAAACGCACACCCGACACACACCGCCGGGAAACACCAGACCAATCGCTCGGAATTCATTCTTCCCACTTGTCGATTCTTCCCACTCTCTGTTCTATTGGTCCCATTCGTCCTATCCGTCCCATTCCCCACCCCGTCCACTCTGTCCCCTCCTTCCACTCTATCCATTCCCTCCCTTCCCTTCACCTCTCTTTTCTTCCATTCGTAATTCTTAATTTCCTCTCCCCCTCCCGTACTTTGTAAGTAACATTACACGCAACTAAAATTACCTTTGATATTATATCTGTCGTGCCGGAAAAACTCACCCCCAAGGAACCTATCTATCTCTCATAATTTAAGATAGTTATGTGGAACATGCCCTGGGATGATCGAAAATCTCTCGAAACCCTGTCCACCTGTCTCGAAAAAAAAGACCTTCTTGTCTGTAAATGACCGTGAACATCTGTAAACCCGCATACACTTTATCCGAAAATCACTTTTCTTTGTAAACTCGTGTAAACCCCTTGCCAAGCCCTATTCAGGTGTTCTATAATCCCGCTTAACCGGTTGAAATTAAACGGCTTGCCTTTGCAGGCCGTTACGCCGGTCTCCATATCGGCAATTGCATACGAGGACCGTCGCTCCATGGCAACGCAGTACTATACCACAAACGAAGTCTGCAGAATTGTGGGTATTTCCCGAACAACTTTCTATAACTGGATCCGGCGGGGCCACTTCCCTGCCCCACCGCGAAACCACCGAGGACATCGACTCATCAGCGACGAGATGGTGCGAATCATGCTCGATCACAAAAACCGACTGATCTTCCCGGGTGAACAAGAATCATGAGGATTATCGCATTTCAAAACCTCAAGGGCGGAACCGGAAAAACCACTTCCGTCATCTCCATCGCCGCATACCTCGCTTTCAACAAGAACCAGCGTGTCCTCATCCTGGACTGCGATCCGCAAGGAAATATCAAGGAATCCTTCGGTCTCCGCAAACCCGAATACACCATGTATGACCTTATCATCAGTGACATGCTGCTCGAGGATTGCATTATCAATGCACGGAAAAGCGAGGGGCGCGGCCTGATTGATTGCATCATCTCCGACAACACCCTGGCTGCCTGTGAAATGCAACTCGTCTCCATGCCCAGGCGGGAAGAGGTCCTCAAACTCCGAATGCGCAATGTCGATGGATACGATTTCATCCTGACCGATTGCTCCCCTTCCCTCTCCACCTTGAACCAGAATGCCCTGCTCTATGCCCAGGACCTGGTGATCCCGATTTCCATGGATTACCTGGCCATGCTTGGAGCCACACAGATCATCGACAACTTGCACATGATCCAGAAATACTTTGAAAAAACCGTCCAGATCGCCGGCATCATTCCGACTTTCTTCAACGGACGAACAAACATGAGCAAAGAGGTCCTTAAAGCCCTGCATGATACGTACGGCGAAAAGGTCCTCCCCGCCGTCCGGATCGACACCAAGATCCAGCAGGCCTCCAGCGCACGAACCACGATCTATGAATACGCCAACACCAGCCGGGGCGCGGAAGACTATGCCCTGGTGACCGAGGCCCTGCTCGGAAACCGTGATTATGTCCGCGAGGCCGCAGGAATCGAAGCGGACGAGTCCACCAAGGAGGACGACATGAACGACGCCGCCTAGCGAAAAATCTCCTCCGGGCGAAGAGAAAATGGCCGTTTCTGCGCTACTCTCTCTAATGATAGAGGGCTTTTTTCGCTCTCTCTACACAATTATCCGGCGTAACGGAAACGGCCCGACAGGAACGTAAGTCCTTCATGGCTCACAGAGTAGAAAACAATGGTTCGAAAAGCGCTCAAGAACATTCCTCAGCCGGATGAAGAGAAACTGCGGGCACTTTACAGCGCTCCTCAACAAAAACCAGAACCCGCTCCTGTCGAGCAAAGTAAACAAGATTACGAGTTTACAAGTCGACAAACCCCTGAGTATACAAGTAAACAAGGGTACGAATCTCCAAGGAACCAAGTGGACTTATCAACAAGTACACAAGTACACACCCCACAGAATCCACAAGCATACAAAACCACAAGTCCACATGTTTACAATCAACATCCGGAATCTCCCATTCCCATCCAGCAACCTCCGGCCCCCTCTCCGGACTATCGTCCAATGTATCCTGCACCGGACGCGCGAGAGATTCCCGCGCAGCATGTTCTGCCTGGCCCGATACAAGCCCGTCATCCGCAGCCATCGCAACAACCGGACCTCTTCCGCCGACAGACCTATCATCTGCGGCCCGATCAAATCGAACAGATCCGCGTGGAGGCTTTCCACAGCCGACGGAAAATCTCCGAGGTCATCCGGGATATCATTGATGCCTACTACCAACGAGAAAGGAAATTCTGACCGAACTCAGATGAACTGGATATTCATCACGTGCCCGAAAGTCCCCGTAGCCGATCTCAGACAAGAACCTGCGGGGATTTTTTTACACACACAGTACGGAAGACCTTCTTCTCGTTCCTGTAAACTTGCACACATGTTTACTTTATTACCTTCTGCCGGGTTACATGTAAACATGTACACATCCAGAGAGGTACGGTAAACATGGAAACAAGTGTACATCAATCGGAACCTGTCAGGATCCAGGACCAACCTGTCCGTATCCCTGAAGAAACCGACCGATCCTCTCGAATCGATCCCGATATCAATCTTTTCCAAATGGAAAAAATGGCCTCCATCGGACAACTCTCCTCCAGCGTCGCACACGAAATGCGCAACCTCCTGGGAATGATCCGTACCGCCACATTCAACATCGACCGCGCTCTAAAAAATCCGGACCCCACAATTCAAAGCAACATGGAAATCATCACCCGAAGCATCACGCGCGCACGGGAGTTCATCGATAACCTGCTCAACCTCTCCCGGATCCCCACCGGAACAAAGGAAGAGGTTGATATCACTACGGTTATCGATGGTCTACTGACCCTTTTCTCCAAAGAGATCGAATGGAGGGGAATCCAACTGGTTCGCCGTTACCAACGGGTTGAACCCTCTCGCATTGATCGAAACATGCTTCAGGAATGTCTGCTCAACATCATCTTGAACGCAATCCAAAGCATGGAGGCAGGTGGCCAACTCACCGTCCGAACTGAACCGTGGAAGGGGGGAGTCCGAATCGCAATCAGCGATACCGGCTGCGGAATCCCAGCCGCGAACCTGGAACGAATCTTCAAGCAATTCTTCACCACCAAACGAGACGGCCCCGGAACCGGTCTCGGCCTGACCATCGCTCAAACCCTGGCGCGGGAAATGCACGGAGATATTGCAGTGGAAAGTCAGGTGGGAGTGGGAAGCACCTTCTATATTCTCCTCCCAAAATCTACGGAACAAACCGAAATCACCCCTTCTCCCAAAATTAGAAACTCCAATATAAGTGACGCTTTCAGAGGTACTTTTGAGGAAATATCATGACAAAAAAGAGACAGATCAAGAAACATACGTCCGAACTGTTTCCACAAATCCTCCGGGGGATCGTCGGAGTGGATCCGAATCTTAACCGCCGTCCTATCTTCGTGCCGGATAAGCGCGCCCGAAAGAAAGACCTGATCTACATTTACGAAAAAGAAGAAAACCATAACGGACGGATGGAGAAAATCGTCTGGAAAGTCTCTGCAAACCCGGAATATGGCACACCAACCGTCCTGGACCAGGATGTCCTGTTTGCACTCTATAAACTGTTGAATAACAAAGGGTTCGAGCGAATCAACGAAAAGGAGTGGCTTGGGGTATCCTGCTACGAAATCATTCGCGTCCTTGGACGAAATGACAGCGGAAAGAACTTTCGCGACGTTCAGGCTTGCCTTCGCAGACTGCTTTCGATCACGATTGAGGCAACTTTATCCTTTTTCCATAAGGAATCAGGGCGATGGATGGGGGAAATGGGGGAGGGATTCCACTTGATCGACCGAATTATCTGGCGCGGTGATCCGCTTCCAAATGGAGAAACCGCTTATAGGAATTATATTCTTTTTGGCTCCTTACTCCTTGATAACATTCGAGTTGGATATCTGGCTCCTCTGGATCTGGACTTCTACTATAGCCTCCCAAATCCCACTGATCGCGCGCTCTATCCCTATTTGGCGTTCTGTTTTCACGCTTTTGGCCAATCTCCAGGGTGTTTTCAGATCAAATACAGCACCCTCTGCCGGGAACTTCGTCTGACAAAACACCGCTATTTCTCCAGCGGAATCGTGCGTTTGAAGGATGTTTTTCTCCGCCTTGAAGAGAGAGATTTCCTCCGAAAAGGCTCTACGGAATTCCTTTCACACCCAACAGACAAGGGAGAAGGATACATCCATTGCCTTCCGGGAGAGCGTATTCTGCATCCGGATCGGTACAATCTGCGTTATCGACGCCGACAAACCTGGCAACCCCTGCTTTACGAATCCGACTCTAAGGATAACCATGAAATTTATTCTATTATCTCCCTGTTTTACAAGTACTTAGGCGTTGAATCTCCTGTCGAATCTCCCCATCCCAGAGACCTTCTTGCAGCCGAACGACTCAGCCGTAAAATGCCCTATTTACAGGACTTAGAGGTCTTTGTAAGCTATACGAAGGAACGATGGCCCTCCGTCTCCACTCTTTCCGGCGCTGTCGATAAATATCTCGATGTCTTTCTTGGAGATCAGACAATTCAAAAAAGACTCCATGCTTGCCGTCAATGGGATATGTTCCCAAAACTTCCTGAAGATTCCCAGAATTGACATCTTTGTTATTATGCTATATAAGTTCCTGATATATATATACTTATATAGTAATAATACTCTTTGGAACTTCTCCTCTGGCTGAATTGTTTTTTCTGAGCAGGGAAAACCCGTTCTGTATGATTAAAACCCGTTCCGTGTTTGTGAATTTACCGTTCCGGTCAATTAAAAACACCGTACTGTGATATTAGATTTGACGTACGATAAAAGTAAGAAATTTTTCATAAGTTGAGTGATCCGAGAATTTTTTTAGATTTATGTGCGTAAGACCTTTAAGTTCAATATATTAAACGATATATTAACGGCGTTGTTCTGTGGATTCGGTTGAATATTTGACTTTGAACCCTTCGGAACAACAACAGAAGAAACCAAATTTCTTTCAGGGTAAAAGAATGGTCAATCGCCATACGCGAATTCTTGTCGTTGACGATGAGCCGGATATGGTCACAACTTTGAAAGACCTTCTTGTTGGAGAGGGTCATCAAGTTGATGTTGCCTATGGTGGGGATGAAGCCCTGAATATTTTGCAGAACAAAGAGTATGAGATTCTTTTGACGGATCTTTCGATGCCCCATGTAAATGGGGTGGATCTTCTGAGGCAGGGAAAAGAACATTATCCGGACTTGGAAGTAGTGATTATTACAGGGTATGGGACAATTGAAAGCGCTATAGAGGCAACAAGATTAGGTGCTTTCAATTATATGATTAAACCAGTCGAACCCCAGGATATTTTATCCAATATAACCCGAATCAAAGAGTTACTTTCTCTTAAGAAATGCAACGAATCGGACGATATCTTTCATGGGATGGTCGGGCAGTCCCAGGCCATGCAACGCGTATTTCGATTGATTCCAAAACTTGCGCAGCTGGAAAGCCCGATCCTGATTCAAGGAGAGACAGGGACCGGGAAAGAGCTTCTTGCGCGGGCACTTCATGCATGCAGTCGTCGACGCAACGAGCCTTTTATTCCGTTGGATTGTGGTGCATTGCCGGAGTCCTTATTGGAAAGCGAGCTCTTTGGGCATAAGCAAGGATCTTTTACGGGATCTCTTTCGGATCGTATGGGACTGATCGAGGCTGCCGATCATGGTTGTTTATTGTTGGACGAAATCGGGAATGCCTCATTTCACTTGCAGACAATGTTGCTTCGAGTGATCGAAGAGAAACGGGTGAGAAAAGTCGGTAATAACGCCTATAAGAATGTTGATTTCTGTGTGATCGCTGCTGCGAATATGCCCTTACTCTCGCAAGTGGAGGCGGGTGTGTTTCGTGAGGATCTTTATTATCGTTTATGTGGATTTGTTGTGGAATTGCCTTCATTGCGGGAACGCCAAGAGGATATCCCCCTATTAGCTGGCTATTTTCTTCGTCAGTTTGCCGAGTGTGCAGACCGACCGGTTGCAAAGGAAATTGCGCCGGAGGCTATGGACGTCTTGACATCTTACGCCTGGCCGGGGAATGTTCGCGAGCTTCGTTTGTTAATCGAGCGTGCGGCGGTTTTGGCGGAAGGCCCGGTGATTCGTCGCCGGGATCTGGTTTTTCTGGGTCCGAAAGCGGATACCGGACAAGGTTTCATGTTGGAAAAGAGTAGGAATTTGGCGGATTTGCCTTTTTATACAGTTGTGGAAGATGTGGAAAAGAGATATCTTTCGGATTTGTTGGAGAAAGTGGAGGGGAACATCTCCCAGGCGTCGAGGTTATCCGGAGCGTCTCGAAAGACGATTCGGGAAAAAGGAAAGCGATACGGTCTCCTGGATTAAGGAGAAGGTTGTTCTATAAAAGAATGGAAGGATATGAAATTATTGCCGGAAGAGGGGAGAAAATGTTCGACTGATTATTAAGAAAAATGATATATCTTAAACAAAACGCAAAGTTTTCTGTTGACAAGGTCTCTTGAGTTGTGTTAGAGTTGTGCCTAACAGCTTAGAATTGCCAGACATGCGCTCAGGAAGTAAAAGAAAAGGTGAAACAGAAGAGCGCACGGGTGGTATAGAAGTGCCGTATGTTGTAACATCTTGAATTTGAAGGACTTATACCCGGATTATTCGAGAGAAGGGCTGGGAAGAACGGAACGGACGAGACTGGAAAGTCGAGGCAAAATCGAAGGGTAGGATAGTACCTAACCCTTTGGTTTTGTTACTTTTAGATATAGATGAGACAGGTATGGTATCAAGATTGCTACAACAACCCCAGTCTGTATACGCTCCGAAGAGAGGGTGGAAACGGACTGAACAGTTGGAAAGGGAGACAAAAAATGGTTGAAGGCGGTTTATGGTGTTCTGAAGACAGGTCAATTAAACGGAAAGTTGAGCATAAATCAGGCAATAAGGAGAGAACGAAAACCATGAGTAAAGGAGCAGCGACCATGGGACGAAGTCTTCGGTGGTTTGTTGTGGCATGCGCGGTAATGGGCGTGCTATCTGCAGTTGGAATGTCAACCGCGTGGGGAGCACCTCTTCCGCGAGAAAATGAGAGCGTCGCTCCCTGGTTCTTGCCGTTGCAGGAGAATGTTGATGGTGTTCCCGCGCCCGGCCTGGTCCACAGCACGGTTGCGGATGCCTCGGCCATTCTTGCCGCAAGCCCGACAGCGTACCTGGCGTCAACGTCGAAGGGCCGTGTTGATGATGGAGAAGATGGATTCATCAATGCGACCGCGACGGGAGCCAGCAACCCGGGGAACGGGTTGGGCGGCACATACAGCCCGATATATCGTTGGTTGGCAAAGACCACGAGTGGGGCGGGTGCGATGATCGCAAACCTGCAGCCGGGCGATACGCTGGTGATGGCCGCTGTGGTAGCGAATGTCAGCTCGGCCAGTGTTGCCAGACTGCAAGCCGGCACATTGAGTTCGACGGAATATGCCGGCCTTTTGCAGGGTGTGACGGCGGATTTCTACACGCCGTATAACACAGCCGTTGCAGGCGCGTATCAGGTTTTCTCTCCCACTTATACAGAGATCAATCCATCCAGCGCCACGGGCGTGACGAAAGACGTCAAGGACGCCACGCTGGTTGTGTTCCTGTGGGACGGCTCGGCGCAGGGCACGGCGCTCAATGCAGTGAACCCGGCGCTTCTGGTTGTCCCGGCGACCGCGACGACGACCGGTACGGGTGCGGATACGAACGGTCTTCGTGCAGTGGTCCAGCTGGTCGGTGGACGGACGGTGAATTCGAACTATGTCGGATTCGACCTGAACGGCCCGGTCTTTGAAGACGCGATGATCGTCGGTGCTGTCGGCCCCGATGGGAAGTCGGTTGGAATGATCGATCGCCGATTGAAGCAGACCGGCTATACCGTGATCCCGACGAATGCCGTGAGCGAAATTCGTTCCGGTGACACTTTAATCGTTGATGCAACCTTCGTAGTGCGCAGCGAATGGGATGGAGAGCCGGATGCCTACTTTGGTGCGAACACCGACGAGCTGGTCGATGCGTATAGCACCTATATTCCGAATATCGGCGATCCGGATGGAAGTCTTGCTGCGACATTCCTGCGTCAGGCGAACGATATTGATGTCAAAGCGTTCTCCACGACCCTTCCGGCGGCCGTCCCGGTGGACAAGCCGGGTGATTTCCTGGTAACGGGAGCCGGCACTCCGGTAACCACCCCACCGATAGCGAATGGCGAGCCGGGTGTCTGGTTGGGATTCCGCGATGGTGGCGGTCTTTCCCAGGAATATTTGAATACAAACTGGATTGCGACCGGCGCGGCGGGCAAGATTGTCATGCGCGCGACTTTCGTGGTTACGGACGCCTCCACAGTGGCCTATGCGAATGGAGCATTGACCGTCGATGGCGGACCGGATACCGGACATAACGCGTTGCCGATCCACTTTGTCGTTGGCGATGAGTTAGGACTGCATCACGCCAATCAATATGCGCTGGGTGTTGGTGCAGGCCAGGCCGCTCTTAAATTCAATGCCGCGGCCATTGGAAACATCAGCAACGCGACAGTCGGCCAGGTGACGGGTTATGTGGATACTCGTCCTCCGGTGGTTGTTCGCGCGGTTTTGACTTCCAACGAGCACCGTTTCGCGAAAGGTCCCCAGATCTCGGGTGGCTCCTGGTCCAATCTCGACAAGCGCGGGATCATTGGTGCCACGGGGACAGTCGGGCTTCAGGTCAATTTCACCCTGGAAGAAGACCTGCGCGGCCCTCTCGGGACTTATTATCAGAATGCCTACACGATGGATTACACGGCAACGGCGTTGAACAACGTTGCCAGCCCCATCATTCTTCAGAACTCGCAAGATACCAACATCTGGGATCTGGCGACATCGCAGCAGATCTTTGGTGTGAGTGCCGCCACGTCGTTTGCCTTTGCCGGAGTGGCGACGGACATGAACGCGGGCGTTATTGTGAGAGTTACGGACGATGCTCGCAACATGTTTACGTTCACGAGCACGGCACCGCAGGATGCCCAGGCGAATCCATGGAAAGCCGGTGGTATTGCGGGAACTCCGAAGGCCTCGACCTTGGCGGTCGATCTCGGTAATCCCGCGATTCGCGCGGCGACGATGTATGTGACACAGAACATCATGGGCACGCAGCCGATCGGCAACGCGGAAGTGATGACGTTGTTGAAGGATGCGGCTGTCGGTAGTGATGCCAAGTCTGCGAATGGAGTGGTTCTTGGTGCGACGATCGGTTCGGAAGACAGCAAGATCCGGATACAAGTTGATTTCGATCCGGATATGTCGGATGCCGAGAATGCCGGGTACTTTGTGGAGAAAGCGCTTTCGAGTTATCCGAACAACAGCGCGTATTCTTCGTTGTACACGCTGTTTAATTACAGCCCCAGTTCCCCGAACTGGCTCGGCGTGAACACATCGGGCGGTCTCTTTGATGTGAGAGTAGATATTCCGAAGTTGCGGATGACTCCGAGTTCATTCACGGTGATCAGTTCCGCATCGACGAATATGACGAATGACGACTATGTGTCCGTGACGCTGGAAGGCACGATTCCGGCCATGTCGACCTGGCCGACGGCTGCCGGTGTTGGTTTAACTTATGTGACGGCGAACGTCGAGGTTTGGGACACGGTATATGATTTCGATTATGCGGACGAGTCGACAATTCCGGCTGCCCTGAATGGGCTGCTTCCGGCAGCGGCGGCGCAGGCCTTCGCGACCGGTATTATCGTCGACACGACGGTCCCGCTGGTGTTTAACCAGAGGACGAATACCGCGCTTATCGCGGCGTCCAGTGAGCAAGAGCCGTTTGTGGGGCTGATTTTTGACGCGACAACGGACTCCTCCATTACGGCAAACTCATTCCATACCACCAATGGATTGACTCTAGCCGGGAGCCAACAGCCGACATACCGTCCGCTGGGCAATAGTGAGTTGGTCGAGGTGAAAGCGGGCGACTGGTTGATTGTGGAAGCGACCATTACCGC